>Ga0325403_1001589_pt1 | contig 19077 bp, 11 predicted proteins | sample PopdelMetagenome_19_FD_205665 | JGI IMG/M metagenome (GOLD analysis project Ga0325403, IMG submission 205665) | Populus deltoides microbial communities from Bellville, Georgia, United States - Xylem-PdKOR-R4 | ecosystem: Host-associated > Plants > Phyllosphere > Stem > Wood/Secondary xylem...
TGTTATTGAATCTTTTTGGCCATCATATTTTCTACTAATATAAAGACATTTTGGAAACTGCGGTCAGCAAGAGAAATTTCATAAAGGATTTTCCCGCAACTTCGTTTTTTCACCGAATCTGCAAGAATTTCTCATAAATTATTGATTAGCGGTTGACCATCCAATTATTGGTTAGTAGGTGAATTGGCGGGTGGAGCATTTATGAGTTCTCAGCAGGAATATCTCCATGCATGCACACGAGAAAAGGCAGCAATTGTCATGGGCCAAGGCAAATTGAATTCCCTTGGATAATCAAATCGATTGCCTATCCACTTGGGACATGATCATATATGTTAAAATTGAGATTTTGAACATGTAGCTACAGCTAGTGAAAGAGAATTATTCGTCTTATTTTCCTCTTTGCATTTGGAAATATAGTCAACTTTCCTGATGTGCCATGCACGAGAGGAAAATAAAAGCTGAAAAGATTAATCATCATGAAGAATAAAGTGGCCTCGTTTTCTGAATCCAGGCAGAACTGAAATGGTTGATTACTTAAATAAGGTTGTTTGGTGTTCTTATAAATGCCCGAAGTGGTGGTGGACATTTTGGCTTTAGAAGAACTTAACTGCCGTTAACGTTCAGACAAGGAAACACGGAAAAGAAGGGCTTTATTGCGAATTAATTTCTTAGTGACAATACATAAATCCTAGTAATGGGGAAGAACCAAGGAGAAATTTATGAGAACACAAGTTTACAACATTAAGCGTAGAAACTGACATAACAAAAGATGCTTTAGAATTCAAGCTGATATTTTTCTAGTTTACTTGCATTGTCCATTTCATATTGCCAAAAAGCTTGGTTTCCAAGGTAAAGCATGTTTAGCGTCCGCCACCACCACCGCCCGAACCACTTCCAGACCCGTGGCCGGCACCAGCCCCAACTCCTACACCAATGCCAATCCCAACTCCAAATCCTCCACCAGCTCCACCACCATGCCCACCTCCTGCACCTCCACCTCCACCGGCACCACCACCTAAACCTCCACCAGCTCCACCTCCTAGACCTCCACCAGCTCCAAAGCCACCACCATGGCCTGATCCACCACCTAGACCTCCACCTCCACCTCCACCACCACCTCCTCCAGCACCACCTCCAAGGCCACCACCTACACCACCTCCAGCTCCAAAGCCCCCACCATGACCTGAACCACCACCAATACCACCGCCACCACCTCCTCCTCCACCACCACCAGCACCTCCAGCTCCACCTCCTACCCCTCCTCCAGCTCCAAAGCCTCCACCATGTCCTGACCCACCACCAACACCACCTCCACTACCTCCACCAAAACCACCACCTCCACCAGCACCACCTCCAGCTCCGCCACCTACACCTCCTCCAGCCCCAAATCCTCCACCATGACCACCTCCACCTCCAACACCTCCTCCACCACCACCACCAAAGCCACCACCTCCTCCAACACCCCCTCCAGCACCGCCACCAAGCCCTCCTCCTCCTCCAGCTCCACCACCAAAGCCACCACCTTTACCACCACCACCACCAAGTCCTCCTCCTCCTCCAGCTCCACCACCTCTACCACCACCACCACCAAGCCCTCCTCCTCCTCCAGCTCCACCGCCAAAGCCACCACCTCTACCACCACCACCACCAAGCCCTCCTCCTCCGCCAGCTCCACCACCTCTACCACCACCACCACCAAGCCCTCCTCCTCCTCCAGCTCCACCGCCAAAGCCACCACCTCTACCACCACCACCACCAAGCCCTCCTCCTCCACCAGCTCCACCACCTCTACCACCACCACCTCCTAGTCCTCCCCCACGTCCACGACCAAAGCGGCCTCCACAACGTCTTGGATTCCACCTACAATCATCGTCATGATATCTAGTTTTGTCAAGCTTGTCATCACCAAGGCTGATTGCACTCAAATGAAGGACAATGCACAAGAGAAGCAGAAGAAAAGAAACCCATTTTGATGAGATCACACCCATGGCCCTGTGCTTATGCTATATTAAGAAGGTTCTTCGCAAGCATTGCATGTTCTTCTTTGCATGCAAAGCGTCCTCTATATAGGGTTTATCCACTACATTATTTGGGCAAGTTCACTGAAGAGCCTTCAATCGTTGCATCTTAATGTGACGCGTTGGAACCGTTGGGTCAACGGCGAGAACATTTAATGATCAAATTAAAGTCACAACCCAAGAGCACTTTACATACATACAACAAGGGCGGATTCGGGGCAAGTGGGCCGACCTCTGCAAAAATATTTAATTTTTTCTAGAATTATATACATATATTTTATATGCGTGGCCCTATAAAAAAAAATTAAATTTTAACCCTCCTGAAAATTTTATATATATATCTATATATAAACTCACAAAAGAAACTGCCAAAAACATCAAATTAGAAGTGGCAGATTCATTCACATGCCTTGTTGTTAGCATAATTAGAGTATTAGATTTCTTTCTAATCAGGTTTTACCTGTGTTTTTATTCACGTGATTTTATCTTATTACAACTCTTTTAGTATTTGAACTCTTTAATTAAGATAACACGAAGAGTTAATTCGTTTACTAACCAGATTAAGTTTCTTAAGATAACACTGCACGCGTAAATATTTACAGATAAAACGAGAGTAAATCATTTTCAATAAATGCAAGCACTTTTTTTTTCTCAACTCACGTCTTTAGAGCTAGCTATGTCCACTGTGTAGTCAAGATCAGTTTCTGAGTAACAGATTGGGTAGCTCTCTCTCACCTTTAATCATTTGCATAGCTGGATAAGCATGTGAGTCACTCAATCCATGTAAGCTATGCCCAGTTGCCCATACAAGTGTATGTGTGTATACTTTTACATTCTTAATTAGTCAATTCTGGCAACTCATCTCTGCTGGAACTAGCTGCGCATGGAGTATTTATCATGTATACCAATTCTCAATCTGTCTGTGCAAGAGTTCCACCGACTGCATTAATGAAATGTTGAACATAAGGGATTGTTTATCAGATACATGCTGTGGTCTTTGAAATATAGTTCAAAGACAAATAAAGTAATAGTATTTCATCACAGATTCACGTCTTCAACGTCCTAGTTAATGCACTCGTTCATCGCCCATGCTAGTGCTTCAAAGAGCAAACATTTCTACAATGGTTTACTGACCAGACCATCCGTATTCTGACATGTTTGGGAGCCACTAATTCATTTGCACATGCTCCATTGGATCTCTAAGAAGATTTCACTTTAATAAAGATAAAGTCTATGAAGAGATGAGCTAGCGTTTAATACATGTTTTACAGATAGAGGGACCCTTACTTGGTGAATGTTGTACACTAGGACCCCTATCACCATGGACTTAACCTCCCTCTGGATTTGCTTCCTGTCTAAGCTACCCAATGAAATCCTAAATGCAGAATGATGGTGACGGTGATGGCCACACTCATGACCGTTAACGTGCTGATCATATGTCCTTTAACTTCCCTTTGTTGCATCTCGAGCATCCACTTAGAGAGCACTCTTTATGGCAACAAGTATAGTTTTTACTAGGCTTGAGAGAGCATGGAGCTCATTTATATAATCTCTTTCATATTATTTTGGCTTGTTTCCTCTCAAAATAGAGTTGTGTGCACACAGTAAGGGTATAGATGGTGGTGCTAATAAAGGAGCCACCTGTTATGAAAGAGGTATGATCAGTCGTATGACCTTTAATTGCTTTTGTGTGTAGATAAAAGAGTCTATGAGCATTCGCACTTGATGGGCTAACTACTCACATAGATGAAGCGCCCACAATACAAAGTTCAATGACCCTCCTATTAAAGAAGGTGACACGAAGCAAGAATCAATTTCAAATTCACAAGAAATCTGTAAGTGATTTGCAGCAGCAACCAAGCCTAGAATCATGCCCGGTAAATTGATACATTTAAGAAAATATATTCTGTCCTTAAATAACTTTTGATAGCTGTATTTTTCCTTAAATGGATTTGTAAGGTTGGTACAAAACAACATCCTAAGGATCAATGAAAGCATGTTGAATTAAAATTCCATTGTGAACTCTTGAATAATATTACTACTCTATACCTCCCATGCTTAGAGTTTTTGGAATTGTCAACAATGGAAAGAACTGAAAGACATGTTAGAAGAAAGGAAATTAAAGTGGATTTTATTCAAATATCTTCATATATGCGTCACTGATGAGGTTCATAAAAACCGTTAAGGTTTTTCTAAGACTAGTGAACGGATTGGAAGATTGGGATTGTTGGACTGCCAAACAAGTCCCTTGTTAAGTTTAGATGATGCTTAAGTTATCATTAGTATAAGAAAAATAAAGCCTTGGAGGTTATGGTGTGTGTTTTTATAGAGAGGACGTAAAGAAAAAAATGCTTAGAGTTCGAAGAAGAAGAGAATGTGCGCTCCTAGATCGCAATCACTTACCTGATGAATCGATCAAGAACATTTTATACAGCTATGAGACACACCATGAACCTATTTTAGAGGCCATCATTTGAGATAAAAGCTTGTTAATCAGTTAAATAATTTTCTAGATCAATTATGTCATATATTCTTCTTCTTTTCCTTCCAATAAAAAGAACTATAATTAGAAACATGCATGTAAAGATAGGCAACGTCCTGCCTCATACATAAATTAAATAAAGTGTGAGTGTTTGATGTATTATTCCCTAAGAAGGGATTATTGTTCTAAGTTTTTTCTGGTAAAAAAGAAAAAAAGGTAATAAGAAAGTAAATCAACTGGAATTTAATGAAAGCTTGTAAATAAAATCAATGAAGTGAAGGGATAAACTGTAGAAAAGTTGTAATGTAAACCTCCGGCCTAAATTTTGCAGTATTAGTGAAAATGTAAATTTAATCCGGGTTTAAAATGGGTTAATTAGAAAATAAAATGAATATTGAATAAATAGGCAAAAACCAGGGAGAAGGATCAATCCCAGCCTGCGCATATTAATACAATCAGCTTTTCTGAATCAACAGTCAACGCATCAGGGAAGATGATAGGGATGGAACGACAGAAAGGTTGAAACCAAAAAACAAGGACCTGGTATATGCTCGCAGAGGGCATGTGAAGTGGATATAACTGGTCAATGGTCATCTTCTGGGAAGGAAGTTAATGTCTAAATATAAATGCATTGATGCAGATGTCGTTAACTGTCGGCAAGGTTGTCAAGATATCTTATTTATTACCAGACAGGGTGATTGAAAGTCCAAAAGCAGAGTTATGATCAACTCAACTTGTAGTTTAACTAGAACCACTCAGGTTTTCTACGCAGTGAGGAATGCTCATGAAGGAAATGGAAATATTATACTCATTCATATATCTATCGAATCAATCACAGGTTCTAATAGTAAATGAATCCAAGGAAATTAAGTTAGGAACAAACAACAACAAAAACAATAACGTTGTGTAAACTTGGCTCGATAGAGTCAAGCCTTCTGCATATCCCGTCGAAATCTACTACACTAGATTACAACTGACCATGTCACGCCTTCGTGACAGTCTGCTATGCATGGTGCTCTATACAGGCCGAGTTAGACGTCCTGCTGCTCGACCACAAAGAAGAGCATTTGTGGGGATTGGATATTCATCTCTCCAGGAATTTGCTGGGGAATAGACTCGAAGATAGAATTGTTGTCCTAAGTACTGGCGTGCCCAGTTCTCAGACCTTACGTTCCACATTCCCACATTGTCTAAGGGCATGTAAACTGCAGTCCATGACTCCGGATAGACCTGTATTTCATCAAATATTGTAAAATGTCGTATAAATGCATCTTCCTTTTAGGACGAGGATTTCATAAATATGGAGAGCCCATCTCAGTGCAGACAGACTAAAGCATGATGAAGGGATCAAGGAATTTTGAATTTTTACAACCAACATACAATCTGAAAGTCAGAAGATTGCTCAGAAAGTAATGAACAAGTGGGAAAAGAAGCCTCATGTAATTCATCAAAGGAATGAAAAGGAGAGGTTTCAGAAGCAGTAAACTATACAAATGCTGGTTGCCATTTTGAGATAATGTGCCCTTGTGCAGAATGCGCTGGGTAATTTAAATTCAGGGCTATTAACCATGTTAAGTACAAACTTTGCGTACTGAAACATGAAACACAAAAGGAATTTTGTCCAATCACAGAATATGACATGCTTCAGGAAATTGACATACCGAAGGTGAGAAGAAAAATTAAATAAGAAATTTCCAGCTTTCTGAAATGTTGTAATATTACTACAGCAATAGAAGACGCAATCATACCTCTTCTAATGCCACTGATCCAGATTAACAAGAGAATAAAGGGAAAAAAATCTTATGTTCCACAAGTTTTCGGATATTAATAACAATTCTGTATTGTACCTGAACAGTGCAACGAGAAATTGTGTCTCTCAGATTGTAAGTTAATCTGCTTGCAGGTGACCACTGCCCTCCATCCATCCTGCTCACCAGAAAAAGTATCCATACTGAGGAATCCAGCAGAAAACATTACACGATGTAATTAAGTTATGATGACCTTACCCCACAACAAAGAAGTTGTGGCCATCAATGTGCCAAGACTGCACATTATCTTCTGGATTCTCAAAAACAATCTCAGCATAACCTCTGAAATCAGCAGCCATGACAGAAGTCTGGCGGTAAGCACCACCACCAGTGGGATTGTTCGAGATGCTTCCTAGGGAGAAAACTCCAGGGATATTGAAGTGGTCCGCAAGTTTAAGGGGAGTATCAGCAGGGATGAAGGACACACTATTGACAGCATACCTCTGCTTGCCATTAATAATTGGAGCAGAGTTCTGAAGTCTAACTGTATGAGTTGTGTTGATCAATCCATAGTGGTAAGAACCTTGAGGGTTAGGTCTCGGGCCACTTGCGGTTAGATTTCGCCTGATAAATATGAGTGGACACAAAAATCAATAAGAGAACTCCTGTAGTATGAAAAAGACTCTCCTTATGCAAACAAAAAGAGATTACACGTTTCTTACCATTATTCATTGTAACAACTATGGATACCATATATGATGTAACAACCACTATACGCGAAGTTTATTGCTGTATGACAAATATACGGGACAATTCTCAGATTTTCAGAAATCCATTGTTTCTGATTTCATCTCGGGTAATTTAGAACACCACTATGCAAATGAATGTCAATTTACACTCTGTAGGAGCAAAGATCAGCATGAATGCTATAGTTATGACACCTTTGAGGACCTCAACAACAGGAATTTGGAAATACCTCAAGGATCGAGCTTGTTCAACAGACCAGTCAAGCTGAATAGTTGGTCCACTGGGCGGAGAATCTGAAACACTTCCTGCTGAATTACTGTAATGAAGAATGGAGGTCGTAGTGAGCACTTGAGAGGTGAAGCGTGTTGAGACAACAATGAAGTAATCTTGTGCTGCTTGATCAGCTGTAACCAAAACAGAATAGGATTGCCCCAAATGGATATCAAGGGAATCATAAGTGTTTTGCAGTGAGTGAGTTCCTTCGACCTCCACCAGCAACATTTTATGCCCCTGAATTCTGAAATTGATAGAAGTGGTGAGCCCCACATTTGATATCCGTAACCTGTAAGTCTTGCCTGGCCAACATGCAACACAAAATAATCCCAATATGAGAACTCTCTTAATGTTTAAATTCATACAGGAGTGACTGCTGATAATAATTGATTACCTTGATCAACAGTGAATGTGTAGCCATTTGATCCACGACCATTGATGAGAAGCCCATCTGGAAAAGGAAGATCACTGCCACCATCTAAAATTGCTTTTAAATCCTGCAAGGTCGAACATAAGCCCATTGATGAGCGCATACGGCATTGAACTTGTCATAGCTGTATCCGTCACTCTTTTCTACATTAAATTATGTGTTATTGGGTAGTTAGAATTTGCTTCAAGCATGGTGCTTACTGTATGATTCTTCTTGAACCAATCACCAGCCAGGATTGTGAAATCGCCGGCAGGAGGAGGGAATGGTACAGGAATGACAGAACGGCTTGCGATTTTGAAGCCTCCGAAGCCTCCTGCAGCCTTGTGCATGCCAAGGGAAGGGAAATAAAAGTAGCTACCAATCTGGTCCTTCACCTGGAGCACATAAGTGAAGTTCTTCCCAGGTGGGATGGGGCAGTTTGTACCATAGACTCCATCTTGCCATGAATTCCTTCTCTGCTGCACACCATTCCTAAACATGAATAAGAATACTTCTGATTAGTAACGAAATATCATCCTAAGCACTTTCTATCTTCCACACATGCACACATGAAAATGCATGATCATGGTATCGTATTAATTGAGATGAAATTAGAGTGTCAAATCCTTGTTGTAGGCAGTTTGCATTCCACAGGTTAACGCCCTGGATAGCCCTCCTCCCACTTGCCTAATGGCAAGTATATGAATATATTTCAGACCATACCCCAACAAGGACATAAATTAATAAAATTTCCTATATCCCATTCTGAGATATCCAGATAAGACGCAAAGTCCATATTGTATATTGATCTAGATCTGAGCAGCCTGCATCAACTCATAACAAGTTGAGAGCTCTAGCTGAACCCATTCTTGTGAATGAATCAGATCCGGGCATACCATTTACTTATTAGATACAAGTTTCATAAAAAAACCAATTCAGCAACCCAATCATAAAGAACCTTTTTTTTTCTGGATATCTATGATCTATGTGGACCAAATTATGGATGTCCTATACCACTAGCAGTGGAAGTTTTTCCTGCTACCAGCGATAACAGGCAGAGTGCTTGCCAGAGAAACCTTAGTCCAGTCTTACAGTTTGATCACAGGAACCCAAAACAGCCACAAGCCCTTATCTACAGTAGATTGTTCCCAACCAATGCCTAAAGTGCCTATAAGTTCGAGGCACTGTGTGTGCGCTTGTCTGTTCGCGTGTGTAAGCCGTAGCCTTAGAAGGAGGGCATTTAGTGGACCGTCTGATTTGAATAACAGGTAACCGGCTTGATCATTCATGGTTGCAAATTGAACAAGAAAAAGTGGCATTCTAATAGTAGAAAGTTACCGAAAAATTGAAGTCATTTCCCCCTTTTCTTTTGAACTCCGTTCATCAGGACATTGAAAGTCTAGATTTTCTACATGCACATATTTATAGATACTCAAGAAGTTTGTGAAGATTATAAAGGGAAACTAACCAAGAGAGGAGGAAAGGTTCATCCAAACTATTGAAAACGCTGATAATCAAGTTATCATTTGTCACCGACTCAATCTGTGGGCCTGGAAACTTCCCATTTATCAATATCCCCTGCCATTAATTATATACAAAATTCCATATAATCACCATCTTAGAAAATTAGAAAAAAACAAAAAGGGGGGGCTGGGGGCCTTGTCACCTCACCTGTTGCTTCACTCCAAGAGGGTAGATATCACCATAAGTAACATTCCATGTGTAGAACCTATAAGGGTCTTCCCCAATAGTGCATGACACTAACAACAGGACCACTAGCGTGAAAGACCACATGCTCTTGTTGTAACACTCATCCACCATCTCTCAGACTCAACAGAACTACTAGCTCTCTCCGAAGAATACAAGTACGCAAGTAATGACAACTGGAATGGAAGAAGAAGAAGAAGAAGAAGAAGAAGAAGAAATCTTGTAACAGAGGACAACTCCCTCGTCGACTTTAAGTCTGTAAAGTCACTAGAACTAATTAAACTTTTCCTTTTTTTTTTTCTTTTTAGCTTTATGGAACTTTTCTTTGTTCGGACCAATGTCGGTGGTTCAGATTCTTGTTTCGGTTCAGAACTCCAAGCAGGTCAGGTTATGGCTAAGGCCCTCTCTTATAGTCTTAAGCTGAATTCAGTGTGCAGTAATGAGCTTCCTTCACTGCTGGTTGCAGTACCTAAGGGAGGAGTACTATCTGCTCTAGCACAGTGCACACCGCGTTGGAAACCTACCGCTATTTAATTATGGATGTCATAACTCATTTTTCAGTTATTCTTTAAAATTTATATTTTTTTATTTTAAAATTAAAAATTAATAATAATAACAAAAAGGCTAGTATTTTAGCAAAAATAAGTTGAGAGGATTTAATATATATAAAAAATTCAAGTTGTAATTTTAGATGAAACTAAGAGCTTAATCATACCTTATTTGTATTGAAGACAGAGATAAAATGCAAATTTAAGATCAAATTAAATGATTATTGAATGAATCTGCATAAAAATTAAGTCTATGAACATAATTAAATTTTTAATAGATGAATTTGATTTAATCATGGATCAAATTAAAATTTAATTATGTTTAAGTCAAATTAAAGGATTTCATTAATTGCAAGAACTTCATTATGTTTTAAATGGGTCAAATTAATTTTGTTATGGACTTAATTGGTGAAAATTTAAGTTTGGGAGCCCAAATTGAGTTTAATTGAGAAGATTGGAATTTTAGAGAACCAAATTTAATTTTTACAAAGTCAACTGGTTCAAATTAAGGGTAAAATCGCAAGAAAATCAAATTTTTGGGGTCAATTAAGGGTTAAATTAAAGAAATTCGCAGTTAAGTACCATTTTGGAAAAAAAAACGTTGAACTCTAAAGACCCAATTGATTGAAATCATGGGCAAAATTGAAAAGAATTGAAAGTTTAATGGTCAATTAAGGGTCAATTTGCATAAATTCAAAATCAAGGACCAAAGTGAGAAGGCACTGAAATCTAGGGCTGACATTGAAGTTCAACAGGAGCAAAATTACATAAAATTGAAAGTTGATGGTCAATTAGGGGTGCAATTGAAATAAATTAAAAGTCAAATGACCAAACTGAACTTTGTTCAAACTCCTAAATTAAAACTCTAAAATGTCCAAAACGACGTTGTTTAAAAGAATGAAAAAAAAATTAAAAATCCACACAACATATTGTCTGGTTACTGTTCATCATCTTCTTCTTCTTCTTCTTCTTCTTCTTCTTTTAGCCCAAAAAAACTGCTCAAATGACTACTTTTCAGGTGCATTTAATGCTTTGTCTTTTTACCAAATTTGACAAAACATGTACCACCATGATGGCCTAACATTTTACTACACCCTAGTATGGCTCCCTCCGGCTGATTGACACCACAGATGTGATAGTGCCACCCTAAAGAAGCCAACTCGTACAATTTTGAGATTTGACAGTTCTTGATGGCAATTTTGAACCAACGGTTGGGATCCTTCTAGTTCAAGTCAAATACCAATATTTGGCACAAGACAAAATATCCCTCTTCCACCTCTTATAAATAAAGGTAGATTTCATGCCCTAAGAATGGAGAAATCTGAAGCCAAAGATGGAAAATCATCAGCTCTTTTTCCCAATTTTTTTCTCTTCTCTCGGCCAACATTTCCCCTCTTACTCTACCGCGTCTCCATCATTGTTGCCACCACTACCCACATGTCGATCTTCCTTACACTATCAGGAATGTCGCCAATAACCCTCTACCTCAGGCTAGACAAGATTCCCCCCCACCCCCCTCGTGGTGGCCATTGCATAATTTTGCATGCAAATTGCAAGATAATTAGCATGGTCGTGGGGCCAGTCTAACAAACATAGGGCTTGGGCCGGACCCGTTTTGGCCTAACCATGTGGGTTGGGCCAGGTCTAGCCCAATAAAAAAAAAAGGAGGGTAGGTATGTTGGACCGCCTGTCAGCCCAACCTGACCCGGCTAGGTCTAGGCTAGATGGTTAGGCTAGCCCAAACAAATTTATTTAATAATAATATTTAAATATTTAAAAAAAATCAAATTTTTCAAAAGGTATTTTAAAAATATTTGCGAGCTTCTTGCATGTTTTTCCAACTATTTTGCATAATATCAGGTTGTAGACTTACACTGTAAGATATAGACCCAATATTAAAAAAACCTAGTTTTCTCTGAAACTTTTCTTTAAAACATTTTTGAAAATTCAACAATTTTAATTTTCTTTTCCCAAAAACACAAAAAAGATGTTTTGTCTTTGTGCATACGGTCGAATTCTAAAAGTTTACGAAGCATTTTTTCATTAAAAAAAATAAAAGTCGCTTCTTTTTCGTGTTTTAAAATGCAAAATAGGTATCATAACTAGTTTATGATTATCCCTTAAGATTTGGAAAAAATACAAAAAAACCATAACAATTATTTTGTTTGGAACATTAGGAATTAGTTAAATTTAGAAAATAAATGTGATGATAAAATTCGGGTCTTAAAACAGTTAAATTTTAACCTAATAAGGTAAAGACTTCTTCATGAAGGAAGATCTACCTTGGACCTTAGAAAAAACATCAATGAATAAAAATATGACACAGAAAAACAATCAAACAACAATGCAGTTTACCTTAAGTAGGGTGCACTGTGGGTGATGTATCTTCCCCTTGCATAACAAGTCTCTTACCCAGACTCTCACATACCATAGATTTCCTAGTAACTATAATACTATATGGTAACTCTTGAATCTTATAATCATAATTTTATGATTATATCCAAAACCCCATTTCACACACCTCTCAAGAGGTAGACCCGTCGTTGCTCGACATCGCATGCTCCGCAATAATGGACATTATCTATCATAGAAAGCATGCAAAAAAAAAAAACTCAATTCCCAAAAAAATAAATTTTGAAGGGTGAATCGAAAAAAAATATTAGCTTTTAAAAATGATAAATAAAAAAAACAAAAACAAAGTGGAAAGCTCATAGAACTAGGTTAATTTTCAAAGCTTACAACCCGTGAGATCTTAGACACGGACTTAAAGAAGGTCAAATCCAAACCAATTAAACATTAAAGAATTAAATCAGGTAAAGAAATTCAAATTTTGAAAATTTTGCAAAGCGAGAAAAAAACATCAATAAAAAGAATGAGACCTAAATTTATATAAGAAGTGTGGAATTGTAAAATAAAAAAAAAAAGCAATTCTAAAAATTATCTCATACAAAAACAAATAACAATTAAAAGATCGAGAACCAAATTTGACAAAACAAAAAAAAATCAATGAGAATGAAATTGAAATAAAAAAAACTATTTCAATGAATTATTATAAAAAAAAAATTCATAACCAAAAGTAGAGGGGCCAAATAAAAAAGAAATTAAAGTTTAGAGGTTGGCTTAGAAAATCAAGTGGGAGGGCGCAAACATTGAGGAAGAAGGGGGATAGAAAGAAGAAAATAAAATGGCCTCTGATGACAAACCGAAGATCCTATTGGTCCATGTGTCACATATCCATGAAGGAGACACCAAGATAAAGTTGATGTCACCTCAGAATGACCATTTTGGCTGCTTTTTTTTCTCTTAAATACTTAAATAACCGCACCCTTACTGATTAATTACAAAAAAAAACATAAACAAAATGACATGAATACCCTTTAATTTAATAGTTAAATTATTTAACATTAAGGGCTCGGAGGGCTTTTTACTATGCAATAAAATTGGAAAATCACAAAATGGCCCTCCCTTGCTTCCAAGGGTAAGTAGACTATTTTACTATGCATTCATTATATAAAAATATGAAACTAACCCTAATTATATAAAGACAAAAAGCAAATTACCTATATTGCCCCCACTCAATCTAAAAACACCGAAATTGTCCCTATATAAAGAAAATTATACCCCCAAACACTTGGCAAAGTGTTTTTCTTTAAAAGGCAAGATAGTGAAAACACTATTGCCATCCACTTTGATCTGTGTCTGTGTGAACAGTGTTTTCCCCATCTTTTTAGGTTTTTTTTTTTTGTAATAGCATAATAGTATTTTTGCCCTCCACAATATAAGCTGAGGAAATGCAAATTGGAGGGTAAAATGGTCTTTTAATGAGATTACTTTTAAAAAGAAAAATATTTTATCATAGTGTATAGGGGCTTCCTAGTCTTTTCATTTTTTTTTCAAAATAGTTAAAAGATTAAATTACCCTTAAAAAAATAAGAAAATGTTTTTCCTTCAGATTTGGCCTCTATTTTTTTTATTACTAATTTTTTATTTGAAATAATTTATAAAATTAGAATTGTTTTTCAATTGCATCCTTTAATTTTTTTTCAGCTGTCAAATTTGGTTCCTATTCTTTTAATTTCTATTTTTTTTTGTTTTTTTATCATTTTCTTGATTTACTTTATTTTTCATTTTCATCCCTTATTCTTTTATTTCATTTAATATTTATATCAAATTTGATCCTCATTATTTTAATTATTATTTGTTTTGGTTTTTTAATTTTGGATAATTGAGAATTTTGCTTCATGATTTTTTCAAATTTGTCTTTTACGAGGTAATTCAGTTTCACGACCTAAGTCACAAGTTTTATAAATTAACCCAATTTGACTTCGGTCTTTTTTAATTTTTTATAATTTTTTTTTCAATTTCATCCTTTGATATTGTATTATTGGGCCTTCAACTTTATGAGTTTTGTTGTTTTTCTTTTAACGGGGCTATCTTGATCTCATACCATGGATCGGGAATTAATCGAGTTAGCTTGAGTTAACTAAAGTTTTTTTATCCTTTTTAAAATTGATTTTATTCTTCATTTAGTGTTTGATTTAGTGGTAATTAAACTTCGGGATTTTTAGTAGTCCTTGTCATTTTTTGTGGATTTTTTTATTGTTACTAGTTTTTTTTATAATCATATTATTAAATTAATCAAGCTCATTGAACTTATTCAAATCAATGACTTGGGTTCCAGATTTATCTTGTTATTTAAAAACACTATCATCATCTAAGTATCATTTTTTTATATTAGGAAAAATTTGACCTGAACCACAACATAACACGAATCATATATCTAGTGATAAAAACTATATCATATATAAATATATTAATTATCATATAGCCTTTTAGATGTATTCATATTCCATTTGTGTATCAATTATCATATTATCTTATCAGTGTATTCATACTCCATTTGTAATGGTGTTTGTAAAGAGACAATATATCGAAGCTTTAAATTCTATAAATCACTAATTTTTTCAATATTTTCTCTTGATAGAAACAATATATGATATTAAAATCAATTTGTATCATATATAATAGCATAATGAGTAGCATAATGAGTTGATCTGATAAGATGAACTAGGTTTTGATCAAGGCAATGAGTTTAGTTTGGTTAGTTTCTTAACTAATTGAATTTTTAACTTAACCTTTATTAGAATCTGAGTTTATAGCTCAACCTCCAAGCAGAACCAAGTTTGATAACTATAAATAAATATAATCAATAATAAATATAATGATACTTTATTTAGAAAAATTAAAAATATAGGTGAGATACATCTTATTCCAATGATTTAAAGATCAATAGTACTTTATATAGATAGATATGCTTTGGTAAGTTACTAGGATTGTTGCTTTTCATACATTCTTAATGTATCCGTTATTCTATATTATTGTATATTATTGGGCCAATCAAATTGATTTTTTATCCAGTTTATCAAATTAAATTGAATACATGGTTTTATTTGGCTCGGATTTGGAGTGACCCATCATCTTAATTGATATTATAATTTTTGTTTTGAATTTTTTTGTTTAGACATATACATTGTTTTTTGTATTGATTTGGATTTTAGATTTAATATTATGATTTACAAAAGGATTTTATTTTATGATTTTGGTTTTCTAATTAAAATTTTGAGAATGTTATTTCATATGGTTTTAATAAATATTTTTAATTAAAATTTTCATATTGGATTGGATACTCATATAAATAAAATCCTTTATCCCATGTAGGGAGGTTCTTGTTCACTCGAGGAGGAGGTTGCCTATTAGTTAATGAGCGTATTGATATTACTAGATTTATGGCTCGTAACTAGTTTTTTTCATCGTAAAAAAATGCTAAGAAAACATTTGAATAAATAAAATGAGTATAAAATTAGGATAAAAATATATAAATAAAATCCTCCATCCCACCAAGTCACCGGCTCAATTGATAATTTTAATAATATGAATAAAAAATATAACAATGATAAAAAAAAATGATAAAAAAATAACAACAAAAAATTTAAAAAACAAATCAATATGAGGCCATCTGGAGTATAAAAAATTCATTTTTAAAGGGAAAAACTAGAAGAAAAAAAACAAGAAATAAAACTCAATTAAACTACGTTAACTTATAAACTTCGTGAAAATGGATATAAGATTGAGATAACCTTATAGAAAAAATAAATAGAAAGAAAAGCACCACTTATAAGGAAAGGGAGAAAAAAGCATGAAGATCAGTTTTCAATACATCAAATGGTGAATAGTGAAATTAAAATAAATAAATTTAAAAATAAAAAAAATTGAAGTCAACCCATGAAATCTCAAACTCGATTTGAATCAAGAAGTTGAATTGCAGCCAAATTCATTTTTTAGGGATGAAATTATGAAGAAAAAAAATCAATTTTGAAAAATTTCAAAAGCAAAAAAGATAGCAATAAAAATAATGGGGATTAAATTTGATAGAACAAAAAACCATGGAAGATGAAATTATAAAAATAAATCTCAAACAAAACAAATAGCTATATAAAAAAAGAAGACTAAATTTTGATCAGCCAAAGTAAATCCAACAAAGAGCAATAATTAAAAAAAAAACTCTAAATTTTGATCAGCCAAAGTAAATCCAACAAAAAGCAATAATTAAAAAAAAAACTCAAGAAAACTCGGATTATTTTTAAAATCAGTGGAAAATCATAAAGGAAAAAAATAAAAAAAATTCTCAAATAAAATAAATAACAATAAAAAGAGTGAGAATTAAATCCGAATAAAAAATAAAATAACAGGGATGAAATAGAAAAATAATCTTAACCTTACAAATTGTTTAAGAAAATCGATTGAAATATTGAAAGAAGAGATCAAGATAAAAAAATATAAGTTTAAATAATTAGCAAAAACAAATCAATAAAGAACAATAAACAAAAAGACTTAAAATAACTAGGTTATTTTAAGAAACAACAAAAAATTCCATTGAGAGCAAATTAAGAAAAAAAAGTTAAGAAATGGCCACTACTTTCAAACTACTGTGAATCTTGGAACATGTGTCAGCTCATCTAGTCGGTAGTGCTAAGACCTTTTAAATATCACTCCAGAAAGTATTATGTGGTTGTTGAATAACCCCACATGCGCCCTTGACCAAAGAAAGGGGTGTTCATATGCCTTGCATGACACTAGTATTTTTTTAATTACATTTAATATATGTTAACCGCAAAAAAAAAAAAACACACTTAAATAACTTTCAAATCTACAATAAAACTAATATAAAATTATATATAAAATTTTTTTGTAAGAGAGTTAAGTTAATTTTGTCTTTAAAGACAAAAAAAATTAAAAATACCAAAACATTCCTAACTAATAGGTATTATATTTTTTTTATTCTAGGGTTAAATTTATATTTTTACTATGCAAAAAGAAATGTTCAATTTAATCTTATATAATTTATAAAAAATAATTGTATCATGATAAAAATATCATTTTATTCTTCATATTAAATTGAAATGTTTTTTTAGTTAGAAAAATATTGTTATATCACTATTTTAATAAATAAATTATTTTAATCGTGGATACATTTTTAGTTTGTCGTGTCAGTACGGCCTGCAAGATTATAAGTAGCTGACACTAACTTTTACTCCCTACCTACCACCTAATATATACAGCATCAGTACAATAAATAACAAGCCAGTTGCCTGCGATCAGCACATATTTCTAATCACTCGTGTATATATGTGTTTCCTTGACATTCAACAGAATCAACACGAGCTCCACGTTTCAGACCTTTTTTGTTTTTTCTTATAAAAGAATTCTATTAGGTTTTTTTAATGTATTTTTTTATACATAAAAAAAAAACTTTAAATATAAATCGAGAAGCTCTCTCTCTCTCTCTCTCTCTCTCTCTCTCTCTCTCTCTCTCTCTCTCTCTCTATATATATATATATATATATATATATATATATATATAAAATGAGAATTATATGTATTAATAAAAAAAATCAATGATAATTAAAAATAAAATTCAAAAAATAGAAAGATGGGTATAAATCAAGATATTTAATCTTGTAAGAAGGAATATTTACCCGATTATATTCACTGAATTCTTTTAATTAAAATTAATTTTTTATTCAATCAAATAATATTAAAAATAGACTCACGTATTAAATTGATTAAATAAAATAAAAGTGGGAAAAATATTATACAAGGTTGTATATATAAAAAATATTATTTGAAAATAAACATGTTTTATTTTAAAAATAAAGTTCTTGTATACAAAAAAATATATATAGATGAATCAAAATAATATTTTAAAAAAATAAATACACACAATATAAAAAATAACAACCTCTATCCAAAAAAAATTAAATAAGCAAAACAAAATTACAGATGAGAGATATTAATTAAAAAATAAATTTAAAAAGGATATATCAAAAAACGATATCAGTAAAAAAAAAAAAAAAGCAATATCAGAAGAAAAAAAATAGCTTAGTTACTATGGTTTAACTTGTCAAATTCGTGATCTGGACCACAAATTTAGCCGGGTTCAATATTTTTTCCACATAAATTTATATTCAACCTTAAAAAAGGGCCAAAAAGAGCCTGCGGACCTAGACTTATTAATTTTTAAAATGGGCATATGACACGTCATCCGTCTCAATGTTTTTGAAAAAAGTTGAGCAAGTGACACATCATTCACCTTAATATTTTTGAAAAAAAATAAATAAGTGACACATCGTTTGCCAATGCAAACGACGTGTCATTTGCAAGCCCAGAATTTGACCACGACTATAGTGGATGGAAAATCAAACAGCTAGTCTTTTGCCCAAAAAACCTAATTTTCAAGCTACTTCAACCCAAAAATACTTTACCAACACCCTTATAATATCTACAAACCATTCCATCAACTGCAAATACCTAAAAAATGGTCTCAAAACCCAAAATCAAATCATTTTAGTTTTAGATTTCTCGACTCAGATCTAGTTTTATATGCAACATTGAGACTTTAAACAACCACTCTGAAACCCATCTCATCTCATGGAACTTGTGGACACTAAGAAAACCTAAAAATACCTAAAAAATGGTCTCAAAACCCAAAATCAAATCATTTTAGTTTTAGATTTCTCGACTCAGATCTAGTTTTATATGCAACATTGAGACTTTAAACAACCACTCTGAAACCCATCTCATCTCA
>Ga0325403_1001591_pt1 | contig 19070 bp, 14 predicted proteins | sample PopdelMetagenome_19_FD_205665 | JGI IMG/M metagenome (GOLD analysis project Ga0325403, IMG submission 205665) | Populus deltoides microbial communities from Bellville, Georgia, United States - Xylem-PdKOR-R4 | ecosystem: Host-associated > Plants > Phyllosphere > Stem > Wood/Secondary xylem...
AAAAACCATAAAAAACAAAAAAAAAAAAAAAAAAAAAAAAAACTCAGAAAAAACCCAAAAAAAAAGAATCATGTTTTTCTGGTTTTCACATCAAGAAACCAAATCAAGCCAAACTGAAAATTATCAGTTTAAACTGGTTTTGATCTTGAAATTTTTTTTTTAAATTCAGTTTGGTTATTTTTTAACCAAACTGAATACAAAATGAATGTCTTTGTATATATATATATACACACACACATGTTAAGAATCCAACAAAAGATGGTAGAGGGGTCGAGGATGTTTGGTTTCAATACCATCTTTTACAAGTTCATCCTGCGGTTTAAATCAAAAGTGAGCCAACAATTCACAGTGAAGTTTCCATGCACATCTCTAACCTTCAAGAAGTGACAGTGAGGCATGTGCACCAAGTCTACTGGAAAATTTGCAAGCATATATAACTCCATAAACATGTTGATGACTTTCAAGAGATAATAGGATCTAATCCATAATCCAACATTGGAAGTGGATCAACTCTGCATAGAGAACAAAAAATATGTAAGACTGAAGTGATTTGCTGCATTTGGCACATAAGAGCTTAAGAAAATCCCCCAACTAGGAAACTGTTTAAGCACTAGCCTACGAGCAAATTTAATTTCCAAAAATAAATGAAAACTGAATTTAAAGCATGCAGATCGGCATTCACGAAGCTCCAAAGAAGGAGGCAGTTTTCCGAGTTCCCCTCTTCATTATTTTAACAGCTAAACCGCTGAAATCTCCTCTAAGTTGATAGGTCATTTGGATTTCACAAACAGCTCTTTTAGTTTTGAAATTTTAGTATACACCCTTATTAACACAAGCAATACTTGCATCATGGATGGAAACTTATAAAGCATCCTTACGACAATAAAGGTTTTCAACCCTACTTTTCCTTTCTGTTGCCTCCAAAACCCTCAAACCAAACACACTTCAGAAACTACTAAAGGAACCTAGTCCATCAAAACAATGCCACACTATAGATCTCTAATGCAGTAAAGCTACTGATCAATTTCATTTGTTTACTGGGGCATAAACAGATATCTCAACAATGCTTGGGTAACAATGGTGTTTCCTTGTGCATATTGACTAAAGCTGTAGCACAACTAAAAAAAGGTAAACAAAACAAAGCAATAAACAATCTAATATGTCTATATTTTGATCATATATATAAGAAAACAAGACATTTCTATGCAAGCTTTATCAGAAATATACAGGTGATGAAGTATTCATTTATATTTTCCAGGTACAATGACAAGATAGCGTATCTTGAATATTATGATTATAGATGTAAAATGTAAGACCTTTGTGTAAGATTTATCAGAAATAGACAGGTGATGAAGCATTCATTTATAGTTTCCAGGTACAATGACAAGATAGCATATCTTGAATATTATGATTATAGAAGTAAAACGTAAGACCTTTGAGTAAGATTTATCAGAAAATTACAGGTGATCAAGTGTTCATATATATATATATATATATATATATATATATATATATATCCAGGTCGTACAGGCAGCAAAATACTCAAAGAAAATAGTAAAGGCAGCTGAAGGTATAAATCCTCGGTATGCTCAGTAATAACACTAACTTATTTGCTCATTTAAATGTTAAAATTAGATTCCTAACCAATGAACCAACAAGTAGGGATAAAACTCAGTACTTCCGCAGTACTGAGTTTTCAGTGCATCACCATACCAAAATATGCCAAGTCCATTTTGCCAAATCAGATAATTAAAAAAAGAACCTCTGTTAACATTATATCACACTCCGTTATCTATCATCTATAAGTTTTCAGCCTCCCTCACAACCCCCCACCTCTACTTAGAGCAAACTTCAAAATTTCCTACATCTCCATTACCAAATTCATGGTCTTGTTAGCAGCCTTTATAACCAATTACTTAACCACACAAGAAAGAAGTAACCATTGATGTTGTAGTTCAGAGATCACTTTGGTCACCTGTCGCGCATCCTGATTCTTCTATAGTATTCATTTTAGAAATGATGGTTATGGGATGCAAGGATAAAAGTAACTTTTACACCAATTTTGATGATTGTTACATCCACAATTAATTTGTTGCAAAATAGATTTATATTTAGTGGATGACTTTCTTTTATAAAAACAGGTTTAAGCTTTGATAAATTAGAGAAAGATCACTTTGTGTTTCAAGTTTTATAAATCCGCATTTCTACTAACCCTGGGTCAATTCCCAAGCAATTTATACTTTAGTTTATGACTGTCAACTTCTCTGATTTGGAGTACGATAGTGATTATGGAGTTCTGGCTTTAGAGGGAGGGCAGGGAGTCTATTACATGAGGAGAAATTGGAGATTACATGCTGTTTCGTCTAGTGGTGAAATGGACATATGGCATTTTTTGGTGTGGGAATATACAGAAAATTCCAGTACTATAGGAGTGCTGGATTTTTCACCATTAAGTAGTAACTTCCAGTAAAAATCTAATGTGCTGGGTGCTGAAAAATAATATAAAGGAACCAGACTAACAGTAATGCACACGGAAAAGTGAAACCACAAGACCATGTTGGGGGAAATAGGCGCATAAATCTCCAATTCTAGATCCATCATTACCCTAAATGTAAAAGAAAGTACACCAATTCCACTGATAAAACTCACCAAGCACCATTAGTACACGAGTTATCAAAGCTTTTATGAATCTTATGTAGAACCACCAACAAGAACAGAAATCATGAGAATCAATTCTCTGAAACTCGATTGATTTGATAATTCATAGTCATAACATAACTTGAATGTCTAGGCACGGGGGAGCTTTACATATACTTACATTTTTGGGGTTCTCTCCAATATCCCCTAACATGCCTAAACGCAGCTAATTTGCCCTTGAATATAGATATAATCTCATATAGATCCTTTGACCCTGAATAGCTAATTTATGACAAAACTACTATGGCTAGTCAATCAAAAAATAATCTTTTATTTGTCATCATTCACAAATGGTTTTAATTTTCTTGAACTTACTAAAACACACTCATGTGTACTCACTTTATAATAAACCAATTCAAAGTTTAAACTCTCGAAACACTTACCAATTCCTTCCATTACACAGTTGTGATTAAGTAACAATAAATAAATCAGATAATTATTCAATAATTTAAAAAAGACAAAAAGAAAAAGAAAAGGAAAAGATTTGGAGAAAGAGGTAACAAAGAGATGGAAATTGACCATCAAATAGCTAAATATTCAACATTAATCACACCACTCATTTGGATCTTGTTAGAGACATTAAAATTCACCAATTTAACGAGTACTTGCCAAGTACTCCTCCAGATCCAAGCCATTTGGGTCTTGTTCTTTGCAACATCTAAAGTGAAGTAGCAGAAAAAAATGCATCAATGGTTGAGGATGCTATTTCATCACTAGTCGAGACTCTGGTGGATTTGGGATGTTGAGGTGAGTCAAACGGTGTTTGCATATATGATGGTTTTAAATTTGTTAACAGGTGTGGTGGAATCGCAGGACTAGGTTGTGGGTGCCAGTATTTTTGGCCATAGATTATGGTGGGTTTTCATGGCAGTTAGTGACAGTGGAGGGAGAGGTACAGATCTGGTTTTTGAGAATTTCAATTGTGGTGAAGTGGGAGGTAGTGATGAAGGGGATTTTGTTCTTGAGGATTTGAACGGAGGTGATGGTTGAGGAGGGTAAGTTTTCTCTTGGTGATTTTTTGGTTTATTTTCTATTTTGATTTGGACACAAATTAGAAAGGTTAGTTCAGTCATAAATTAGTTATTTTTTGGTCGCATAAAGTGACATACCAAAATCTGACATACCAAAATCTGTTAGCTTGGATGAAATTTTTTAACAAAGGATCTGTTGGGAATTATGTCCATAATCAAGGATGCATTGACTGCAATTACAATGTAAGGACATAGTGGAGACAACCTCTAAATTATAAGGACCACAGAGCTAATTCCTCCTAGGTATGGTGAGATTTTTAGACACCAGACCGAATAGAAACAGGAAAACTAAAACCTAGCAAAATCTAATAGAAATAGGAGAAACCTACTTGATAGTCTTGATTCAATAAGAAAAATTGAACTCCATATTTCTTCCTAAAATAGCAATTTAAAAAAAAGTTACGTCTCAGTAAACCATCACTTTGGAGCTCATAGAATGACAATTTTCCTCAATTCCATTATACAAACAAGTAGTATTAATTTATAGAAACAATAAGCAAAGCAATAACATACAAACGATCAGCTTTGCACATAACATAAATAACTGCAAATTCATGGCTAGAACATCAGGAGCACAAAAACATGGTATTCAACAATATTAAATTATATATTGTATTCTTACCTTTGCTGAATTTTGAGGACACCGGTGCCTATTGCAACTGGGATGCCCATTATGATGCATTCACTTACTCCCTCAATTTTATCATCCTTTCCTTTTACAGAAGCATTAAAGAGGTGATCTGATGTTTTTTCAAATGAAGCCAACATCAACACACTTTTGTCCATCTTTTGAATACCAAATCTTGTGATTCCAAGAACAACACCCTGTTATAACATCATTAACATTTTGTTCCCCATAAAATGAATATTTAGAAAAGTAAAATAGAATCCAAATCTGTTGGAACCACTTCTGGTTCAATTAAAAATTAAAGATAACAAAATTTTAACAAATCACTCACCCTGGAAGTCATCACATCTGCTAAAAGCATCATATGACGAATGTCTATGCTCATTCCATGACTTTCCATGGTCCCTTTTATCTCATCAATGATGCACTTTCTGGCAGCCTCAATTCCAAGAGTTTCCTGGACTTCAATGATATGATTACTTTTTGTTTTCCGACCATCAACACCCTCAGTCCCCATAACAGCTTGAAGACCCGTGCTAAACAGATTCACAAAACATTATCAAAACTAATGAATGGAAAGCTTCTAACAATCTGTCAAATATATTTATGCAGCATGTTAGAGTCATGATTGATTCAAGAACAATCAATTCATAGATCATGATCAGAATGTCATGCAGCATACCATAAAACATTCTACTTTCTTGCTCACTGCCATCACATGGATTAAAAATTTTCTTAATGTCTTTTGGACTAATCACTTGTAAATATCCAGGAACTTGCATTTTTACAATTAATAATATGAGTTGCTAAATACCGCGAAGCAAGATGAAGAGTCTCAACTATGATCAACCATTTTTTAATTTTGTTTGTGATTCATCGATCATGGATATATTCAAATGATTTTTTGAGTTCTTTAATAGCCAGCCATTATAAAGATATATTGCAAATGGAGTTTAAGATAATAGTGGTTAGGAGGAAATTGATGCAGTTCCACAGGGACCCAGCACACTTGTTTAGGCTAACGAGATTGGAAACTCGGGATGTTTCCATCTAGGGCATGTAGCCTATTACAAAGTATGCTTCACAGTTGCACTTCAGTTCTTACAACTTCCATGCATAAATTAGTGCTACTCATAGACAACAACTAAAATAAGGTTGACATAATGTGTTGTCTGAACTCCTAAAGTCAAATGACAATCTAAACGGTGCAATAAAGATAAGGAGTCAATGAGATGAGCAGAAAGAAGACTTGAGAGGATTTTCTTCTTTCCTGTTTTGTTTAAGAAAATAAATAGGAGTGGGATTATTATTTTCTTTTTTCTTTTTTTTTTAAAGAGTGGAAAGTCCATTTTGAGTGATTCGCCTAGTAAGATTGAAAGTCTCATTGTTAATTCAAGGAACCCCTGTGGAAAAGGATTTCTACATTTTCCACATCAGCATCGTTTTTTCCAAAATCATTATTTGTATTTCCTGAAGTCCCACTCAGGGTTACTTGAATTCACATGATGTGATTTGAGGCAGCACTTTCTTTCTCATCACAGAACTATTAAGATACATACAAAAATATAAAGTACAAGCAGAAGTATGACTGCAACATGTTAATGGTGCATAAAATGATCCTCAAAATGTAACTTCGATAAATACCATCTTAGTTAAGGCATGTGTGAGTCTCTCCCGAATAGCTTAGACTTTTAGGTTGGAAGCACTAATAACCCCAATCTAAATAGTTGAAACATATTTTAAACCCTTATAAGAGCATGTTGTATTTGATGGCATTAAGATAAAGTGGCACAAAAGGATTTTACCACAAAAAAATATGTACAGCTTAAGTAAATGATTGGAAAAAAGACAAAGTAGTTACAGCAAACTCACCCTTCAACAAACATGTTGTATTTCGGGCCGCCTTGATCATTCTCTGCATCATCAAGCTTCTTCTGGGCAATAACAACACGTTCAACTGTTTTTATGCCCTACCATCCAAAGACAACATGGTAATTACACATCTACTCCTAAAAATTATGACCATGTGAAAAGAAAATGCAGAATTCTCTAGATAAGTAATATCCAACAATTCTATAAATCTCACCTTTACTACAACTGCTGGAAGCATATTTTTAAGAGAATGGAGTTCAAAATGAAGTTTGTTTCTGTCACCACCTGGAAAAACTTCCAACTTTCCATCTTCTAAAACATTAATACGCTGCAGGTTAACATTGCCATGGGATGATTAACATTTATAACTTTGCAAATGCTAAACACTACCATGTGAAAAGTTCTCACCTGCAGCTTCCGCTTAATCTTTGGAGTTTCTAAAATCAATTCTCTCACAATGTTAGCATCCAAGGATAACTGTGCCTCACGAATTGTTTTCATGTCAAGTGTAACCTTTACTGATGCTGATCGTGAAGTCATTACAATTTTTATACTTTTCGCGACCTGCAAAACAAGATCAGGAAACAAAATTGAACTTAATAGAAACTGGATGACAAGCTTAATTAGAAATCTGAAGAGCTGATAAACAATGAATATATTTATAAGAATTTTGCTGAGTTGAGCAGAGAGCAATTGTGCAAAAGGGTTCTGGGTTCAGTAAAAAATGGATGAATGAAGGTGTAATTAATGAAGCCAAAAGAAAGTACAAGCTGAAATCACCAATGATTGCACCTACAACAACTAATCAGAGACTAGTGAAAATTATATCAAATATTCAAACCCAACAAGAAGGTAGTTATTAAGTTTCGACAATGAATTGATTGCATACCTGGCCTAGAACAGTTTTCTGGATGCGGCCCTTTATGATTCGAGCAGCATTTACATTACTATTATGCTCAAGTTCTACTGTAATGATAGGTGTGCTGATCCTTTTGGCACCATTTATTATTTCTTTAATACGAGGAACTCCCTGTGTTATATCTAAAATAATGCTTAGAAATCAACTTAAGACATAACGATAGCCAAAGTCCTTACAAGATAAAGTGTCAATCGCCAATAAAAAAAATGTGAAATTAGTAAGGATACTCATGCTCGCAACTCCAGCAAAGTGAAAGGTCTTTAATGTCATTTGCGTTCCTGGTTCTCCAATACTTTGAGCTCCAATTGCTCCAATTGCAGTTCCAGGTTCAATTCTTTTCCAGACATAACGATCAAGGCAGGTTTTCAGGAAAACCTAAAATTTATTTTACATCAACACTCATTAAAGACAGTTCACTACAAATTATAAGGGAAACAATAAAGACCTGTTCTAGTATTGGATATACAATACATGGTAAAAAAATCCTTGTAAGCAAATTGTATAGAAAAAACTAACATTTCTAAATCAAGCCATTTCATTGAATAACAAAAGGATTGATTAACTCACTGTAGAGTATTCCACTTCTAGAAAACTAGTGTTTTTCATGTATAGATATTAAGCATACGTTTGATCAATTTATAAATGGGCTTAACCACCTTTCTACAATATGAAACTGAATGAGAGAAGCAAAAAAGTCCATCTAGTTCTGCATTCATTTCTCCCACTGTTTCTTTCTAGCTCTGCTGCTCTTAAGCTTCCATAAAAAATAAAACACACATGATAAGTTTTTTTATTGCTAAAATCTAAACCTAGAATCATTACTTCTCAATCCTATTACCCATTGAACTGAAGCTGATGAGCTACAAAATATGTCCAATCTACTGGTAATCTGCCAAGAACATTAAGATTAAGAAGTAATTTCTATACATTTTGTCCTGTTGTTCACAATGCCCGTGAACTAGCAGAAGTGTTTAATTTAGTATGCCAGCTTTTGGGGCTGGACACTGTTCTGGAATCTTTGGTGACATTCCTGTTTTTGCATTTTACTACACGTTCATGGTGCTATTGTTGTCACATTAGAAAGAATCACAGATCTCATCAAGTACCACTTCAATTCCATTTACATTCTTTCTCAAATTGAAAAATATATGCTTTATATGCTGATCAATACACATATTGGAGCATCCAAATGAACTTCCAGAGGCTGTTTTAGCAGTGACAACATCCATTTGATACCTACCTACCTACCTCTAAGGAATCCACATAGAGTATGGGTCAGCCAATTTGACACCCTTATTACTCATTCTTTCAGGGAACAGTAAAAAAATGGTAAGTACATTTAATTTGCACAAGGCATTGTCAAACATCCTTTTTATAAGGAAAGTGTTTGCTTCAATTTCAGATAACTCAAGAAAGAAAGCATGACCTTGAAAGAAATTTTTTCCGTTGTCAAATGCCATACATGTTCTGGTTCATGACATACTCCCTGTTATAAATGGTTTCTTTTGCTACTAATCATATTGAGTTAAAGGAAGAAGATTAAGAGAAGATGTCTTTCACAATACCTTGGAAGACATACCGAGAACAAGATTACTATGAAACGAGAGACTAGAGGAGTACCAATCAATTGAACTACCAGGTTTGAGAATAAAGTGAGATCCTAGACCCTTGTAGCTAATGAATGAATTTGTTTTTGAAAGGTTGCAAAATTTTCAAGCTCGTCGTCACAATTCACAACACAAGGTTATCTACTATGACTCTTTTCCACTATGAATTTAATCTGAATACTCCTTTTATTCTGAGATTATAAAACTCTTGCTGGTAGTACCAGCACCACAAATTTCGGTGCGTCAACTTCTTATCAGTGGAATAAAGAATCATAGCCACTTGTTTTCCAAAGATGTGAAATACCAGTTTCCTCTAATAGTTTATGTTTCTAATCAGCGAGCATCTTCTGGCACACCTGTCCTTTTTTTTTTATTCTCAACACCCACAACCAGCATCTGACAAATGACCTTTTATACTTGCCCACTAAGCAACCAGAAATTCTCAACTTTATAATTCATTTACATGTTAAAAATTTCACTTATTTTATCAACAATGAGGAAAACCAAGTTTATATTAAGAAATTTCTTAGATAAAAAAGCTACACCTTTGTAGCAGGGAAAGTTCATCAAGCTCCCATTTGTCCACTGCTTATTCAAGCTCCCAATTCCAGAGTGGTCCCACATCTAGCACGTTACCTTACTTCTGATGGTGGAGGCTGATTAATTTTTATTTGCCTATTTTTTAGCCCTATTAACTAAAATTAATAAAGCACTAGAAAACAAAAACACTCTCGACAAATTAATTTATATCCCTTCAGCTTCTACTGACTCATATGGTGCTATAACATCATGACACCAAAAGAAAAGAAGCCATCGACACAAAGGAAATAGCAAATAAATTTAAACCATGAAGGCACAGGTATCAATCAGTTCATTTGAATGGTAGTGAAGTGATACTTACCTCCAACTGCTTTTCGGTAATACCAGAGACCTTCTGAGCAATCTTTTCTGTATTCTTAGAAACTCCTGTGAGCCCTTCAACATTTTTTATATTCTCAAAATTCTCTACCTCAACACCATCAATCAATTTCATCAAGCATTCCAGTCTCTTAGCTTGATCCCCAAGGAAAGAACTAAGACTTTTTCTGAAGGATTCAGAACAAATTCCATCAAGAGTCCCATTATGCTTTAGTAGCAAACTTTGTACAATGTTTGAGATATCTGAAGGGGAAAGGTACTCATCTTCTTCAGCACCACATGTTGCCTGTGTGTGGGAATTAATCAAATATATAGTCTTATCAAGTTTCACAGAAATCATGGGAAATTCACTTAAGATAAGCACGGCAACAAACCTTAACTTTCATGAACAATCTATCAAAATTCAAAGGAACCCCTGCTTTTCCTTCCATTATAGCAGGATCCAAGCCATCATCTCCATAAAGAAATTGAACTATACCACCACCTGCATCTTGCACTGTGTTATCATATTGAACACACAAGTCTTCCAATCCTTTGCTCAGTCTACGAGCCATGTATCCAGTGTCAGCTGTTTTCACCTGAAGGGAAAAAAATTACATAAAAACATGTTTCAAATCTCAAGATAAACCCATCTTCCTCTAGTCCCAAACCCCCAACTCACCCTGCCATACAATTGGCCATTAACATATGGCAATTGGTAGGGCATCAGGATCCACATTAACAGGTCAAAACTACAGGGACATATTAACTACCATATAAATTTTTATTTTACACTTCTCATTGATATGAGATGGGCCATTTTCACAAAGTTCGTAATTATTATTATTATTATTAGTTGATGACTTAGCATAAAAGAATATTTTTGGAAGAAAATTAAAGCAAAACTCGTAGCCAAATAACCAAGAGAGAGTTTTTCATAGGGAACTAAATTTTACTCAAAACTTTGATTCTAGTTAACTTGGTGACCCCAGAAACCATATGACAAATGAATGAAAACGAAAGGAAAAATCAAAAGAAATAAGAACAAAACTAGGAACAACATTAAGAAACTACACTTCAGGTCAAGCACATAAGAAAAATTAATAATAAGAAAAGAAGATTAGTGGTGGACCTCAAATGATATTTATACTTCTAGTTTAAGCTAACTGGCTACTACTTTTTCATATTAACTTTGTGACTCTGATTTCAAGCAAAATAATGGTTTTTTTTTTTTTGTGCTAAGAAAGCTTTCATATTAGGGAAAGCATTAAGACAAATTAACTTTAGTGAAAATAGAAAAAAAATTGGCCTCGGTATCATCATTAGTGATGTGGTAGCAACTTTTTTATTTTCTTTTATGAAAATAGAGATTTAGGATTTAAAAGATTATCCATGGTGGATTGAAGGGAAGATTGGTGTTTAGGATAGATCAAGGCTGGTCTTTGATATTGATACCAATTAAACAGCAGCAATTGAAGAGGAGAAGAGGGAAGAAAGACAAGAAAAATAAAGAAGATAAAGGGAGAAACAAGAAGAACTAGAGAGAAGGACAAGGAAGATAGAACGCTATTGTCACTAATCATTCAACAGCTAACATAAAAATAAAAATGTGCACTTCTATAAAAGCTAAAACCAAAATGGGGCCCTAAAATGTAATAAAACATAGAATATTTTCAAAGTAACAAAACATAAATAGATTCCTAATTAACTAAATCTCTAATTTTCTTGTAACAAATATTATGGAAGATCTTCCATTAATCAGGCATGAACATTCCTTTTTTCCAAGGCAAAAAAAAAAAAATAGCCTAACTTTTACAAGAAATTTATATTAAAAAAGCAAAATTGAGTTTCGAATTAATATATGAGCATGACATCAGCTTTCTATAAGCCACTAACTATGAGGGGTTAATAACAAAGAAGCAATGAAACTATAAGATAAAATATTAAACATATTTCAATCTTAAATTGACAGCTAATAAAAGAAAAAAAAAGGATTTTCCATACCGCAGTATCCACCAGACCTTCTCTCCCACCCATGGTATGGAAGAAAAAGTCAGTTGCCGACAAACCACTATAAAAGGAATTAGCCACAAAGCCTTTAGCCTGCACAAAAGATTACAATACCCCATTTGCTTCACAAGTTCATGCTTCCAAAAAAGAATTAAACAAAAGAAAAGAAACACTCTTATGTATTGTTTATGCTATGAGCCAAATGATGAAGCATTTCTTTAAGCTACTAGTTAGAGATTTGGGATCTAAGTCCGACACACACTCAAATATGTTAGTAACAATAACAAATAGAGATACTAACAAGAACTTCCATTTGAAAATTTTCAAAAAAAAAAAAATCCAAACCAATTCAACCAGAGACATTGATAGAGTTGACAGAAAACTCTTTCAAGGGCTACTAGTCTACTACAGAGTAAATAATTCTACTCATTTCATCGATCTTAATTACTAGTCAATAATTTCATTCAAATTACTTATCATATAAATAAACAAATCACAATAATCTGTGGTAATAACTGAATATAACTTCCCTAACAAGAAACTATATAAAAAAGAGAGATCTTTTTCGAAGATAGCAATATTAAACACGGAATTCCTGAAAATCCAGATGGAATAAGGGCATAAAAATATTAAGTATACTCATTATGCTTGCCTCAATTCAAAGAAAAAAAATCTCAATTCCATGCTAGAAGAGGTTGGCTTCATGGATAGTTCTTTTTTCCTTCAAAATACATGTAAAAGAAAACAACATAGCATATTTAGACAAGTTTTCAGCCTACTGCAACCCTCCAACTCCATGCAGGCTCAAAACCAACAATGCTGAATCTGCCAACATCATACCATTCATTGACTCCATAACATATACAAATAAGAAAGATCCTTTTTAGGTACAAAATATTAACCTGGATGATTTTCTGAGAACACAGATGGCATATGGTCATAAAAATACAAGTACACATGCTTTTTGCAAATCAACCCATCTAATTCTAAATTCCAAGCTAGTAGGCATTACAAAACATGTTTAGATAGGTTGTCAACCTACTGCAACATCCAGCTTAACCCAGACACAAAACAACAATACAGAATCGTCAAACATTAGATCAGATATTGGCTACAAGTACAAATTGCTCATAGAAATAACTGGTTTCTTCTTCCCAAAGAAAGAACCTAATAGCATGCATATCTTCTAGTAAAAAATAAAACAAGTTATTTCTTTGTTGGCTTTGTTGTTGTTGGCCTAGTAACAATCACAACTGAATGCCCACAAATTTATGGGCATCTCAAGAGTAAACTTGAGCATGTCTTACATGAGTATGATGTTACCCAGCCAATAAAACTGGAGGCTTTTACATTCAACCATAAATTCAGTGAGCGCCCACTGTAATGGCAAAAGCATGGCAAACTAAGATCCCTTCGGATAACCAAGAGGGGGGGGAGGGGGGGGGGAACTCCACTGCTCTTGACAAAGCCAACTATTTTGTGACTGTTACAGATAAAGAAGACAGAAAAACAAAGCTCTCTCAATAAGGAACTTTGTTCCACAAAACTGGTATATCCAAAAAAATATAGCCATGTCACTCAGATTTTACTCCCATTCCTTTGCCATGTCACTCAACATGAGTATTTTAGGCAGAATGACAACTCTGAGCAAAGTAGTCTACGGCACATGTGCTTTACCACACTCATGTCCAGACACTTCAGGCATCTGAAGATATATGAGATCATAAAAGCATATGAATTCCCATTTTCAAACAATAGCTCACTTTATACAGTTTAGAGATCCTACGTAAGGGATGGTATCCATCACTGCAAATAGCAAGTCTATTATTGTACGATAATGTTTGGTTGATGGTGACTATGCCTGTGAGATTAAGTTTTTGAACCAGAATAAAAGACAAATAAATACTCTACTTACAGCAGGGGTCTTGGATTTCCTAGGGAAATGAGGGAGACTTCGATCTATGAATCCATCAGGAGCACGGGAACCTCCAACTGATTGCTGACCAACACATGCAATCATCTGGCTAATATTGATAGGGGAACCCTTGGATCCGCACTGTGACATAATCAATGGACTGTTTCTCCAATGCAATTCTTTCATGCATACCTATTTAGATAAAATCAAGTTAGTGACGCAAAGTACTTCATCAACCAACAAAAGGTTAACGCAATGACTTGCAACATCAAAGAATTGACTTTAAGAACAAAACAGCAGCAGAATCTTTCATTGACTACATTTCAAAGCCAAGAACCTGTCCTCACTCAACAATACTATATTAGAGTAAATACTAAAGTAATCCAACCAGTTAAATACCCTGCCAATGAGCATTGAACTCATTCACATAAAAATACTAAAATTTAACCTAATGTCAGATCCTTACATCCCCAGCTTCCTCTCGAAGCTTATTTAATCTCTCAGTTATTTCAGTTTCCAGTGTTTGAGTTGCATCACAACCAGATTTAAGCGCAAGCCTTCCTCCATTGTAATCAGCTATCAGTTTATTGCAATGTCGATAACCATTTGAAATTGTTTTCCCTTTCTCATCGATCAATTTTTTTCCTGGTTGGACATCATCAATCCCAATTGAGAAGCCATGATTTCCTATCCAACGAGCACTACATTCAGGCAGATACAATGTAATTAGCCAAACAGATAACTTAATACCATTACTACTCACGTAGAAATTTGAGATGGCATTAGACACCAGCAAAGTAGATGAGACAATAAGCAAATATTGCTGACAACAATTTCATTTTTTCTTTTGAACACAAATTATAAAGCCACAGGGAATCATATGTAAAATAGGCGGGAAAACAACAAGCATAGATAGCATTGCCTGAAGAAATAGTGGGAAAAAAAAGTTCATTTTTTTATCATACTAGCTACCACTAATAACCAAGATGAGATAAATCAATATTGCAGTCATTACATAGGAATCGACCAGCGGTAGCAAGAGCTCTAACTTCATATTCTAATGAAGCTGGAGCAAATTAAACAATATTAAAAATTAAAAACACCATAACCAAGTTCCAGTCACAACCAGGAGTGATTTTGATATAGTGAACCTCATGAAATGGCCGCTATACTAAATCAACAAAGCACAATATCAAACTAAAGGGTTTACAGCCAACTTCTTCCTGGATTAAATACAGAGTTATTTACATTAACAGCTGAAAGAAAAAAGCATTGTCATTAGAAATTATCAATGTTAAAATAAGAATTGGCATCAGCTGATAGTAAAACCATAAAGGTCCAATACTGATGGACATCGAAAATGGCTTTAGAAACAATAGAAATACATCTTGCAGCTAGTTGCAACATGATCTCATGATTCTACATTCAACCAAGAATTCAAAACTGGATTAGGTTTCTTTAAATAGACATGCTTGTATTAATGTAACCTACATACTAAATATCATTTGATTAATGGTTAATTCAAAGGATTACTCCATCCTAAAATACCATTTCTAGAAGTTTCAAAGATTGTTATGCATGTTTCTTGAAAGCGTGCTTATTCTTATGGGGAGAAGAAATTTTAGAGAGAGAGAGAAGAAAGGAGTAGGGAAAAAAAGACAATAAGGCATCCATCAAACTGAAAAACACAATTCTAAGACAAAAATACTTTCCAATCTTATTGGGCTAAAAGCCCAAAAGTTGGTTGTTTTAGGGTTTTATTATGTATATGTAATTTTTGACATTATGATCAATTTTGATGAATTGATTAAAAAAGTTAAGGACTTTTAATTTCTCTCCTCCTTTTTTGTCTTCTTCCGCAACTTTTCTCTTCTCTTCTTTAGAAACTCCTCTTCTTAGCTTTTCTTTCTCTTCTTTCTTTTGCTTCTCTTCTTCTCCTCAAATCTTACTTGTCCCGCATCAATCAGTTTCTAATAATCCCAGACTTCCTTTCCAACCCAAAACAATTTTCAAAGACATTGCATGTTTCCACAAATCTTAACATCTTTGTCTCTCCAATAATGCTTTGGTGTTAAGCCGAATTAGTAAAAGATCAAAACCAATGAAGCTTTTTAAATTCCAAACTCTTATATTCATATTTTTTTCAAACCATAGTCCAAGATAACTTTCAGTTGGAAAATTTCTTGAAACTGTCTGACATCAAAGGTTTATATTACCTTAAGAATAGTACAAGTTCATTAGAACACCAATGGGACAACAATTTAAAATATCAAGTGAAGCAAAATTTCCAGTCAGGAAATAAATAGCAAGGTAAAAACTTTCAATTTGCCCATATGACAGCACCAAGTGCATACTGATTCTCAGGTGTGAACATGAGAAATACCTCAAGACCAAACAAAGATACACATCAACTAAAATGAAGCATAAGGAATCCAGCTAAACAAAAAAGAAATCAAATATCATAGCACATCAACCAAAATGAAGCAAAAAGAATTTGTTAATAAGAGAACTTGCAAGTAGTTACCTCAATTTAGCTAGTCGATTCATGCAAGTAGCAGCAGCATATGCATTGTAGTCTCTAAGAAGAATAGAATAGAGACCATCCTTGTTGCCATTACCTGGAGTAGCATCTCAATTATAAGAACATGCATGCCAGAAGCAAATAACCAAATATAAAAGCATCACTATCACATTTATTTTTTTTAAAACAACTCAAGAAAAATAGCTTATCATTTTCAAGAACAAGAAAGCACAAATTCAAAGATAACCCATAAATAATACTAATAGCATCTTGCATAGTAAAAGCAACCACTTGAATTTGAGGTGGAAATAGCACGTCAAGCCTAGACTAGTAAAGGTTTCTAGATGATTCATTAGCTTTGCCAATAACAACTCTACACTTACCAACATTCAGGAGAAGTATATCCATTGGCCATTTACCCATACATCCACAATGAATGAACTGAATAATGATGGTAAATTAGCAACATAAGCAAAGTTTCAGTCACGGTGTTACTTAAACCACAACAAAGCTCCTAACTGACAAATTTCATAAACAAATCAGTTTTTGTCTGAATCATTAGTCACTTTTCCAGTTATTTGGTCAAAAATTCGTACTTTAACAAAGGGAATAGAGGAACAAAGGGATACTTGTGGTTGTAGCTTTGTCAAATCTATTTGAGAAGGACAGGAGCAATATTCTACATTTGTTGGTTTTAATGGGAAAAATGGATTCTGTTTTGGCATGAAAAGGTTGTGGAAAATATCACCTAAGGAAACTCCCTAATATTCATCTCTCCAACAAGTATCAAAGCTAATGGCCGAACAAGCACATGTCTTGCTGATGTGAACTTCAATGACTTCAACAGTTATCCCATGAAAAAGTTGTGAAGTGAGAAAATAGACTCCAACATGGTGCCTATTTCCATCATCAAACAGAGCTCTAGGTGGTCCTCGTAGAACTCAAATTGCTAAAATAGGTTCATTCAAGTGTGAGTACACTTCCTGTGATCAGGACTCAAATGTGAGAAGGAAATATCAAGGTACATGTCAGAATCCCAAGTGAACAGACAACAAATTGAGAAAAACATACGTGGTCTTATGACCAATTTTACACCAACTTGTTTTGAGGCTCACCTTTCGCCATGTTAAGGCATTTCCTGTTCATTTGTTCCACCACATAGGTTTGTCAGGGTTCCATCATACTAGACTAGCTTTGCCATGTGCTAAGTAAGCATAATACATGTAAAAGAGGCTTATTAAGAATATGATCTTACTCCCTAGAAAGTTAGAAGTATGTTGACCTGGTTTGTAATGACAATTGATACAGCACTAAATAGTTTGAACTTCTATTTTACCTTTGCTCTGTTTTTTCTTTCCACACAGGGAAATGGGTGTGCCTCAAGAAATATAGCTTTTGGCAAGAAGCCTGAGCTTGGGAGGTTGTATCTTTACAAAAATCTTCCAAGTAGTTGAGTAGCTTTTTTTCCAAAGAAGCCGCAAAATCAATTAGTTATTTACTTCTACATGTGCTTTCAACTGGAAGACTATAGACGCTGGTGTTTTTTGGTATTGAGGGTTTTCATTGGACTATAAAAATCTCAGTTGGTCAATGTAAACGCTTGGAGACATGAAGTTTTTGAACAGGCAAAGATGATAGACAAAGTTTTATAACTTAAGCCATATTCTAGGTTTTGTGGAAAAAGGAGCAGGGGAATCTTTGCAGGAACAGTCTATTAACCTTTGAATGGTTTTTACCTAGACTACACTGTTTTGGCATACACAAATTTTGTGCAAAATTTTTTGTTGTTGAAGATTTTTCAACTTCTTATATTATACACTTCATAAGCAAGTCAAGTATTGTACTTAAAAGAACTCAGTTAATAAATTCTGTGTCTCCATTGCAGCCATTTAGAGATTCTTTAGTTCTTTGTTCTTGCTAAAAAATATTGACGATGATAAACTGTCTCAATATTTCAAGATGTTCTATTAAAATATCAGAAATGTTTTTACTTTCAAGGACCAACTAGTGCCACCTTGCACATGTCAGAACTCAATGAAAAAACAAACAAATGAACCACACCTACTAATTTTATAACAACTATCTATTCACTTAGTTTACTCATAACAATAGAATATCCATCAAACTCATCTTTCTTTATTTCTTTTCTCATCTCAGAGATTGCACAGCAGATGACTCCAAATGTCTCTTTTGATAGAGTACCAGATCCATTTGTCCTTCCGTTTTTATTATTTGAATGGGATAAAATGCCAAAAAGGATTAAAAAAACACATAAAACCCTAGTACAAGTGACAGATGGTTTATTTTTCAAAAAATAAAGAATAGTTCAACAGCCATCAGTATGAAACTCAGGTACTAGAGAAAAACATAATTGCATGGAAACATAATAAAAAGTGCAAAGACTATCAGTTAAAAGCATGAACCTTTGCTTAACATCTAAAATGTACCAAAAAAAACTCACCTAGAGTAGCCTTCCCAAGTTGTCCAGAAATTAACTCGCTGTTACGGAAGTAAACATAACCATCATTAGGACACATTGTTTCTCGCTCTTTTTTGTGTTCCTTGTTGGGCCTTGAATAGTTTTTCTCCTTAACAATAAGATTTACATATACTCTCACATTAGCATGCGGCCGCAATAGAACACTAAACAATTGTTTCCCAGTCCAAAGCTCTATTGGCTGCATAACAATAGCTGCATTAGTCTCAAAGGTGGAAACAGAAGGATAATCTAGAATGTAGACTACCAAGAAAACAAAACAAAAAAAAAGGACAACCAATTAATCCATCCAATTCCAACACTTAAACCCATAAAATATAATGTTCAATCCAATTTCTAAACCATAACCAACTGCTGTACTAGAGCGTGCTTTAACATAAACTACAAAACTGGGACCACATCTACCAAAGACTTAGCACCACAATTCTGAAAATTGATATCAGTTGAAATTGATAAGCTAGAATAGAGTTGTAAAT
>Ga0325403_1001595_pt1 | contig 19062 bp, 10 predicted proteins | sample PopdelMetagenome_19_FD_205665 | JGI IMG/M metagenome (GOLD analysis project Ga0325403, IMG submission 205665) | Populus deltoides microbial communities from Bellville, Georgia, United States - Xylem-PdKOR-R4 | ecosystem: Host-associated > Plants > Phyllosphere > Stem > Wood/Secondary xylem...
AAATAGCTGTTACAGGCTATACAAGGAATTATACACTATAATTAGAATTAATCAATTCCTAAACAGACATTGCACAATTAACTGTAAAGCAATCAACTATAATGGCATAATTTTCTCCTTAATGCTTGGATGGATTATCTCTTGGATTGTCTGCAGGAGATGAGTTTGTGTTAGCGCCAATAGTGAGAACACCATTGTAGTCTTAACTTGAGATTGAGATGTGGCGGTGCTTTCATTTGGAAAGCAAATTGTAATGTTGTATATCTTTATATTGAATGGGTTATTGACTCATTAACTACATTTAATATACTACTTTCATATTTGCATACAAGCTTTGATGAACAAATGATCCTGATTTTAAATCCTATCATTACCAGAAAATTATCAAATATAAATAGAAATATCAATAGAAAAAATATCATTGATAAATTACAGTAACAATTACCGATAGAAAATAATTTTTTGTTTTCATTAGTATTGGTGAATCCCGAGGAAATTATAGTTGAGAATTAAGAAATAAAAAAAATAAAAATATGTTGTGTTAGTATTACAGATGGAATTCCAATAAAATATAAATATCGTTAATATTCATCGGTGAATCTGTCTGTAATATTTAAGTTATAACCCAACGAACGACCCTCCCTTTCCCTCTACCCCATTTCTTCCTTTTCTTCCTTTCCTTCCTTTCTTTCTGCAGAAAATAGCACCTTTCCCCCCTTCATTTGTCACAAATCAAGCTCCCATCATCACAAATTCAGCTACCCTAACACTCAGTTTGTTAGCATCCATGTTTTGATTTTTTTTTGAAGATTCATCACATCAAGTAAGAAAAACTACTCATTTTTATTGTAACTTTTTTTTTATTTATGTTAATGTTTTGGAATTTTTTATGCAATATATGTAGTTTGTTTGTGTGTTTACTTATTTTATAGCTTTGTTTTTATAGAGATTTGTTATACGAATGTATGATTTGTACTTGTTAGAGTTTATTTGAGATTTTAAAAAATTATATTTATTTGTCATTTGATGAAATTAAGTTTGATTTTGTAACTTAAGTTTTTTATAATAAAATAAATAATGTGTTAATAGGTATGTATCATATTTTATCAATTTTATTGTTAAGTTGAAAATTTAGGTAAATTTGAAGGAATTTGAATTTTTTTGAGAAAATTGATAATCATTAAAGGACACTATTAAAATAGATTAAATAATTTTGAATTTAACTTAATTAATTGAGTACCGATAATTTGTTTAGTTAACTTTATTAATTAAAACATGTTGTCATCAATATACTATACAAGTTTCATTAAAGAATTATCGTTCTTAGATGTATCAAGTTTCACCTAAAGGGTTGCATATGATAGATTATTGTAATGAGGTTGAGAGTTTTATTAATTACACACTATTTAATCCAAAAAATATTAGTGGAGGTGATATTAGTTGTCTATGTAAAAGGTGTAAAAATAAAAAGTTTCTCAATCTAGATGTTGTTATAATGCATCTTCTACAAAAAGGTTCATGAAAAAATATTTGTGTTGGTTTGCACATGGAGAACCATATGTTCCTTATAAGACCATAGTCGAAATAATGGTTGAGTCAACTTTTAGTTATAGTAACGTGCATAAAGTTTTAGATGATAATAGTAAATATTATAGAGAGTATGGTTATGGATGCAAAAGAATGAATCAAGGTTATGCAAGTGAATGTTCAATCATAGATAAAGAACCAAATGCAAATGCAGCCAGGTTTTTTGAACTTATAAAAGATTTCGACGAACCATTATGAGATTGGTGCATAAATCATAGTATATTATCGGTCGTTGCATATTGTACTAGTTTGAAAATGCCTATTTGACCAAGTGCAAAACCTATATCCATGCTCCGTATAAACCCAGAATCGGAAGGGGAAAGACTCTTGTCGCTCATAGAAAACTGAGATACTTCTCAATCACTCCTAGACTGCAAAGGTTATTCATGTCTCCAAAGATTACCGAACACATAATATGGCATCATTCATATGATACAATGGATGAAGTTATGATGCACCATTTCGATGGTGCATGGAAGCATTTTAAGAGGGTGTATTCTCAGTTTTCAATAGAACCATAAAATGTATGTGTTGGGGTTATGTATAAAAGGATTCAATCCATTCGGGTAATTTGCTACACCATATTCTTGTTGGTTGGTGATCCTTACAGCTTACAACTTGCCATCAGGGATGTGAATGAGATTGAAGTTCATGTTCTTATATACGGTCATACTTGATTCTAATAGTCTGGGTGGGAATATAGATATTTATCTTCAATCATTGATTGATAAGTTGAATTAGTATTGGTGATTTAGGACTTTGACACATGATGTCATGAGGAAACAAAGTTTTCTGATGATGACAACTTTAATGTGGACTATCAATGATTCCTATGTATGAGATGGTTTCTGATTAGAGCATACATGGAAAATTAGCATGTTTATACTCCATGAAAAATAACAAGGCTTTCACCTTAATAAATGGTGGTAGAACAAATTTTTTTTTTATATTTCCATCGAAGGTTCTTGCCAATCGATCACAAGTATAGAAAAAACTACTTTATAGGTAGAGTTGAAAGGGACATTGCACTACCGATATCACTAGGTGAAGAATTGTATAACATGGTCTCGTAGTACAAGGGCATTGTGTTTAGTTTTCAATCCAATAAGCAAAAGTTTCATGATCTTTGTATGACCCGTAATTGGAGAAGAAGAAAATTTGATTAAAAACATTTGAACTAATTTTAAATGTAAAACATCAATATGTAATGAAATTGACTTCAATGTAATTTTTCTGGTTGTTCCTTTACAATGAACTATTGTTAACATTGATGGAATGTTTATTGTTGTGACTTTATTATTATGTTATTAAACATAAGTGATGTTATTGTGATGTAATTTTATAATATTTGTAGGTTGCATAGATATGGAATACAAAAATACTAGGAAAAAAATTTTATTTTATATGGATGAAATTACTGATAGAATATAAAATACCAACATAATTCTTGATGAACTAAGTGCCTCAGAAAGTTCTAGAGAGTTAGAAACATATTACAGGACTTTAACACTGATAATTACAAACGGAATTACAGATAGACTAAGACAGACTAAGCCCCTCATAAAGTTTTAGAGAGGTGGAAACAAATTACAGGACTTTGCCACTGACAATTACAAATTGAATTACCGACTGAATAAGTTCCTTAGAAAGTTCCAGAGAGTTGAAAAATAATTACAAGACTTTACCATTAACAATTACAGATGGAATTAGTGACAAACTAAGTCCTTTAGAAATTTCTAGAGAGTTGAAAAAAATTATAGGACTTTGCCACTAACAATTATGGATAAAATTACTGACAAAATAAAATTTTATCGGAGAATTTTAGGTTTTTTTGGGAAAATTTCAAGTTTAATTGAAAATTGAAGTTTTAATTTCCAATATAATTACCAATGAACATTAAAAATAAATATTTATTTTTTAATCAGTAATTCTATTAGTAAAAAGCTCCATTAAAAGCTAGAATCTCTAATTTCATAAGAACAACGTCTTCCTCCTCTCTTTTTTCTTTGTCAATCTCTTCTCTATTTTCTAATTTCTTCTTTATATTTTCTCTCTCCTTCTCTTTCTCTCAATTTCTTCATTCTCAACACCTCAACACCAAACAAGTGAGAAGTCTGCATGCCTCCATGCTAGGTAAATATCCCGCCACTTTTGCATTTTCAAAGCTACTTTTACTCTAAATTTTTAGAAAAATAAAGAATCCGAAAATTAACTCACACAATTGAGTATCAATTTGATGTTGAGATATTTTTCTAATACAACGATAACTATATAAATTGAAAATTAAAATTAACCATCAACATTAAATATCAATAAACACATAATGTAAGAACTAAATTAGAAAGAAAAAAAAACCAATAACCAAAGAAAAAAAACTAAAATGCAATAGAAAAAATACAAAACATCATGGATCACTATAAAAAAAAAAAAAACTTAGCTGTACCTTCATTTGTTTTCTTGTATCAAAATAACAAATAAATTAAAAGCGAACTGCACTTATTTATTATAGCTCAGCACTCAGATTCATTGTAGATTGCCATAATGAATTTGTAGTTTGCCTCTCAATCCAAAAAGCCAGTAAAGTCTTTTCATTTTTTTATGAGCAGTGTAAAGATATAAATGTCATTGTAGATAAGAAAAACTCGGCTTGGTCTTGTTAGAGAATAATATAAATCATATCTTGGGATCTCACCTAATAGCTTAAGCTATTGGATTGAGATGATTCTTTGACATGGTATCAGAGCCTTGATGACCAAGCGGTTATGAGTTTGAATCTCACCATTCCTATTTATTTGATAAAAATTAAGAACAAGATAAAGTGAGTCTATGTAAGTTTCAAGCCCAAAGGGCTTTCACTTGAGAGGGTGTGTTAGAGAATAATATAAATCATATCCTGAGACCTCACCTAATAGCTTAAGCTATTGGATTGAGATGGTTCTTTGACAGGTCTATAGGAGCAGCTTTGGATTTTCAATTTTTCTCATATAATGTAAGGAAAGCAACTTCTCACCTTCCCAAACTAAACTTCTTCAACTTTCTCCTTAAGGATAACAGCTTTGGATCGCTTCTATCTTTTTGCTGTCAAATATGTAACAAGCGCCTGTGTCTTAAAATAAGCCCATGATTGCTCTAAAAGTATCATGGAGCCATAATTCTTTTGTTTGCCCACTCAGGCAGGATCATGTTTGACCTGAAAATAGAATGTTTTCAAGAATGAAGGTATATAATGTGGATGCCAATTGCCCGAAGGCGGCCCTTCAGCCACTATAATTTGGCTTATGGTGCCGGCAACTGTTGCCAGCGCAATATGAAGCACGTATGTCCTTTCATTTCTTTTAGGCAGGTCCAAAAGAACACTTAACAACAGCAGCATCAAGCTACAATTTTCCTGTTAAATAAACAAAATCAGAATACTCACACACATGCATTTAATTTCCAGTGCTCAATTTCCTTCCAATAAGCATATCCATAAATAATTCACACATGTTCTGCATCCACTTATCCTACACATTCCCATCCCTAGAAGGTAACAGCACTGCATAGTGTAAACCACAATAACTTTCCCTGTCATTACTATTAAACCATAATGATCGCATGAGTAAGGTGTCCACTGTAATCTTTAATCATTGAATACGTGATGAATTCGAGATAATGACCCCATATGTTTAGTCAAAAGAAAATAAAATAAAATAAACGAAAGAAAGACCTGGTAAGTTGAGTTCCTAAATGGTCAAATTAAAATGGATCCTTCATGGCTTGAATCATATGAAGCCTGCATCAGTTCCATGATCAGCATTGAAAATGAATGAAAACAGAAAACCAAAAACAACTATGAAAGTTCTTGTTGGCTCAACACATAGAGAATCATGCCTGAGCTAAATCTATGAGAACATCCAAATTTATCAGCGAGAAAGGACAAAGCATACATACGATCACCCTCTGTATGAAAAATCAAAACAATCTTGTTTAGGCACCGAAGAACAAATGTCAGTGTGACGACCACAAATCCTCAATATGAAGTCAGATTTTAAAGATAAATGATGACGGCAATTTTGCCGATAGAAAAAGGAATCCACTAGCGTGAACATTAGTGGGTTGGAGAAGATGAGTGCAACAGCCCACTAAATCACTCGTGCTTTTGAAAAAAACAAAAGGTGGAGGTAGCAGAACTGATATGTGTTGACTCATTACGAACAAAAGTGCAATGAGGATATTACCATGAGATTTTGGATTACATCAGAGGAAAAAAAAAACTGAGTGAACATGTATCGAATGAGATTTATACTTTGATAAAGACAAAAAACTAACACCCTCTTAAAGAGGAGGAGGAGATAAGGAGTCTTTTGGGCGGAGAAATAGCCTGTATCTTGTTTGGGGGGAAGTTCTCAAGGACGAATAGATGTATTCTCATCCTACATTCCACAATAAGACTTTCTATGATTTTATCATGCAAAATATTAAAGCAGGAGGATACAACTCCTGTACTTCTAACAAAGAATACCCATTCCTTCAAATTCAGGAACCATCATCATCATTAAACAAAAACCAAAAGAGGCAGAGAAAACAATGTAGCAAATTCTATTGGAGCTCCGCACAAGAATCCTACTGGTAATTTTCTTTTTCAATCTCATTCTTTTCATGATTGGTTAATTCATAATCCAACTTAATGGTTTACTTTCATTCGCTTTGGATGAGATTCTGACGGTACTGAAACAAATCCAAAACTTGGTTGATGCTTGGTTTAGAAAAAAAAAACAAATTTGATTTTATTGATTTAAAATAATTAAAACTTTGGGGACTAAAACAAAACTTTCTAAATCAAGTATTAATTTGAATGAAAAATGAAAAAATTTGGGAAAAGTGGTTACTGTGCGCAACATATGAGGGAGAGGTCGTCGTCTTTGGGAGATATGTGCGGTGACCTACAACGTCCATTTTAGCCCTTTTTTAGTGTCAAGTGAATTGGCCTTTTTTTTTTTTTCCCTTCTCACCTCAATTTCAATTGACTCTATCCAAAAACAAAAATGTGCTCCCAATTTTTTTTTTATCAAATTTAGTCTATTTTTTTAATTTATTTTTACTAACCTTTTTTTTTCTTCAATCTCATCCTTTAATATTTTTTTTTAATTGAGTTTCATGATTTTTTTCAATTTTTTTTATAAGGTTTGTGGGTTTGTTGAATTGACATGAGTTTACTTGAGTGTTTATTTGTCGTTTTCTTTAAATATAATTTTTTATTGATTCATCTTCAATATTGAGTTGGTTGAAAATTTTATTGTGTAATTTATTTTTCATCTAAGAGATAATCTTGGTCTTATGAGACGAGTCGCAGGTTTGCAAAGTTCAGTTAGGTTGACTTGGGTCTGTTTTTTTTTTAAACGTATTTTCTTTTAATTTCATCATCTAATATTGGTTTGGTTAAGAACTGAGTTTCATATTTTTTTTTTAATTTTTTTCTATGAGATTATCTCAATCTCATTACCTATATCGCGGGTTCAACAAAATGATCCAGGTTTACTTATTTTTTTTAGATTATATATTTTTTAATTTCATCATCTAACATTGAGTTACTTGGGAATTCAGTTTAGTAAAAAAAAATTAATTTTCTTTCCATGGGATTATCTCGTTTTCATGATCTATGTTGTAGGTTTGACGGTATAACTCAGGTTGATTCAATATTATTGTTTTTTAAATCTTTAAATTAATTTTTGTTCTTTTTATTCTCAAACATTGGGCTGGTTGTGAATTGAAATTTGTAAATATTTTTCAACTTGTTTTCTGTGGGGTAATTCTATTTTCATGACCTATTATGCAAGTTCAGCCGACTTACTCGGGTTGACTCAAGTCACTTTTTTTATCCTTTTTTCTAATTTGATTTTTTTTTCCATTTTGATGTGCAACAATTTTTGTTTAGGGATTAGACTTCATATTTTTTTTTCAATTTACTTTCTATAGTTTATTTCCCTCTCATGACTTGGGTTTTGGATTTTGTAGCTTAAATAGGGTTGGCCTAGGTCAATCTATTATGTCATTATCTCAATATTTATAATAGAAGATATCATCCAATATGTCACTATCTTTGTATTTAAAATAGGTGCGTCTAGAATGCATTAGATTTTAATTTCATAATTAAATTACATTTTTTCTAGTATGAAACACATTAGCAATATATTAACCTTTTTATGTTTTTTTTTAATCTGACCTGTATTATAGCGTGGGCCACGGATCTAGTACAATATACCAAAAAAGAAACACATTTTCACTTTAGCAATCAATTGTAGAAATGGAAAATCTATAATTTTTTCCAATTTCTTCCCTGTAGCAATGTCAAATTTGTAATTTTTTGCAACTTTGTTTTTTGCATAAATAATTTTATTCTTTACAATTTGTCTATTTATCATTTTATATCACTATTCTTTTTGTTATTATCTTCATACATTATTCTATAAATTCTTTTTATTTTTTTGCATACAAATTTGTTTATACTTGACCTATTTATCACCATTATTTTTGTTTTGTTTTTTTTATCTTTATTCATTCATTGTTTTGAATTTTTTTTTATATTTGACCTATTTATCACTTTACATTTGACCTATTTATTATTATTTTTTGTTCTTATCCTCATTCATTCATTATTGAAATAACATTATGGAGATTTTTTTAAAAAAAATATCTTTCTTTATTACCTTCTAAAAGAAACCACTCAGCCTAAACTCAAATATATTATTTCTCTATATGAGCATGTTTTATTTTCACTTATTATAAATCTTTATCATCATCAAAGAAACTAAAAGAAAATAGTGTTTCACTTTATTGATTCATTCACTGTAGAAATTAACTTTTGAAATTAGTTGATGTTAAGGTTTTGTGTGATTTTTACCTTTATACCTTGAAAATAACATTGTTGGAATTTTACAAATTTTGGGGTTTCTAAATCCTCTTAAGAAGCATCTTTATTTAATGTAAAGATGTCAATGTTGAGATTTTTAATTTTTTTTAGACACCTAATCTTTTTCTAGCACCCCCTTGGCAACCTCTAGTAAAAGTTCAAAGAAATCAATTCTCTCATTATATGTTTTATAATTGACTCTCTTATCTACCTAATGTTTTCTTGACTACCCTCTTAAGCAATTTTTTTTTATCTTTCAAGGTGCCTATAAAATTTTGGATCAAACCATTAACATTATGTAAAGATGCCAATGTTGAGATTTTTAATTTTTTTAGACACCTAATCTTTTTCTAGCACCCCCTTGACAACCTCTAGAAAAAGTTCAAAGAAATCAATTCTCTCATTATATCTTTTATATGAGGATGTTTTATTTTCACTTATTATAAATCTTTATCATCATCAAAGAAACTAAAAGAAAATAGTGTTTCACTTTATTGATTCATTCACTGTAGAAATTAACTTTTGAAATTAGTTGATGTTAAGGTTTTGTGTGATTTTTACCTTTATACCTTGAAAATAACATTGTTGGAATTTTACAAAATTTTGGGGTTTCTAAATCCTCTTAAGAAGCATTTTTATTTAATGTAAAGATGCCAATGTTGAGATTTTTAATTTTTTTTAGACACCTAATCTTTTTCTAGCACCCCCTTGGCAACCTCTAGAAAAAGTTCAAAGAAATCAATTCTCTCATTATATCTTTTATAATTGACTCTCTTATCTACCTAATGTTTTCTTGACAACCCTCTTAACAATTTTTTTTTATCTTTCAAGGTGCCTATAAAATTTTGGATCAAACCATTAACATTATGGAGGCGATTAGTGAGAACCAAGCTAGATTAAAAAAGGCCTTCCTTCATACTTAGCTAGATCAAATAGAAAATTCTAGAAAGAGAAAGAATTCCTTTGATCTTTCTCTCCTTTAGTTGCTGAATTGTAAAACCCCGGTTAAAATATTACGGTGTTAGTGAAATGCTAAAACTTTAACATGATGATTAAAAAGAAATCAATAATAAAAATAATAAAGTATGTAAATTGAATTACTAGAGATGAAGATTTATGAATTTAAATCTTGAGTTATGATGAGTTTTAAAAGTAAGCTGAGACAAGATACCCGGTAAAACAAAAAAATAGCTAGATTAAAGAACAAGAGCATGACCATAAATATGAGTTATAAGGGAAATATAAAAAGAAAACTTGTCTTTCTAAAGAAGCCAAGTGGCTAGCCATGTTGTAGAAAAAGAAAGAGAGGGAAATTAAAGTAAATCCATGTAAACTTCTTGTTAGAAACACCAAAGAGAGATAATTTAAATGATGAAAGAGAGATTAGGAACAAATTTAAGCAAGAAATTGAAGATTATCAAGGGTTATTCTGATAAATAAGGGGTTTTGAAAAATAAAAAGAAAAGGAAAAGAAGTAAAATTTGTTCTTTCTTATTTTTGTTTCTTTAATTTATTGTGCTAAAGAAGTAAGGAACTTTGACTTGAACTAAGTTTGAATTAATTAATGAAAATTCAAGTGTTTTGCCTATGTAAATGTATATAGATTTGTGTCTCAATAAAAGAATGACTAAATGGATATTTTTATGATAGTATAAGGTTATCAAACATGTATTAGATGCGAGCAAAATTGCTTGAGAGACTATTTAGCTTTCCTTGGACGATGTTATGTCTATAGACATAAAAGACACCATTGAAGGGAGTGTTTGTATTTGCATTCTCCATGTTACCATTGTGGGAGACTGGGCACCGATGAAAAGAGTGCCTTCATAGGAGTACTACGCGGAGTTAAGGATAAAGTTTTTCAAAACAAGTAGATCAACTTATTCTGAGGTTAATGCAAACACAGGAAGACACATGGGATAAAGAGAGAAGACTCAAGGGAGAGTTTTTCATGTGATCCACGAGGAGGTCGGAGCTACTTCCGATGTAGTGACAGGTACACTACTACTAAAATCACATTCTGTATATGTTTTAATTGACCCTGGTTCCAATTATTTATTTATATCTAGAGGGATTTCCACTCGAAAGAGAAGTGGAGGCCTCTATAGGCATAATACCTGAAACCTTTTCCATATCTCAATCGCCTTATCAAATAGTGTCTATAGAGTTAGCAAAATTAAAGATTTAACTACAAGAATTGTTAGACAAAGGGCTTATCTAACAAAGTAACTCACAATAATATTGTTTGTAAAAAAGAAAGATGGAACTTTTTAACTTTATATTGATTACAAACAATTGATTAAAGTGAAAATAAAGAACAAATACTTGCTTCCACAAATAGATGAATTATTCAAACAACTAAACAAAGTGCGAGTGTTTTTGAAGATATATTTAAGAACAAGATATTATTAGTTGAAAATTAAAGATTTTGATGTTCCAAAGACTGCTATTAGGATACGATATGGGCTTTATAAGTTCTTGATGATGCCATTTGAGTTGATAAATGCTCTAGTACTATTTATGAATATGATGAATGGAGTCTTCCGATGATATTTGGATAAATTTATGGTAGTATTTATAGATGGTATTTTGATATATTCAAACTAATATTTAGATCATGAACAACATTTGAGATGTGTGTTATAGACATTAAGAGATCATTAGTTATACACCAAATTGAGTAAATATGAGTTCTGGCTAAACCAAGTGGTATTCTTAGGGCATATCATATTAGGAAATGTATTTATATATATATTGGATATTTGTAGTTTTCTTGGACTTGCTGGATACTATAACATGTTTATCGAATGGTTCTCCATGATAATAACCCCTCTGACTTGACTAACCTAGAAGACAATAAAGTGGAAATGGTCAAGAAAATGTAAAGAGAACTTCCAGGAGATGAAAAAAAAGATTACAACTGCTCCTATATTGATGTTTCCCTTAGGATTAGAAGGCTTTGTTATATATAGTGATGCATCAAAAAAGGGACTAGGTTTTATATTGATGTAACTTGAAAGGGCGATTGCCTATACTTCAAGAAAATTAAAACCCCATAAGGCCAATTATCCTATCCATGATTTAAAGTTGGCGGCTGTGGCATTTACTTTAAGATTATGAAGACATTATTTGTATAGGTCACAAGTCCAAATCCTCATAGATCCCAAGAGTTTGAAGTACTTGATGTTTAGAAGGAGTTAAATATGCAGCAAAGACGATTGATAGAGTTGATTAAAGATTATGATTGTGTGGTAGATTATCACCCAAGAAAGGCTAATGTTGTTGTTGATACTCTTAGCTGTAAGGAAAAGGCAATGGTTGGTAAATTGGTTGCATATGATAAAAAAAAAAAAAGTAATAGAATTGAAAAGGTTTAGTGAACATATAAGAATTGGATCTAAGTGGTCCATGTTAGCACAACACAAAGTGTGATTAGTTTTTAAAGAAAAGTGTTGAAAGCTCAACAGAATGATGGAGAAGTGGAGAAAGTGAAGAATAAAATGAAATGAGGAGTTGAAACTCTTTTCCAAGTTCTAAAAGACATAATGCTAACAATGGGCGAAATGATGTATCTATTTAATGATAAGGCATTTAAGAAGGAAATTTTAAAACATACGCATAAATCCAGATTTGTTATACATCAAGGCAGCATAAAAATGTATAAAGATTTGAAAGAATTATATTGGTAGCCCAACATTAAGAAAGGGATAGAAAAGTATATGGCTAGGTGTGGGATATGTCAACAAGTAAAGGTGGAGCATTAAAAGCCTGTAAAGCCTTTAAAATCCCTTATGATACCCAAGTGAAAGTGGAAAGATGTTACTATAGACTTTGTATCTGGATTACCCAGAGAAAAGAGAGGTAATGATGTCATATGGGTGGTGGTAGACCTACTAAATCTCCTTTGTTTCTACCTTTGAAAATGACGGACCTGGTTGATAAGTTGACAAGATTATATGTAAATGAAGTGGTCAAATTGCATAAAGCACCCATATCAATTGTATTTGATTATGACCCTAGATTTATCTCTTACCATTGGCCAAACATCTAAAATGCTTTAGGGGACAAAGTTAAACTTGAGCACTGCTTTTCATCCTCAGATGAATGGACATTCTGATAAGACAATTCAGATTCTAAATGATTTATTGAGATCATGTGTATTGAAATTTAGAGGAAACTAGGAAGATCATTTACCTCTAATGGAGTTCACTTATAATAATAATTATCAGGGAACGATCAGGATGGCTCTATATGAAACATTATATTGATGGAGGTGTCAAACTTTGATATGTTAGGAAGAGGTGAGAGATATGAAGTTGATGGAACCAGAATTAGTGAAGATCACCAATAAAAAGGTGAAGGTTATTAGAGAAAAAATGAAGGCAACTCAAGATAGAAAAATAAGTTATTCCGATAATAGGAGAAGGCCTTTTGAATTTGAAATAGAGAATCAAGTGTTTTTAAAAGTCGTGCCTTAAAAGAATATCATGCAATTTGGCATGAAGGGGAAGCAAGCACTGAGATACATAGTATCTTTTGAGATTATTTAGAGTGTAGGTCTAGTTGTTTATAAGCTAGTGTTGCCCTCGTATTTCGATAAGATACACGACGTGTTCCATGTATCATTTCTTTGAAAGATGGAAATAGATCCCACTTGAATATTGCCACAAGTTCCCCTAAAGATTAAATAGGACTTGACTTTAGAAGTGAGACCAATAAAAATTCTATATCAAAGTGAAAAGGGACTTAAAAGAAAGAACATCCTTATGATAAAGTGTTTTTTAGATAAGCTCCCAAATCAAATAAGAAGCTTAGGAAGGGGAATTGAAAATGAGGAAAATATATCCTGAATTATTTTTGGATACAAGTATGGAGTTTAATTTCAAGGAAATAATTTTTATTTAGAAGGGGAGAATATAAAACTCCTGTTAAAATATTGCAGTATTAGTGAAATGCTAAAAACTTAACTTGATGGTCGAAGAAATTAATAATAAAAATAATAAAGTATGTGTATTGAATGACTAGAGATGAAGATTTATAAATTTAAATCTTGAGTTATGTTAAGTTTTAAAAGTAATCGAGATAGATACCTAGTAAAACAAAAAATTACCTCAATTAAAAAACGAGGGCATAATCATAAATATGAGTTATAAGGGAAATATAAATAGAAAGCTTGGCTTCTTAAATAAGCCAAATGGCCAACCATGCTATAGAAAAAAAGAAGGAAATTGAACTAAATCCATGGAAAATTCTTATTAGAAACACCAAATAGAGATAAATTAAAGGACTAAAGAGAGATTATGAAAGGCTTTAAGAAAGAAATGGAAGAATATCAAGAGTTATTTTGATCAAGAGGGACTAGTTTTGAATAAGAAGAAAAAAAGAAAAATAAGTAAAAATTGTTCTTTCTATTTCTTATTTCTTTAATTTATCGTGCCTAAGTAAAGAACCTTGATTTGAACTAAATTTGAATTAATTAATGAAACTTTATGTGTTTTACCTATGGAAATGTATGTAGATTTGTGTTTGAATAAATGCATGACTAAATGGATATTCTTATGATAGAAAGAGGTTAGTAAGCATGAAAAAGTATTGGGTATTGTGTGAAAAAACTAAAAATTAAACTGATGTCTCATGTATTACATAACAGGTCGACCATTTAAGACAACCAAATGTTCCAATCAAATGATTAATAAAAGGAACAATGAAATGGGCTAATCTCTGATTTGGTCGATTAAACCAGTTGACCATTTGTTTGACAATTAAAGGCATAAATGAAATTAGTAATAACCTTTACAATAAGAATCTTGGGTTTAAAATGATTTTTTCTTATTATGATAATACAAGAGAAGCTGTAAAAGCTGCACAGCCATCGAGGAAAGTCACACGATAGTAGACCTCAAGTAGGTGCTTAGCACCTCAATAGTTAATAATCCTTCCATTAAAAGTCAATAGTAAATGCTATTTTTTTATATCAACAATCTTATAGAATTCATAGTGACCGATAATTTATATGTTAAAGAATGAAATTATAATGAAAGAAAAAAAATTAAATAATTGGCATTCGAGTAAGGTTATCGAGTTGACTGGTATCCATTTGGGATTACTAGAGTTATTGGCTTCCAAATGGAAATTCCAGAATGATTGACATTCAAGTAAGGATTGCTAGATTAATTGGTATCCATTTGGGATTAGTAGAGTTATTGGCTTCCAATAGGATTGTCAAAATGATTGGCATCCAAGTAAAGATTGTTGGATTCATTGGTATCCATTTGGGATTACTAGATCAATTGGTATCCATTTAGGATTACCAGAGTTATTAACTTCCAAACAAGAATGCCCAAATGATTGACATCCAAGTAAGGATTGTCAAATTGATTGGTATCCATTTGGAAGTTACCGGATTGATTAGCTTCCAAATAGGAATGCAAAAAAAAATAGCATCCAAGTAAGGTTGCAGATTGATTGGTAGTCATTTAAGATTATTGAAGTTATTAGCTTCCAAATAGGAATGCCAATATAAAAAGTAATAATGAGAATTTGTTGAGTTTATAGATAACCAAACAAGGGTTTTTGGACCAATTAGTTCTCACAGTGAATAACCGGATTAATCAGTTATAAAATAGAGTAGTCGAGTCACTAAGTCATTCAAGTAAGATGGATAAATAGAAAAAAAGAAAAAGAAATGAATGCAAGAATTTATTTAAGTCATTATTGGTATGATTAGAACAAAAAGGAATGAAGTAGAATCACAAATGAATTCTTTAAAAATTAATTAAATTGTATGAAACTATATTAAATATTGATGCATTATTATGTTAATTCTTGTTCCAGATCTGCTCCAAGGCTGTTAAGAATAAATTTTTTTGTTACTTTCTTGTTATAGTTATTAGGAATGATTTGAAAATAATTTTGTAATTATGGATAATGAATTGTAATGTTTTAAGCACTTTCTTTTGGTATGTAAATGGGAGGATATGGACTTTAATGTTTTACTTGAAAAGAACTTTAGTTAAAGTAGTGACCATGTTTTATTTTACGCTATTTCATTAATTGACTATGAAATAGGGTAGTCGAGTTACTAAGTCATTCAAGTAAGATGATATATAAACAAGAAAAGAAAGAAATACAAAAGTTTATTTAAGTCGTCATTAGTATGATCAGAATGAAAATGAATGAAGTAGAATCGGGAATGAATTCATCAAAAATTAATTAAATTGTATGAAACTATATTAAAGATTGATGTATTGTTATGTTAATTCTTGTTCTAGGTCTATCCTAAGTTGTCAAGAATGAATTTTGTTGTTACTTTATTGTTATAGTTATTAGGAAAGATTTGTACATAATTTTGTAATTATGGATAATGAATTGTAATATTTTAAGTACTTTCTTTTGGTATGTAAACTAGAGCATATGAACTTTAATGTTTTACTAGAAAATAACTTGTAGTTAAAGTAGTGACCATGTTTTATTTTACATCATTTTATTAGTATCTAAATTCTTATATTGCTTTATTAGTATACTAGATTGATTATATTAAAATGAAGTGATGAAGGTCATGGAGAGATTTGAGTAAATTACATTGATGTCAACATTTGGGATTGTTATATATTAAGGGAAACTCTATTGAAATCTCAATAGAAATGCACAAAAAAAGTTTATGTTTTTTTTTAACAATCACGAGTAGATATGTTGTCAAAAATTAATATAAAAATTAGGATCGTTACATGAATTGATTATCAAAATTTGATGGATGGTTTTGGAAAAGGTCGGGTGGAAGTCTTAAAAAGCCTAAGAGGGGTTTGAATTAGAGATTTATCGTAAATTCTAAAACTTTGGACTTCAATCTTTAAAGGTTTAAAAACCGACACCACATATAATATCAAAGACCATAAACTAAAAAGATAATGATAGACAAAAGCACAACAATTTTTATAATGATTTGAACAATTATCTAGTCCTCTCCTTAAACCTTTATCAAGTATTTATTATTAACTCACAGTATTTTCATTGGGCGAGACCTTACTAGTTACATTAATCTTTATTTGGGATAAAAATTATAAAACCTTACACAATATTTTTCAAGGATCAAGATTTAAACATATCACAATTTTTTTTAAGGCTTAAGATTAAACATTTCACTTAATAGCTTACAACCAAACATTACCCACATGGTTCACGTGCCATTTATATTTTCCCAATAATTATAACCCTCACAAGAGTTATCAAGCTTTACAAGAAAAGATTATAAAATATTAAGCTCAAGTCTTTATAAAATTTTAATCTAACTCAAGAATGAGAAAAATAGATTTGATGCAAATTTAGGGTTAAAATCTTTAAGAGAATTTAATGAGGAATAAAAGCTTTTTGAAGGATTAAAGCATCAAGAGTATGAATTATAGAGTTGTAAGGGTGTGAGATTGTTTTCTTATAAAATCAAAAGGGATTTATAGGAGTAAAACTTATTAATGGTTGTTACTCGTACAAGAGAAAAGAATAAGAAATTTTTGTTCTTCCAAGTGTTTTTTTCTTTTTGTTAGAAATAACCTGGTCACAAATTTTAAGAGAAAAGAGTTATTGCGAAATAACTTGAATATTAAACACACTTCTTCTAAAGTTACAAGTTTGTTATTTTAGCTAAGAATAGATAAAAGTTTAAGAGCATATGTTATAAGTTTTGTTAGCTAAAATAGATAAGAAGCTTTTGCTATTCATATAAAATGAATTGAATGATAGTACAAAAATATACGATTGACATGATTTTTCGTAAGGTATCCATCATTATATAAGTTTTAGTAGTAAAAATACATTGGATAATAAAATTTGATAATTTTGGTATTTTTTTTAACGGAAATCATTTCATGGTGTCAATTTAAATTTTATAAATACTTGATTACATATAAATAAGCTTACACATGTTCAAGTTTATATTGCATCCAAGGAGTCCATATTGCCTCAAATAATGTGTAAGAATTTCTACAACATTAAAATCTTTTACAAACATATTAAAATCCATTAATTTTTGTTATCTTCAAAATAAATAAGCCATAGGTGATTAAATACCTTTAGGGTAACATGACGTTTTGTTGATAAGAGCTAAAAATTAACATAATAATTTCCCAAGAAAAAGGTATGGTGTGAGATCTCTATGTTATGTGACTCTAAAGTTGTTGTAATTGTCTTCTCCACAAAAAAAAAACTCTTTGATTGTTTTGTACTCATGAATGTTTCTTGAACTCCTCTCAATCACTTTATGATCTTGTAGGGTTTTTTCTTCTAACAATTAGTGTATGTCAAGTTTCCTATAGTCTTCAAAACATGTTAGTCATCATTGAGATACACTAGACACAAATTGGACTTGGATAAGGCTTGCACTTTTAGCTATTTTTATGATTTTTAGAAATTTAGAGTGACAATTGAATTCTCTTAGTTTGTCCTTAATGAACTAGGTAAGTGTGTTATCAATATTTTTTTTTCTTTTTTTCTTTTTTTAATCCAATTCTCTTCTTTTCAACCAAATCTATTCTCTATTATAATTGATGTCCTTCTCCTTTGAAAATAAAGTTGTCATTGATTCAATTCCACAACACCACCCTGATAAACTTGATGAGAAATTACCTTGAATTTAGTGGACTTCTTGATAATTATTTTTTTGTTTTTTTGCATTACTACTAACAACTACTTCTATTTATTGGTTTGATTTGTAGGTGCTTCTCCCTTTATTTTTATTACTCTCTGCGTTACTATTATAAATTAGGTAATTTTGCTTTTCGTTTGGAATGTTCCTTTTAAATTTGTATGGTGTTATAGTTCATATTCTTTTGATTTTTTTTTATGTTTACATTTTTTACTTGCATTTCAATTCTACCTATCCTTTTTCCCTTTTGCTATATTTTTTTTTTTAATTTATGTTTGGGTTTTTTGGTTTGTGTTCATTTAATTTTACCTTTCCATCTTCCTACCACATAAACAATGAGAAATTCTTGTTTCTTTTATAAGTGAGAAAAACACGTAACCAAGAATTCTTTAATTTTTACCTTTCATTCACCAATATTTTTTTTAACAATATTAATATTTCATGTTAAAGAGTTTTTATTAGAAAATAAGTTCCAATAAAATTTAAACCCTAAAATTAAATGAACTCACTTTTAATTTGAACTCAAACATTCACATTAACCATAATTCTAAACAAAATGTCCAATATAAGGAAACATAAACAAACCCATTTTGCCAAGACATTCTCTAGCTAGGGTCACCTACCCATTCCTTTGGCCCCCTCACCCCCTCAATTAATATAGCAGGAAAATGGACCGATTCAAGCATAATGGATTCATGCTACATTTCCCAATTGCTAGACGAAGGGCAGGTTATGAAATTCTTTCTCATATATAACAAATATTACCCCATTCACAGTGGAAGTTTTTCAGCCATGCTATCATAGCTTCTGGCAAGTGCTCATTCATGTTATAAAAGCTATTACACTAGAGTTAAAATAAATATACATTATAGGGTAGTTAAACCACCATTAAGGCTTGTGATGAACAGTAAATTAGAGATTGTGATTTGTAATAAGTATTGTATATGAT
>Ga0325403_1001596_pt1 | contig 19059 bp, 18 predicted proteins | sample PopdelMetagenome_19_FD_205665 | JGI IMG/M metagenome (GOLD analysis project Ga0325403, IMG submission 205665) | Populus deltoides microbial communities from Bellville, Georgia, United States - Xylem-PdKOR-R4 | ecosystem: Host-associated > Plants > Phyllosphere > Stem > Wood/Secondary xylem...
TTAGTAATTTTACTATGCATTAAAAAATACAATTATCAAAATAACTCTACATGATCCTTAAAAGACATTTATATCATAATAAAAAAACTAATCAGAAGCAAAAGCAAAAGATAAAATGAAGAAAAGGCAAAATAATAATTATATCATTGTAATAAATAATAATCTATCTTAGGGAACATTAATATAGCAGGCGATTAGTTTTTTGAATAATATATACTTAATAACAACAATAATTATGGCAGACATTTTAGTTGAAAAAATAAAAATTACAAATTAAAGAAAAAGAAGCCGCATATAAGGAAGACGCGAAACATGTATAGCAAGAATTTTTGTTGAGGGGAACTCTGAAACAAACACAACTGTCTGGAAACTTAACACACTAAAAAATAGAAAGGCCAAAAATATTTTGATTTGTTCTTTGGAACTTGTTCCTTACCCTTTTTTCTACTCTTTTGCAGCAAATGGGGAGACAGATTATCAGCAGGGCAAAACTCGAGCAGTATAATAATGCAAGTAATTTAGTTTGTTTCCCAATCATTCTTCTTCCCATGATCCTCCATTGGTCTGACCTGGCTAAGCCTCCACAACCTTTGACACTTCAAAGACCAGTTCTTATGGGGATTTCAAAGAAGCACTCCCAATTGAAATCAGCCAACAACAAAGCATCGTGTTTTGTTATCGCAAAAAAAGAATAAACATGAACATATTACAGCACAGCTTGATTAAAATATGATTGAGATTAATTGCAAGTTAAAGTTCATTAACCTCTTCCGTCTCTTCCTCATGGTAAAAAGAGGACATGCTGCAAGTGCACAATTTCATCAGATCTTGCTAGTTTAGTATAGCTCTTTCACTAGGATGGCTAGTGATTTTGGTAAACTTAATACAGTTAGCGAATTTTGGAAAATTAGAAAAGCTTGCGATAATTGCAAGATTTGACATTAAAAAAAAAAAACAAAACAGTAATTGCATTCCTATAGTGGCATATAACACTTTCCCTAAGCTTGATCAAAAGATGCCCCAGTGAATTTGTCTCCTATTTTCCTTGTCTTTTTTTTCTCACTACGTTTTAAGTGCCTAGAATTATCAAGCCATCCCAACTAAAAGCTAGAAGTTTGGATCCAGCAACCAAGGAAAATACAACGCGGGCAAGTGACAAATAGCAACAACTAATGCTAAGGCCACAGAAAGGAAAAAACTAGCAATTACCATTAGCTTCCTGAACATCGAACTGTCTGATAATAGGAAACACATAAACTAAGATGAACACTAGCTCACCAATTTACATGCCGGCACATAAATCAGAAAGATAAGACAATCCTTGATTGCAATGTTGAGTCTTGACATAACACTATAAACCGGGCAAATCATTCTATTAGTGCTGCAGCACAAGGGCATGAACTGCACCCACTACCATCAATGTGATACCAAATCCAATCAAATAAACCCAACTAACAATAGAAGCAGGTAAAACCTAATTCTAGCATCAACTTGATTTTCATATCAGTTTGAAGGATGCTGCTACATGAGGGCAGAGATCAAAAGGAGATGGCATGTTACTGCTTAGTAAAAATACTATCAGAAAAGCTAGGGCATTTCACCATGATGTAGAGTGAGTTACTAATGGTAATAAAATGTTGCAAAATACCACCATGAGGTTATCCTCAAAGCACTGCTGACTCAATATACTTAGCTGCATCCTCTGCTCTATGCAGTTCCATTCCACAACACCAAATTGCATCTAATGAGATGGTTCAGAAGGAGCTCAAACTCCAAAATTCAGCATTGCATCCTTAAACTCATCTCCACATAAACATTGGATAATCTGAAAGGAAAACATCAAGCTGTTAGATATAAAAAGGACAGATTGAATGCATTTGAAAAAACGATGAAATTGTCCATAAGCTAACAATTCGAGGGAAATTCATGCTATTCTGAGATTAACTAGAACCGTGAACACACCTCACCTTGTCCACCAGTTATATACCCTTAGAAAAACAAATAACATTACAAAATGAAACCTAGAAACTAACACAATTTTTCTTATACCCCAACAAAATCAGAAGTGGGAAGTAAGTTGAACAAATGACTAGTACATTCACTTATAACGTCAATATTGTCATTCCAAAGCTGCCTGGGATAATAATGACCAGGTGTTGTGAAGATTTATTTTGTTTCAAGTCAATTGGTCAACTTGGAAATTTGAGTAACTATGCAATCTTGACAATCTTTCCCTATAGTGAATACCGTGAGTAGAAGTACTAAAGAACAGGTAGGGGGGCATGCATTCAGCGCAATCACATAAGAAACCCAATTGCTAATAGAAAATATGCCACTAGATATAAATAATCATGACCAGGTGGAAAAGAGGATAAACGGTAAGCAAAGAGGATTGCCATTCTGTGTTCTACAAACTAGTTCACTTGCGCAAATCTGATGTTACTTCAGTAATAAGGTATTACATTGTCATCATCTATTGCTAACAGCACGCCTCTAATACAGACCCAAGTATCTAATTGTTACCAATATGTATATGCCACTATTTATTTTCATATAACATGGAGAATTTGATGGAGATGAACACATTTATGTAGCTAATCATTAAGAAAAACAGCCATCAAGTAAATTCATCCTTGTTTCCCAGAGGCACAAAGGCCCAGTATCATTCGAAGAATTAGTGCAATCAGAAAGCAGAAACAACAAGAAACACATAAAGACCACGTGTGACAAGGGAAAATTGGTAAATAAGAGCTGGACATCCTGCTGATTAGGAACACTGTGCTGATGAAATAGAAACCGCATTTAGAAAACCATCAGAAGCTTGCCAGCATTCCAAGCCCCCAATACCTTAGAACCAGCACAAATCAATATCCTATCTCAAACATCCAGAACTGCTAATATAAGTCATATCAGAACCTAGAAGCCTGCAGCTCTATCCACCAATTACAACTTGAAGAAAACAGCATGTTCTTTTGAATCATAATCTCGGTTACAAAAACTTGCACGATCTCAGTTTCAAAACAATTTCAATTTTTAGCAGCATCTGCTATGTTTCTACAACAATTCTATTGCAGTGTCGTGGTCTATATGTTCAGACATAGCTTCTTTATGAGCTTGTCTTGCTAGAGTACAATCAACATCAAGGTCGTTGATAAATGATCCCGTCACATTGCAACTCTTTCATCAAATTCAATGAAACCATTCAAAACCCAGTCTAGTTTATTAGGGATGGAAACATGACAGTTTGATCAACTTTATGCAGAGCAGTAGAAAACATCTAAGCATGCTAACAGGCTCTAAGTTTTCTGGCAGGTTAGTGCTCCGTTATAGCCAATTATAAAGTCTTTAGGCTTACGAACCTCACTAAGATCCCAAATTATCCAGCATAAACACACAACTATATGCTAAGAGCTACTCTAAAAGACCAATTTAATACTCATCTTATGGAACATGGTGTCCCCCTACACTAAGCTGAAAGAAAAATCCACTCACTTCAACTGCTTGCACTGCAAACAGTAGCCTCTCGTTAAAACATTATTAGCTCCTCTTAGCAGGAATAACTCGCCATAAAAATTACCATAGTTTTCAGAAGAAGAACATGTACATTATAGAGGCATGCACACAAAGCTCCACCATATTAATAGGAATTGAAACATATGATATGCATATCTCAATCATAACAAAAGATGGGGAAAAAAAGAGGGAGAGAAATTAAAACTGGCTACCTTCTCTAGCCCACAGTCCCTACACCCTGTTTTTTCTTCTGCTCTATCATATACTCCCGAACTCGCTCTGCCTTCCTTCTCATCCCTTCAACCATCTCCTCCGTGACCTCTAATATCTGCTTTGGCAAATCCACCTCCATAGAATTAAACCATTCCTCCAGTGTCATCTTCTCCAAATCCGGTAATTCCTTCCCCTTCTCCAAATTCTCATTGGCACTAACTTGTGCCTCACTAACATCACCGTCCTTAGCATCATTCCCCTTGGCTGTGTCATTACACTTTTCTCCAAAACTCGTTTCCTTTTCCGTGATCTCCTTGTGGACATCTTCCACGGTCTCAACTTTCTTCTCATTAGCAACCTCTTTCACCTCTTCTTTTGCATTCATCGCTAAATCAACATTCTCCTTAACATCCACAACATCACATTGAACATTCTCCGCTGGCACTACCTGTAAATTCTTTTTCCTCCCCCTACCTCCACGCACTTTTTTACCCAATTCACCACAATCGACTCCCAAATTCTCCAAAACAACACAATCCTCGTTCTTTCTACTTCTAGTACTCCTCAAATTCACTCTCTTTGCCGCAGCAGGAACCACACTATCCAATTCCTTCTCCAAAGCCTTAGCACTCTTTGGTCTCCCTCTTCCCCTACTCTCCGGAACTATCACCTCACTTTTTACCTCCAATTTCTCAACATTCTCTTCCTCCAAATTTTCAGCATTCTTCCTCTCCTCTTCATTTCCTCTGCGGCTCCGATTCGCTGCGACAGATCCTACTTTACTGGATTCTTTAGCACGTCTCCCCGGATTGCGTCTCAACTGCGAGGTTTCCTCGTGAACGTTGAATTGGACGAGGATCGAAGTTAACTCCCCGAGTTTGATGGTGTCGCCGTCGCGGAGATCGAAGGATTTGTAAGGGGAGAGAGTAGTGCAGTTGAGAGTGGTGCCGTTGGAGGAATCAAGGTCCTGGAGACTCCATTTTCCTGGTTCGGATACGATTGCGAGGTGCTTTGAGGAGATTCCGGCGTCTTTGATAGGGACGTTGTTGCCACGTACAACCCGGCCGATTCGGACAGTGGATCCGGGTCTGAATTCTAGGGTTTCGCCTTCTCTAGGACCTCGCACCATTGTCAATTTCAGTATTGGGGGTTCCATTGTAGAGAGAAACGATTCGGATGCTTGAAACGTCGTTTTGAAGTGGAGTAGGAACAGGATTCAGAGTGTTGAAATTAATTTGAAAATGGAAAAGGACTTGGTTCTGTCGTTAAATTACTTGGTTTGCCGCTATATCAAAATTTTTGAAAGGTAACTGGGCGGCAAGGAGCTCCCTTCCTTGGTTTATTTTATTCTAGTAAAATCAATTTTAAGATGAGATTGACAGATCACATATATCTAATTTTATCCGCACAAGAAAAAAAAAATCAACTAAAAAAATATCCTTGCCTAGCTTATGTTATGACTTTTTTTGGCATTCTTAATTTTTTAAAATATTTTTATTTAAAAATATATTAAAATAATATTTTTTATTTTTTAAAATATATTTTTGATACAATTTAATTTTTTTTTATAAAAAAAAACTGGGTTCATATCAATTCAGATATGATGTGTCAAGTCGAGGTAATCTGGGACTGGCAGCTAAAGGAGATATTTTGTGATGCTAGTGGGCATTGGCTTGGTGGCTATGCTGCCAATGGAGCGCATGTACCTCACTTAAAGCAGAATGATGGGTCTTATGATGTTCGTGATGCATGCCTTTCTAGAAAATACATACATACATACATACATATATGCTAATGTTTGATCATACTCTTGTGTAACACGTCACTCGTGTAATCAGAGGAGCTGCAGCGTCGATTCTGATTTTTTTAAACGTCCTGATGGTAGTGATATATTCAATCAGCCCAAGAGAGAGGGGGGAAAACAGATCTTCCATACAAAGTTACAAATGGGTTAAGCCCAAACTCCAACGGCCATTTAAAATATCAAACCCAACGTTCCAAGTTCAGCCCATGAATACTTAAAGTTATACTAGCCCAAAGCCCAAACCATCCCTTTCTCCACAGCCTCCTACAGCCCACCACCCACCACCACCACCACCACGACACAAACCCTAAACAAGAAAACACTCCCAGGTGCAAAGAACGAAATAAATAATAATAATAAAAATAAAAATTATACTCTCCTAGTGAGAGTGGACTCCACAACTTGTTAGCCAATCGTAGAATTTTAATTTTATTTTATCACTCTCTAAAATAAAAAAAAACTTTAGGCGCATAAAAAAAAAGAAAAGAAAAAAAAGAGGCAAGCAAAACCAAAAAAGAAGAGCCACCATGTCTTGCTCTGCTCTCCCACGCTAACCCACCGCCTCTTACACGCACCAACAGCACCCTCTTCTTCATGATTTCATTTTCTTTTCTATATTTATCCAATTTGACCACTCATTTTTAATTTATTTTTTCAAGACCTCACAGCTCATGCTACGGTATACAGTCTACCCAAATGTAAATAAATAAATAAACAAATTGTTTTTTAAAAAATAAAAAAAAAACAAAAATTAATAATAATAGTAGTACTACTAACATAAAAAAAAAAAACAAAGAAATTACAAATTTTCTTTCTCGGCCTCCGCCTTTGGTTTCTTCCTTCGTTCTTTTGCTGCTCCTTCGAACCTCTCTTTCTCTTTCTATCTCTCTCTCTCTCTTTAGAATCTCGTATAGCTTTGCCCATAACCCCAATTGTCAAAGCTCAGGTTTGTATCCACATCGATCTACACGATGTGGTTTCTAATTCTCTATATTTAATCCCGTTTTTCAGCTTATTTTTTGATCGGGTTTTATTTGGGAATCTTGTATTGGATCTTTGTTTTCTGGTCTCAGATTCTAAACTATCTTAATTTGCGTGTGTTTCATGCAATTGGGTTTTCACAAATAGTTTTAGTTTTATTTATCTGGGTTTTTATTCTTATTTTTTATAATCTTTTCGATTATTATTGAGCTTCAGTCAATTGGTTTTTTATTTATTTATTAAAAGAGATAAGGGTTTATTGCTGATTGTAATTTCTTGATGATGGGTTTTTGATTTCCGGTATAATTAAGGGATTGAATTCAAACAAACAAAGACTTAGTTGCTATGAATGTTTTTCTTGCTGTTTATTTTGGTGTCGAAATTTAAAAATAAATATAAGTTAGCTAAACAATCTCTTAGAGATAATGATTGAGTGGAGGTTTGTGTTTTATGAGGCTGCAATTGATGCAGAATTCAATATTCAAAATCCATGTTGTTTTCTGTTTCTTAGACTTGTCAGCAACCTTAATTTTTTTTTTTTGAAATTTCTACTCGTGATATCAAAGATTTATTTTTTGTATATATATAGTTTCTGGTTTTGTAGGTATCGAGTAATGAGTAGTTCTTTTAATGCTTGTAGTTATGTGAACTGAATTGATTTGTTTAATGTTCGTGTTATGTGCTGGCATAAAAATTGTATGCTTGGGGGCTGTATTCCTGTTTTTTCTTATTGATTTTATTTGTTATGTAGTGAGGGAAGTTGAAGGATCGTGGGGGGAGGAGTTTTGGAGTGGGAAATGGCTGGGATTGTGGGTGAGGAAGCTGGAGTTGGAAGGTCCACGGAGGGCATTTCAAGTGGGCAGCGTTGCCAGTCAGGTGAATTGCTGGCGGAATGGCGGTCCTCTGAGCAGGTGGAAAACGCAACCCCATCAACTTCGCCACCTTATTGGGACACTGACGATGACGATGATGGAGGTATGTGCTGGTTCTCCATATAATTTATTGTATTTGTATTTTTGTTCTGGTTCTCCTTTGTTTTTATGTTTTAGTGTGTGTATTCTTTTTGCCAGTGAGCACAATAAGGCTCGTCGAAATTCAATGTTGGAAGCTAGAGTGTAAAAGCTGTTGGAAGTATTAAGGGAAAAATGAACTGGTTCTATTCTCCTTCATTTGGTGGTTGAACTCTATTGCACTGGACTTATTGCATGGAGGTTCTGCAAAAAGTAGCTTGACACCAAGATGTTCGAAGATTAGCCCCAATTTTCTAGTTATATTCTCAGTACAAGATAAAATAAATTTTGTGAAGAATCTCTCTTATCCAAACATCAATCATGAAATCCCTTCTCTCCCACTCTCCTCCACTCTCCATGTCAAGAATGGTTCCGAGAGAGGCACATTCACTAACTAAAATGAATTTTTTTGACTTACTGCTGGATTTTGAGTTTTTCATTTAGCAATCAATTTCCCACGCACTTTGTGGAAAGAAGTGCAACAGTAAAGTTTCTTTTGTTAATTATGTGATCGCAAATGTATATGGTAGCAGTGCATCAAGGATCAGAATGGTTTGTTCTATCTTTTTACTCAGTTGTATATGTGAAATTGACAAAATTCAGTATAAATAGCTGCAAGAAAACTTGATTAAATAGATGTTAGCTAACTAACATTAGTTTCCACTTCTATAGCAGAAGACTCCTAACTCTTAGATTTTGTGATTGCTTCTTTAGTTTCTTATCCCTCTCTACAAGCTGTTATGTGGGCAACTCTTTGCTAACTGATTTTGTTCTTTTATAGGGCCAAAACCTTCTGAGTTATTTGGAAAATACACATGGAAGATAGAGAAATTCTCACAGATTAATAAAAGAGAACTTCGAAGCAATGCATTTGAAGTTGGTGGCTACAAATGGTAAAGAGCTTTCTTAAATTGTGCTTTTCAAAAACCAAAAATGTTTCACTTTACTCTGGATGGGAATATGAAACCATTATATATGATTTTTGGGATCACACACTGGTCTCATTCTTTATTAATCTCTCTTCAATTAAAATAGGGTTCTCCATTAAGGAGGAAACAATTGCAATCCCCCCCCCCCCCCAATTCTCAGACTTCATTATTTCTCACGTATGCAAGTCAAAAACATGTGATGCAACATGATATGAGGGATGTGATGTACCTTGCTAAAGTCAATTGTATTACTGCATCATATGAATCTTTTTTCTATACACAAACCTTCACTAGTTATTTGCAGCTAATATTGAATTTGTTATATAACTTCCTCATGCATATATTTTTTTTAATATGTGCTTATGATAAAGAGAGATTTACATGAGATGACTTATGTGTTCTACTGCATGCCCTGTTTGTTTTTGCGTTTCAAAAGTACTTTTGAAAAAATTTGGAATTTTTTTATTTTTTTCTTTGCTTCAAATTAATATTTTTTTGGTGTTTTCAGATCATTTTGATGCGCCGATGTCAAAAATGATTTTTTAAAAATAAAAAAAAATATTATTTTGATGCATTTCTGAGTGAGAAACACTTTGAAAAGCAACCACAACTACACTCCCAAACACCCTGAGATAAATGCAATATTTTTCTTACACTTCTGCTATAAGCTTTGCAATAAAGCGAATGAAAGGAGTTTATTGGTTTTCCATATGTTTGGTGTAGCCAATTGGTAATATCTTGAATCTCACTGATGGATGTTCTTCTCATAAAGAACAAGTAAAATAAATCATCATGCACTTTAATTAAAAAAAAAAAAAAACTAGTAAAATGTATCATATTGGCTGATTTATATTCCACCTTTTCATTTTAAAGAGGCCAACTTTCACATTATTGAACGTGAATTTTGATGATTATGTTGACATCTCAGTTATATAGCTTTTCTCAAGTTTTGTTGCATTGATGCTACTGACGTGCAGAAAATCAGTGCAACTTTCAATGCTATTATTGATTTAATTCTTTTGCTTCTGGTGACAGGTACATTTTAATATATCCTCAAGGTTGTGATGTCTGCAATCATCTTTCACTATTTCTCTGTGTTGCCAACCATGACAAACTTCTTCCAGGTTTGGTAATTGCAGTTATAGTCACTGCTCTTTGTTTTTTTTTTCTGTGCCTGTAACAGTGTAATTTTATGTATCTGTGAATCAGGTTGGAGTCATTTTGCACAGTTTACAATTGCTGTGGTGAATAAAGATGCAAAAAAATCTAAATATTCTGGTTAGTTGATTAAATATTGTCTGAAGTCAGTAATGGAACTGTTGATTTACTATTAACCAAAAGAAAAATTTGCAGATACATTACATCGGTTTTGGAAGAAAGAACATGACTGGGGATGGAAGAAATTTATGGAGTTATCAAAAGTGTCAGATGGGTTTTTAGATGCAACTGACACTCTTATTATAAAGGCTCAAGTGCAAGTCATCAGGTTTCTGATAAGTTACTGGTTTATATATGTTTGATGTCTATCAGTGATTGTGCTGCATTTTGCACCGTCATGCTGTTCATGTTATTCTATTACTTAACCCTATGGTCCGCTATTTGTAAAGTATTTTGTGATGGCAGTATAATTGTCTTGCATGTTTTTCTTGCTTGTCCATTCCAAGTTTATTATTTTTGAGAAGTTGCGTCAGAATCTAAATTTAGATGTTTTAAGAGTAGTTATGGCTCATTTATATAAATTTCTCATCAAATCTGAAGTTGTCTCGATAATGAAGTTATTCTTGTTGGATCTTTGAGTTTTTAGTTATCTGTTTGTTATAAATTTTGTTAACTGAGCTGTAATCCCACCCCAAAGTATATATTTTTATCACCGCGTCCCAAAAATATTATTTTACATGAGCTGGAAAGTGGACAGTTAATTATCTGGCATTTCAGTTGGTCCATCTATGTGTATTTGTATACTTTTTGGCAATTCGATATGATTATCTTTAGTGTTTCAATTTTAAAGTGAGCTGAGCATACCATGTTTCCTATAATGAATTATAATTACATTCTCGTCAATGTTGGCTCCATGGGGTATGTAAATGAGATATTCCTATGTGAAAACAGGCAAATTGTAAAAAGTTGTCAGCATAACTTTTGTTCTAAAGGAGTGAGTTTCACTGAATAAAAAAAAGAACTCATTTTATGGTATTATTGTTGTTGCAATAATGTCATGTCAAACCTCATGAGGCTATCACAATGAGTTTATGGTCGGGGTCCTTTGTAAATGAACTTTGATAATGGAGGCTGTATTTACCAATTTGAAGTTCTGGCATTAAGAGTCGTGACTTGAGTATGTCTGTTGTACTGTTCATCTGTTGATTGCATGGAACTGTTGTATTATTTTTTCTGCAAGAAAATGCTCTAGCTGTTTCTCATTGTTAACCGTACTCATTGTGAGACTGCCTTTCATGTGTAGGGAGAAAGCAGATCGGCCTTTTCGTTGCCTCGATTGCCAGTATAGGAGAGAACTTGTTAGAGTATATTTGACAAATGTAGAGCAGATTTGTCGGCGTTTTGTGGAAGAGAGACGGGGAAAACTTGGGAAGTTGTTAGAGGACAAAAATAGGTGGTCAAGGTATTGTATCTCAATCTTTGAAAATGATTGTTACTTTACACATTAGAATAGAATCGTTGTCAGTGGTTTTGACTTCTCAACATGCTGCTTTATGAAAAGTGTGTTGTTTTGGTAGTCCTACGAGCCTGCATAATATCATTAATTTATTGCCTTTATTAACAGTTTTCTTTTTGTGATATCATTGTTTGGTGGCAATTATAGCTTATTTTACTTGTGTTTCTGGTCAGTATAGTTTTGTGATGATAATGTTTGCAACTGTTGCAGCTTTTGTGCTTTTTGGTTGGGAATGGATCAAAATGCCCGGCGCCGCATGTCCAGGGAGAAAACAGATGTAATTCTGAAAGTAGTTGTAAAGCATTTCTTTATCGAGAAGGAAGTCACATCTACATTGGTAATGGATTCCTTGTATAGCGGATTGAAGGCTCTTGAAGGCCAAACTAAGAGCAAGAAGGGAAGGGCAAAATTATTGGATGCTGAAGAAATGCCAGCTCCAATTGTTTGTGTTGAAAAAGATATGTTTGTGTTGGTGGATGATGTGCTGCTACTACTTGAGAGGGCTGCCATGGAACCATTGCCTCCAAAAGATGAGAAGGGCCCTCAGAATCGTACAAAGGTGGGTTGGGTTGCTGAAACCATTTTTTAATGTTCAAATCTTTTCTGAATTCAGCTATGCATATAGGCAGTCAATATGAAAAATTACTGTGGGAATTTTAAGCAGTTGAATCATTTTAGTAGTTTGTTTAAAATCATTGATGGCTTGTATTGTCATTACTCCTAAGGTCTCTTTTTGGAGCACTTGAATATTTGAATGGTGGATTTTGCGATTTCACAAATTGTCTCGTGTGTTTGGTATCCTAGAGAAACTTTGTTGGTGGCATTGGGTTTAACTGATTGGGCTTAAGCTTCAACCACAAGTTAGAAAATCGTATGCAGTTGCTAATTTTACTTGTTATCCTAACAATTTTCTGCCATTAATTAGCTCGCATCTCTCTAGAAACAGTTTGTTTGCTGGAATAGCACGTGTACATAATAAGAATAGAACATTTTAGGTATACAATGGCTGCTACATATGATTGTTTCAGAGTGTTGGTGACAGCATTAGGGTGGGGACAATGATGGAAGTGGCTGTATGTTGATGGTAATAGGAGTGATGGTGATATCACATAATTATTGATTTTATTATGTACACTGGATTATATTCTGAAGAGCATGAAAATGCTGGCTGTTTTTCCTTGCTTGATGGTTGTCAATATCTTGATTATTCTGCATGCTTCATGACTGTGACTAATTAAGCTTCTGATGTCTTGAAAACTTTTTGCATTTATACCCAGGATGGAAGTTCTGGAGAGGACTTCAACAAGGATTCAATTGAGCGTGATGAAAGGCGTCTAACAGAATTGGGTCGTAGGACAGTGGAAATATTTGTCCTCGCTCATATTTTTAAGTAATACACTAATACTTATTTTTTTTTTGCTGTAAAAACGTTTGTTAGTTTCTTCATGCTGCTAGGACTCTTCCATTTCAGACTTAACTGGAACCATATTTTAGCCACATGCACCTTTTCTTTTGGCTAAATCAATTTTTTTAGAGTAATCCACTGATTTGGAAGTCCTTTTTTCTATGAGGATAACCTTCTGGAATTTAATCTAATGGAAGTCCAAGCATTTTTGCTAATATCTTAATATTTTTGTTGTCATTTTACTTTTATTTGGAGCCCATTCTTCCATTATGCTATTTTTTCATCTGCTCAATACTGAAGCAGTAAATACATTGCAAATATTAATGAATGATGAAATTAAATACCAATTAGTAAGCACTAATAACAATTTATTGGCATAACGAGCACTGCTTATCTTGGCATAGCAATTTTCTGATTCTTTGTGGCATGACAAGTATTCCTCATTGTTATCCATGCATGCCCTGATTTTTTGTCTGCTTCACGTGTAGCCATAAAATTGAAGTTTCCTACCAGGAAGCTGTTGCTTTGAAGAGGCAAGAAGAGTTAATTCGTGAAGAAGAGGCAGCATGGCTTGCAGAAAGTGAGCAGAAGGCTAAACGTGGAGCAACTGAAAAGGAAAAGAAATTAAAGAAAAAACAGGTGGCTTATTTTTATTTCTTAATAAGAATTGAGTAAAACGTAGTCTGAACTCCCCTATTGAATTCAGGTGGTGTCAGATTACAGTGTCACCATATGATTAGGATTCTGAAACTTTGATTTAGAAAATTCACTTGTTGAAGCCCTTTGGAATTCCTTCTGGATTTTTTGAGGGCCATAATCACTATGCAAATTTATCTAAAATGCATGATGGATGTCTAGATTTTCTTTTATGGGAAAAAAACTTCAGAGCCCCCCCCCCCCCAATCCACCCTTTTCAAGGTTTAATTTGTTTGAATGCTGATGCTTCTTATAAATACAGGCTAAACAAAAACGGAACAATCGCAAAGGGAAGAATAAAGGTAGAGAGGATAGGTCTGGTGTTGCTGTGGTAGACAAGTACCAAGAGTCAAATCTTAGTAATGAGAATAAGGAGTTTGCTGTTGAGGAGGTGCGGCCTGTGATGGAAAAGCCTGAGGTTCTGGAAGATGTCTCTGATGTGTCTGATTCAGTGGATGGTGTTGCTGAAGTGCTCCAGCATGATTCAGAAGACAGAGATGCAAGCCCGGTCAATTGGGATACTGACACCTCAGAAGTTCATCCTCCCACCGAAGGCAGTAGCAGTGGAGTTAGTGGCTTGTCATCTGTGCCAAACGGGACAAGTGATAAAAGGAGCACATATGCAATGGATGATAGTTCCTCAACATGCTCTACTGATTCAGTCCCTTCAGTAGTAATGAATGACCCATATAAGGGAAACTCGTACTTGAACTATCAATTTGAAAAATTGCCTAGCAGGTATGTGGTAAACATGTGGCCTACGCGTGCTTTCTCCACTGCAGGACTTGATTATGTGGCATTCATTTTGCATTTCGTATCTGCAGAGGGAAGAATCAGCGAGGTAAGATGGCACATGATGCAAGTTGGACAGCTGAAATGGATAATCAGTCTCCTGAGCCTGCATCAGATACTGGTGATCATAGCGATGTCACAAGAAGTAGCAAGGCAGCTGATTGCGAGCTTGAGGCTGTTGTTCATGATTTGCAGGATAGGATGGTGAAGCTTGAACAACATGTAATTAAGACAGGAAAGGTGAAGTTGCTAATCTTTTGCCTTGATCTCAAATTTCTACTCTTTCAATAATGTTTAAACCATCAAACAATATAGAACTGTATAACAAGCATCAAATGTTCAAATCCAATTTCTCTGTTGTCTTATTTAGCATCGTGGTTCCTACAGCACAAGTGTTTTTAGATTTTTTTTCTTCCATTTTCATCTTATCATTTTGCTTTTATTGTGTTTGTTTAATCCTGGTTTGTCTCTTCTTCATTCGGGGAAGATGAATATTTATTCTCCTAGGTTCATAGAATATTTTAGGAATTAATCAATGCAAAGGAGTTTTTTGCTGTCTTTGCTATGAGACTGTTCTTTCTTCCTTTCCCTTTATCACTTTTTATTCCAACAAGTTCAAAGGCAATTCTTGAAGGTTTGGCCACCATGCGATTTTATGCCTTTGTGTTCTTTTCAATTCGAGTTGAATCCCTTAAATCTTTTGGCTTTCTGTTTCTGAATGCTGCTTTATTTCTGTGAATACATTTAATCTGTTCTACTTGAGTATGTCTTGATGGACATTTCTTTTCTATGAAATAGGAAGACGCAGTTGTTTCTATGCAAAAGCAGACGAGTAACAAAGACCTGGTTGAGGTAGAAAGACCTAAAGAAAAGACAGCAGCTGTACCATCTTTTCCCAGAAGCCCTCCGCCAAGTCCTCCTAAAAATGTCCCATCCACTGTTCAATTGAAGTCAGAAAGCAAGAGTTCAGCTACCATGGATCTCAGTCAAGTTAAGAAAGCATCTTCAAATTGCTCACAGCAGGCTGATAAAGCTGCAACTTCAGCTACCTCCCCCCAAAATGCTGGTATTCCCAAACCTGAGATCCAGAATGTGCCAACTGCAAAACAGTCTGACAAACCAACTCTAAAACAAGTGCCTGCCATGTCAAGGCCCTCCAGTGCTCCTCTGGTGCCTGATCCCAGGCCAGCTGCTGCTCCCATTTCTGTAGTCCAAACAACTCCTTTACTTTCTCGATCTGTTAGTGCGGCTGGCCGGCTGGGTCCTGACCCTTCACCAGCTACTCATAGTTATGTTCCGCAGTCCTATCGAAATGCCATTATTGGTAATGCTGTTGGTTCCAGCTCATCTGGTTTCACCCATACCAGCTCTCCAAGTACAGGAGTGAACCTATCACCGGTGCACGTGCAGCCATCTACATTGGTATCTGCACCGATGTTTTTACCACCATTGAACTCTGATAGGGTAGACCCAAACACTCACCAATCTGGCTTTCCTTTTGGTATGGTAACTCGAGATGTCTTACAAGATGGACGCCAATGGATGGAGACCTCTCAAAGGGATGCTAGTAGAAGCATGAGTGGTGACCCTTCTTCCCTGATAAATGGCATACAAAACATTGACTTGTACAATCCTGCTCGCAGTGGATCACAGGATCACTACTCCAGTGAGTTCCCAGCCTGTACATCTGGGCGTCAGACCCAAAGTGGGCTGACAGATGAGTTCCCACATCTTGATATCATCAATGATTTGCTTGATGAGGAACATGCTGTAGGGAAGGCAGCCGAGGCAAGCAGAGTCTTCCGTAGCAATGGGCCACACCTATTGAATCGGCAGTTCTCTTTCCGAAATGACTTGGGTGTATCAGGTGATTTGGGTTCCTCAACCAATAGCCCTTGCAGGTTCGAGCGCACCAGGAGTTACCATGATGGTGGATTTCAGCGAAGCTATAGCTCTTCTGGAACCCATTTTGACACGCCAAGGGAATATATTCCACAAGCTAGCCCAATGCCTTACGCAAATGGGCATATTGATGGGTTGATTTCAAACCAGTGGCAGATGGCTGGCCCTGATATTTCCTTGATGGGCATGAGAAATGCCGATGGTGATAGTTCCCCATATTTTAATCCAGAGTATTCAAATATGGCATGCGGGGTCAATGGCTACACAGTATTTCGACCTTCAAATGGACATTGAAGGAATCTCTCAGAGGGAGCTTGCCTGCAAGTTAGTGGGTGATTGCCCGTTGTAATAATGTATGGGGTCTTAGAATTGGAGTGAGGTTGTAATCATTTCATAAGAAAACATTTTGTAAAGAGTGTTTCTGCCTTCTCTGCCTCCAGCTTTTTAGTTATAACGAGGTTTTGATGTGTTTTTTGGGTTTGATTAATATTTGAATGAGCATCTGATGGAATATAACCCATCGTTACTGACTAAAATTTGAACCACATCAATTATCCAATGAGAAATCACGGTGGATCAAGACTTCTCTAAACTACAATCTTGAATTAAGTCCCTTCTGATTATTGAGATCTGAGTTTGGTTTCTTGAAAGTGGACGCACGTATCAAAGTTTTTATGGTTATGTAAAGATTGATTCCATCTGGGTTTGAGGCCATTACCAGTTGCTTAGGAGCAGACATTTTTTTTCTGCAACCATCAGTGTGGAGTCTCTCCATAGCATGAAAGGGGCGGACAAAATTGCTAACCATGTTTTATAATGGTTGTGATGAACTGTTCATGAAGAACACGGCAAGGATGAAATGTGTTACCTTTGTAGAGAGTACTTAATCCACTGGGATAATAAAGAAAAGGCCTCTAATTCGATGACACAGACGACGTTTTCACTTGAAACATTTCTTATTTCAAGCCACGTATGTCAACATTGATAGAAACAAGCACATTGTGATCAAGCATTCAAAGGTCAGAGCAACTGCATTTCCAAGAAATTTCCTCACAGGTCAAAACTCAACACGATAAATTTGACGGGAAAAATCTTATCCAGCAAAAGAAAACAAATGTTTATGCATGTAAGCAGGTGGAAAGACGAAAAAACTTGGTATTCAAGTTCAAGAAAATCTCCTTTTCTTGTTTAGACCTGTTCAATTTCTTGATAGTTTTTTTTTAAAAAAAAAACCTAGCAGTCAACAGTCGAAATCTTTCAACAAATAAAAAAATAACCGAACCCTTCAACCTTTATCAGTATAAATACTCCTCACCACTACAAGAAATTGTTCATGCTTGTTTTGAAATTGTCATCCAGAAATCATGAGGATCCTAAACCTTATTTTGGCGGTACTTCTGCTGCTTTCTTTACATGTTCAACTATACAAAGCTAGTAGGATATTACCTGAAGAGCTGAATAAAGACCTTTCATTGCAGTCTCTTCAGAAAGGCCCTGTCCCCCCTTCTGCAGGTTCAGGATGCACCAACATTCCTGGTAGGAACGGACCGGGCTGCCCACAAGTAAATGAAATGCACTACGCCGGCAACGCTTTGCCTAGTGATGCTGCTTTCCCACGTCTTAATGTCCAGTTTGGCGTGGCTACTAATCAAAGTTGAAGATCTCCTATATATTTCCCTGGACTCAGAACTTGAAGCTAAGGGTTTCTTTGTGCCTGTTGAAGTTGTTTCGGAGGATCAGCGATGCTAGACCAAATCACAGGTCCTGAAACACTCGTATCATCATGGCCTCTTCCATTCTTTCATTTTTGTAACCGTGTCTGCAATTTGTACTATTTTGTATAAATACACACACATATTTTTATTTTTTGTAAAGAGAGAATTGTGAATGTTTGAAAAATAAATCCCTCCGGCCAAATCCTAATTGAAAGTTCATCATGTTTTTTTTCTTCCATAAATGGGTTGACTTTATCATATTGAAACCATGTATAGCCTTTATGGCAGAGTGGCTTTATCAATCTGCGCCATCTCATCTGAATACAGACCAGTTTCTCTATCATCAGTGGTTTAGACTTTAGAGGCCAACCATTCTTCCCTGCCGGAAACACGAAACCAACTCACCAGAACATATGAAGATCTCCCCATGAATCATGTAACTCGGTCACTGTTTCACGTAAGCAATAAAACAGAGGAAAGAGAGACTTTACAATCATATGACCAGTCAAATTACCGAGGTTTGCTGCCATTTTAGACTTGACTAGTTAACGTGTGCCGTGGATCATGCAACGATGCTTCTTTGAAGTTCCTCTAGCGGATACTGACTCAAAAGATGGCTTTCGATTCACCAAAAATCACGTATTGAAATTGAGGTTGGAAATTGGAAAAGAGAGGAAAATAAGCTATATTTTAAATTAAGCTCGTCTTTGACCGGAGCCAGTTCAAAATTTTAGAAAAAACAATGTATTATTATTATTATTATTATTATTATTATATAGCAGTAAAATGCTTACTACAATTTTTTTTTTTTTTGTGGCTATCATGATCAGTATATAAATTGAAACTAGGTGCTTGAATATCTGGTGTGGTGACTCTGTATTGAAGACTTTATTAATACCAAGTTGCTTGTAGAAGTAGGGATGCGTGGAGTGCTAGCTAGCTTACTTTCAATTTTAGAGTAAATTATTAGTTGGTTCCTGTAGTCTTAGTGAAATAATAAATAAATAATCAATTCTTTTTTATTTAAAAACCCAATATTGATTCCTAATTAATTTTTATATTTGTTTGTAACTTAGTAATTACATTGATTTTATCGTGACAATTTAATTGTTTTTGCCCCCTAAAATGTTATTGACCTCTAATCAAAATTCTCAACATTACCGCTACAGTAAATTAAAAATAAGTTCAGAAAGGATAATTTAGAAATTTAAAAAACAATTGACAGTCAATCTTGGTCCAAAAATCAACTTAATTATGATTTTAAAAAACCAGAAGAACTAACACGTAAAATCATAAGAAAAACACACGGATTATAATCATAAAATCAACTTAATTAAAGGGCTTTTGTCAGGTAACCCGGATATATTTCATTAACTTAAGTAACATTATTCATGTTATGCTTAATTAAATTAAATTAAATTAAAT
>Ga0325403_1001597_pt1 | contig 19056 bp, 13 predicted proteins | sample PopdelMetagenome_19_FD_205665 | JGI IMG/M metagenome (GOLD analysis project Ga0325403, IMG submission 205665) | Populus deltoides microbial communities from Bellville, Georgia, United States - Xylem-PdKOR-R4 | ecosystem: Host-associated > Plants > Phyllosphere > Stem > Wood/Secondary xylem...
TGCGGGTCGACGGGATGGACGGCCTGCGCATCGAGGTGCTGCACCTGCGGCTGCTCGGTCCGGCGCACGCGGCGGACGGCGACGGCGGTCGCGACGACGATCGGAGCGAGCGGTGAGCGACGGGCTGGCGATCGGGCTCGCGGTGGTGCTGCTGGCGCTGAACGCCTTCTTCGTCGGTGCGGAGTTCGCCGTGATCTCGGCGCGCCGCTCCTCGGTGGAGCTGCTCGCGGCGGGCGGCAGCCGCGCGGCCCGCACCACGCTGAAGGCCATGGAGGACGTCACCTCCATGCTCTCGTGCGCCCAGCTGGGCATCACCCTGTGCTCGCTGGGGCTCGGCGCCGTCGGCGAGCCCGCCGTCGCCCACCAGATCGTGCCGCTCTTCGAGGCCGCGGGGCTGCCCGAGGCGCTGGTGCACCCGGTGGCGTTCGCGATCGCGCTCGTCGTGGTCGTCACCGCGCACGTGGTGCTCGGCGAGGTGGTGCCCAAGAACCTCGCGCTGGCCGGCCCCGACCGCGCCGCGCTGGTGCTCGCGCCGCCGCTGCGCGTCCTGTCGACGGTGCTGCGGCCGGTGATCGCGGTCACGAACTGGCTGGCCAACCACGTGCTGCGGCTCTTCAAGGTCGAGCCGAAGGACGAGGTGGCCAGCGCCTTCACCCGCGAGGAGGTCGCCGGCCTCGTCGCGGAGGCCCGCTCGGAGGGGCTGCTGGAGGTCGAGACCGAGGAGCTCGCCACCGCCGCCCTGGGGTTCGCCGACCGGACGGCGGCCGCCGTCCTCCTGCCGCTGGAGACGCTGACCACGCTGCCCCGCGAGGCGACCGTGGCGCAGGTGCAGGACGTCGCCGCCCGCACCCGCTTCTCCCGCTTCCCCGTCGCCGACGGCAGCGGGGGCCTGTCGGGGTACGTGCACGTCAAGGACGTGCTCACCCTCGACGCGCAGGCCCGTGCCGCGCGGGTGCCCAGCCGCTACGTCCGCGACCTGGCCACGGTGGCCGAGAGCGACGGGTTGCGGCCGGTGCTGCGCCGCATGCAGGACTCGGGCGCGCACCTGGCGCGCGTCGAGGGCACCGACGGCGCCCTGCTGGGCGTGGTCACCCTGGAGGACGTGCTCGAGGAGCTCGTCGGACAGGTCCGCGCCGGGGTGCCCCAGCCGCGCTGACCGGATGCCCGCTGGCCACTCCCGTCACACCGCTGCGGCGCGTCGCGGCGTGTCGCGCCCTTGGAGGCCCTCGCCTGGTGGACCGTGGAGGCGTGGTTCTCGCCCTCGGACTCCTGCCCTTCGTCGCGGCGCTCGTCTTCGTGCTCGACCACATCGAGCGCAAGCTCCTCGTGGAGGCGCCCCCGCGCACGCGCTGACCGGGGACGCCCGCACCGGTCACCAGCCGGTGTCGCGTCCCTCGCCGGCGCTCCGGACGACCTCTCCGGCCAGCTCCGCCAGCTTGCGGTTCGTGTCCTGGGAGCGGCGCGACAGGAGCGTGAACGCCTCCTCCGGGTCGACCCCGCGGACCGCCGAGATGACGCCCTTGGCCTGCTCGATGACCGCCCGCGACGCCATGGCCCGCTGCAGCTGCTCGGCCAGCTCGCGGGTGCTCTCGACGGCGAGGGAGTTCACGAGCGCGATCGCGGCGTGCCCGGCGAGCACCTGGGCGACCTCGAGCGACGAGGCGTCGAAGGGCTGGCCGCCGAGGTCGTAGAGGTTCAGCGCACCGACCGCGCGGTGCGGCACCGCCAGGCCGATCGACAGCGTGGACCGGACCCCCGCCCGGCGGGCCACGTCGGAGTAGCCGGGGTAGGCCTCCGAGCCGGCGCTGGTGTCGTCGATGCGGACCACCTGGCCGCTGAGCGCGGCGTCCATGCAGGGACCGAACCCGACCGCGTACTGGCGCTCGTCGAGGTGCACCGCCAGGGAGCCGGTGAACGCGACCGAGCGGGCCCGCTTGCCCTCCACCACGGTCACCGACGCCTCGTCGACACCCGGGACCGTCTCCTTCGCCAGGTCCGCGACGCGCTGCATCACCGCGGTCAGCGGCGTGCGGTCGAGGAGGATGGCTCCGAGCTCGGCGTAGGCGTCGTCATCCGTCATGCAGTGGCTCCAGCGGGTGGGGGTGGTGCGCCCGCCACCTCTCGACGAGCCCGCTGAGGCTAGCCCGCCGGGAGGACCGCGGCCCGCCAGGACCGCTCGGACCAGCACGAGGGCGGAGCCGCAGCCCCGCCCTCGTGCGCGCTCACGAGCCGGAGGGAGCGGTCTCCTCGGGCTGCGGCGCCGTCGGAGCGGTGGTGGGACCGTCGGTGCCCGGTGCCGCGGGAGCGCCCTTCGCGCCACCCTCCGGGCCGCCCCTCGCACCGTCGGCCGCGGGACCGGCAGCGGGGCCGGCAGCGGGGCTGGCAGCGGGGCCGGCAGCGGGGCCGGCACCCCGGCCGCCCTCGCGGCCGCCCTCGCGCGGCTCGGGGGCGAGGCTGACGGAGGTGGCGTCGAGCGTGGTGCCGTCGCTGTTCACGGTCCCGGTGGCGTGGACGCGCGCGCCCTCGGTGAGGACGTCGCTGCGGGACGCGCTGGCCGCGCCGCCGGAGGGGTCCGACGGGGAGTCCGACGGAGCGGCCTGGGCGCTGGCCCCGTCCGACGGGGCGGGCGGGGCGGGCGGGGCGGCCGGGCCGCCCTCGGGGCCGGCGGGAGCGGAGCTGTAGGTGGTGTCACCGGTGGTGGCGACCGTGCGGGTGAACCCGTCGCGGTCCTCGATGGTGAAGGAGCCGTCGGACACGGAGACGACCGTGCCGTCGAGGTGGGGCTGGTGCGCGGGGGCCTGCTGGCCGTCCTGGCCCTGAGCGCCGCTGGTGGCCGCGGGCGCAGACGCCGAGGCCGAGCCGTCGGAGGTGACCGGGGTCGAGGCGGCCATCGCGATGCCGGCGCCGCCGGTGGCCAGGCCGCCGGCGAGGACGACCGCGACCAGGGCGCGGCGTCCGCGCGAGCGGGAGCGGGTCCGGGCGGTGGTCTGGCCCTGGGCGGTGGTGGAGTCGTCCACGTCTTCCTCCTGCTGCAGGGCCCGGCCGGTGCGACCGGGCGTCTGCAGGAGACTCTGGGCAGCGGGTCTGAAGCCGTCCTGAAGCGCGGCGGCCCCTCGGGCCTCTTCAGGAACGCCTCAGCACCGCTGGCCAGGATGGTCCCGTGCCCACCTCCTCCCCCCGTGCCGGCGCGCCCCGCGCGCTCGTCGTCGAGGACGACCCCGCTGTGCGCGAGGCCCTGGCCCGGGCGCTGCGCGACGACGGCAAGGTCGTCGAGGCGGTGGACGACGGCGAGGGGTTCGAGGCCGTCGTCGACGGGTTCCGCCCCGACGTCGTCGTCCTCGACGTGATGCTCCCGGGCGCGCGCGACGGCTTCGCGCTGGGACGGGCCCTGCGGGGGCGCAGCGACGCGGGGCTGCTCTTCCTCACCGCGCGCGACGCCGTCGACGACCGCCTGCGCGGCTTCTCCACGGGCGCCGACGACTACGTGCTCAAGCCGTACGTCACCGCCGAGCTGCTCGCGCGGGTCAACGCGCTGCTGCAGCGCCTGGGCCGGGCGCCGTCGGCGGTGCAGGTGGGCGACCTCGTGCTCGACGAGGCGGCGCAGGCGGCCTCGCGCGCGGGCGTCCCCCTCGAGCTCACCGGCACCGAGCACCGCCTGCTGGCCTACCTGGTGGCGCAGCGCGGGCGCACGCTCAGCAAGACGCAGATCCTCACGCAGGTGTGGGGCTACGAGGACTACGACCCCAACCTGGTCGAGGTGCACGTCAGCGCGCTGCGCCGCAAGACCGAGGCGCACGGACCGCGGCTGATCCACACCGTCCGCGGGCTGGGCTACGTGCTGCGCCCGTGAGGACCGGACCGCCCCTGCTGGGCCGCGGTGGGCGCCTCAGCTCCGGGCCCGCCTCGCTGGCGGGGCGCGTCCGCTGGGCGGTGCTCGTGCTGCTCGCCGTGCTGCTGGTGGCGCTGTTCGTCGTCGTCGACGTCCTGCTCGTGGTGCGTCTGCGCTCCGACCTGGAGACGCGCCTGACCGACCGCGCCGCGCTGGCCCAGCAGCTGGACGGCTCTCTCGGCGCGCAGGAGCTGGTGGAGAAGCTGGAGGGCGACGGCGTCGGCGTGCAGCTGTGCACCGAGGAGGAGGGCTGCGTCAGCACGCCCGTGGCGCCGCAGCCTCCGGGTGCCGCGGCGTCGGACGACGGGCAGGCGGCCCGCGCCTCGCGGGGCCCGGGGGGCGGCCCTCCGGCGGGACCGGGCCCACCGGACCAGGTGCTGCGCGACGGCAGCACCCTCTTCACCGTCACCCGGCTGGACAGCGGCGCCCAGCTGACCCTGTCCGTCGACGACTCCTACGTGCGCGAGACGGTGACGGGCCTCGTCGTCCTCGAGGTGGTGGGGGGCGCGGGCGCGCTCGTGGTGGGCTGGTTCGCGCTGGGACGCGTGGTGGCCGCGGCGCTGCGCCCGCTGGACGACATGACGTCGGTGGCGCGCGGCATCGCCGCCGGAGACCGCGGTCGCCGGCTGGGCTCGGGCCGTCCGGACACCGAGCTGGGCCGCAACGCCCAGGCGTTCGACGCGATGCTCGACGAGCTGGAGAGCGCCGTCGCCACCGCCGAGCGGGCCCAGGAGCAGATGCGGGCGTTCCTGTCCGACGCCTCCCACGAGCTGCGGACACCGCTCGCGGGCCTCCAGGCGAGCGCCGAGAACCTGCTCCGCGCCGACCCGGGCCGCCTCGACCGCGAGCGCGCGCTGGCGGCGATGGTCCGCGAGAGCACCCGGGCGTCGCGGCTGGTGGCCGACCTGCTGACCGCGGCGCGGCTGGCCGAGGGCGTGCAGCTGGAGCTGGGAGAGGTGGACCTCGGCGTCCTGGCCCGCCAGGAGGTGGAGCGGCAGCAGCTGCTCGCGCCGTCGGTGGCCTGGTCGGTGGCGGTGGACGACGACGGGCCACCGGCGGTGGTGCGCGCCGACGGCGGCCGGGTCGGCCAGGTGCTGACCAACCTGCTCGACAACGCCCGGCGCGCGACGCCCGCGGGGGGATCGGTCGTGGTGGGGGTCCGCGCAGGCGCCGACGCGGTGGTGCTGGAGGTGCGCGACACCGGTCCGGGCATCCCGGAGGCCGACAGGGAGCGCGTCTTCGAGAGGTTCGTGCGCCTGGACGCCGCTCGCGACCGCCGCTCCGGCGGGTCGGGGCTGGGGCTGGCGATCTCGCGGGCCATCGCCCGCGCCCACGGCGGCGACCTCGTGGCCGCCGACCCCGGTGACGGCCCGGGTGCCCTGCTGCGCCTGGTCCTGCCCCGCACCCGACCGTGATCATGGGATCTGTGCCTACCGGGCGGTCGGCACAGATCCCATGATCACGGTCGTGGAGGAGGGGGTCAGGCGGTGGGCGGGTTCCCGAGGTCGCGGACCGGGAGGCGCTCGCCGCCGCGGCGCATCGACTCGTGCGCCACGACGCCGGGCAGGGTGTAGCGCGCCGCCACCCAGGCGTTCACCGGCGGCAGGGTGCGGGTGGTCACCGCGGTGACGAAGTCGTCCACCAGGAACTGGTGGCTGCCCTCGTGCCCGTTCGGCGCGCCGGCGAACTCCCGCGGCAGGCGCGCGACGTCGTGGACCGGCGCGTGGCCCGACACGAAGGCCGCCCGGAGCTCGGGGGCCACGTGGGCCAGCGACGGGTCGTCCTCGGAGACGGAGGCCTCGGAGTCGAGGTCGGCGGAGACGTCCTGCACGCCCTGCTTGTCCTGGAACAGCGAGACGGTGGCCAGCTGCTCGAAGCTGGCGTCGGTGCCGAAGAACCGGAAACGCGACTCGCGCAGGTGCGAGGGGTAGCCCACGCGCCGCATCTCGTTGGTGCGCACCACGCCGCCGTCGGACAGCTCGAAGAGCGCCGTCGCGTTGGAGACGTCGTTGTCGAACATCGACACGTCCTTGTCGAAGACGCCGTCGCCGCGCTGGTCGGCCACACCGAGGCAGCTCACCGAGACCACGTGCGCGGTGTCGGTGTCGAGGGCGCCGAGCACGCCGCCGAGGGCGTGGGTCGGGTAGAGCATGGGCGGGTAGGACGCCGTGGACTTCCACGCCTCGCCGCCGGAGTACCGGTAGGCGTCGTAGAAGCCCAGGTCCATGTCGTGGACGTAGTCGCCCTCGGCGTAGAAGACGCGCCCGAAGGTGCCCTTCTCGACGTGGGAGCGGGCGTAGACCGTGGCCGGGTTGTAGTGGCTGGTCTCGCCCATCATGTAGGTCAGGCCGGTCTCGCGGACGGCCTCGACGATCGCGGCGATCTCGTCCTCGGTGACGGCCATGGGGACGGCGGAGTACACGTGCTTGCCGGCGCGCAGCGCCTGCACCACGAGGGGGCCGTGCGTCCAGCGCTGGGTGAAGATCGCCACGGCGTCGACGTCGGAGGCGAGCACCTCCTCGAAGGACCCGAAGGTGCCCGCGAGGCCCTGCTCGGCCACCAGCGCCTCGGCCCGCTCGGGCAGCACGTCGGTGACGAAGATGTCGGAGACGCCGGGGTGGCGCTTGAAGAGCTCGGTGAACGAGCCGGCGAACTGTCCGGCGCCGATGAAGCCGATCGAGAACACGGGGGTGGACCTCCGGGTCTGGTGCTGGTCGGGTGGTGGGTCTGCGTGGTGGGTCTGCGTGGTGGGTCTGCGTGGTGGGTCTGCGTGGTGGGTCTGCGTGGTGGGTCTGGGGGCGGACCCGGGGGTGCCGGTCAGTCGAAGACCGCGTCCACCCGCTCGTTCACCGCGGTCAGGGACGACGCGTCGGCGTCGCCGCCGACCACCTGGTCCATGGCGGTGCCCATGATCGACTGGACCTCGGAGGCCTGGAGGATCTCCGGGTAGGGGAAGGTCTCGCCGTCGGCGATGGGGTCGGTGAACGCGGTGACGTCCAGGCCGGTCGCCGACAGCGTCTCGACGGCGGCGGGCGTGGTGGAGGCGATCGCCGGGAAGACGACTCCGCCGCGGGCGACCACGTCCTGGCAGTCGGTGGAGGCGAGGTGCTGGACCCACTTCCACGCCGCGCCCTTGTTCTGGGACGTGGTGCTGATGGAGTCGCCCAGGGAGTTCGTCATCGTCCGGCGCCCCTCGGGGCCGATCGGCGTCTTGGCCACGGCCAGGTCGACGCCGTCGAGCTTGGAGTAGTTGGCGATGTTCCACGAGCCGTTGGTGATGAGCGCGTACTTGCCCGCCTGCAGCTGCTGGTCCAGCGAGCCGCCCTGCGTGTACGACAGCGGGGGCATGTAGCCCTTGTCGACGAGCCCGGTCCACCAGGCGATCGACTCCTGGAAGCGGGGGTCGTCGTAGTGGAAGTCGGTGCCCCAGGCCTCGTCGACCGGCGACCACCCGGTGCTCTGGGTGAAGAACGACCACTGCGTCTGGCCGAAGGCCTCGCCGGAGTTCTCCAGCCCCAGGCCGTAGGTGGCCACGCTGCTGGGGTCGAAGCCCGGCTCGTTCCCGCGGACGCCGTTGGTGTCGACCGTCATCGCGGCGATGGCCTGCTCGAAGGTGCCGCCGTCGGTCGGGTTCCACGTCAGCTCGTTCATCTGCTCCGCGGTCAGGCCCGCGTCGGCGGCCTTGGTGGCGTCGTAGAACATGCCGACGGTGTCGAAGTCCTTCGGCAGGCCGTACCGCTGGCCGTCGGGCCCGACCCACAGCTCGGCGCTGCCGGGCACGTACTGGTCGAGGTCGACGTCGGAGGCGGCGAGCCGGTCGTCCAGGGGCTCGATGAGGCCGCGGGCGGCGAACTCCCCGAAGCGGGAGGTGTGGTCGACGAAGACGTCGGGTGCCGACCCCGCGACGAAGCCGGTGAAGACCTTGTTCCAGTAGTCGTCCCAGCCGAACTGCTCGATCTGGACCTGGACGTCGGGGTTGGCGGCCTCGAAGTCGGCGGCGCACTGCTGGTAGGCGGGCAGCTGGGCGGAGTCCCACATCCAGTAGGTGATGGTGCCGGTCTCGCCCTCGGCGCCGGGGTCGACCCCGTAGGAGGCGCACCCGGTGAGGGTGAGGGCCAGGGCTGCGGTGGCGCCGGCCAGGCCGCGGCGCAGGGAGCGGTGCTGTGAGCGGTGCTGTGAGCGGTGGGTGGTCACGGGGGTCCTCACTTGATCCCGGAGAAGCCGATGGAGTCGACGATGCGCCGGCTGAAGACGGCGAACAGGACGACGATGGGCAGCGCGGCCATCAGGGTCGCGGCCATGAGGCCGGCCCAGTCGGGGGTGCCCTGGGGGGTCTGCGACCTGAAGATGCCCAGGCCCACGGTGAGCACGCGGACGCTGCGGTCGCTGGCCACGAGCAGCGGCCAGAAGTACTCGTTCCAGGCCTGGATGTACTGCAGGATCGCCAGCGTGATCAGCGGCCCTGAGGCCATGGGGGCGATGACGCGGAAGAACCGGCGGACCGTCCCCGCGCCGTCCAGGACGGCGGCCTCCTCGACCTCCCTGGGGATGCCGAGGAAGAACTGCCGCAGGAAGAACACCGCGAACGGGGTCATGAAGAAGAACGGCAGCACGATCGCGGCGTAGGTGTTGAGCAGGCCGAGGTCGCGCATGAGCAGGAAGTTCGGCAGCTGGGTGAAGATCGGCGGCACCATCAGCGCGGTGAGGAAGACGAAGAACACCGCGTCGCGCCCGGGCCAGCGCAGCCGGGCGAAGGCGTAGGCCGCCATCGCGCCGAAGAAGACCTGGCCCGCGGTGATGAGGGTGGCCACCAGCAGCGAGTTCAGCAGGTACAGCCAGAAGTCGATGGCGGCGCCGGAGCCGCCCTGCGCCTGGGCCTCGGCGGTGGTCGAGAGGCCGAGCACGCGCTCGAAGGCCCCGAAGGTGAGCCCGACGGGCAGGGGCGAGGACGGGTCGGTGGCCAGCTGCGTGCCGTTGGACAGCGCGGTGCGCAGCATCCAGTAGAACGGGAACAGCGTCACCAGCATGATCAGGACGAGCGTCGCCCAGGCCACGACGCGGCCGATGCCGGCGCGGCGGTCCTTCGGGGCCTTCTGGACGGGTGCGGCGGTCGCTCGGGTGGGGCCCGCGGCGGCGGGCTCGACGGGGGTCTGCACGGACATCGGGCGGTCTCCTCGGTCTTCAGCTCGTGGCGGCTCGTGGCGGCTCGTGGCGGCTCGGGCCGGCTCAGGCCAGGTCGGACTCGTTGGCGCGGGTCAGGCGCAGCTGGACGAAGGCGACCACGGCGAGGATCGCGAAGAGCACCACGGAGACCGCGGCCGCGTAGCCGAACTCGAGCCGCTGGAACGCCAGGTCGAAGATGTAGTACTGGATCACCCGGCTCGCGTCTCCCGGGCCGCCGGAGGTGGTGACCGCGACGGTGTCGAACACCTGGAACGAGCCGGTGACCGTGATGACCAGCACCAGCGCGAGCACGGGGCGCAGCAGCGGCAGGGTGATCGACCAGAACATCCGCCACTCGCTGGCGCCGTCGACCCGCCCCGCCTCGTAGAGGCCCTCGGGGATGGTCATGAGGCCGGCGAAGACCAGCAGCGCCGTGTAGCCCATGTGCCGCCAGACGTTGACCAGGGCGATGGTGGGCACCACCCAGTCCTGCTCGCCGAAGAAGGGGATCGCGTCGAGCCCCAGGCCGGTGATCGCGGCGTTCACGATTCCGATCTGCGCGTCGAGCATCCAGTAGAAGAGCAGCGCCACGACGACGTTGGAGATGAGGAACGGCAGGACGACGACGCTGCGCACGAACACCGAGCGGGTGACCCGCTGCAGCAGGACGGCGATGAGGACCGCCAGCACGGTCTGGACCACGATGTTGATGGCGACGTACTGCAGCGTCACCTGCATCGCGTTCCAGAAGGTCTCGTCACCGAGCATCCGCGAGTAGTTGTCGAGGCCGACGAACCGCGGGCGGTCGAAGAAGTCGTACTCCTGGAACGAGAACCACAGGCCCCGCAGCGTGGGCCAGAAGTAGAAGGCGACGAAGCCGAGGAGCGCCGGGGCGATGAAGCCCAGGGCGGCGGCGGTGTCGCGGGAGGGCTTGCGCTCGGCGCGGGCGGGGCCCGAGGGGGCGCTGCTCGCCGCGCTGGGCGGGCTGGCGGTGGTCGTCACGGGCATCTCCACGACGGTGTGGTCGAGTGGGGTGACTCGTTTCTACGGTGAAAGCAAGTACATCGTCAAGACCCCTCTTCCGAGGGGTCCGGTGGGCCTGGTCCGGATCTTCACTTCCGGGAAGCAAACAAGTAGCCTCGTCCCGTGACCACCGACGCCAGCGCCGCCGTGCCCGCGTGGGCGCGTGCCGCGGGCCCCGCCCACGACGTCGCGCTGACGGTGCTGCTCGAGGGACCGCTGCCGCGCAGCGAGATCGCCCGGCGCCTGGGCCTGTCGGCCGGCACCCTGACGCGCCTGGCGCGCCCGCTGCTCGAGGCCGGGCTCCTGGTCGAGACCGAGGGCGCCCACGCCGCCTCCGGCCACCCCACGCGCCCCCTCGACGTCGACGAGTCCGCCCACCGGTTCGTGGGCGTCAAGCTCACCCAGCACACCGCGCACGTGGTGGTGACCACCCTGCGGGCCCGGGTGCTGGCCTCCGACGAGGCGCTGCTGCTCTCCCCCGAGCCGGCGCGGGTGGTCGAGGCCGTCGCGGCCCTGGTCAGCGGGGCGGTGGCCCGCGCCGGCGCGACCGGTTCGGTGCGGGCGGTGGGCGTCAGCCTGGGGGGCTCCGTGACGGCCGCGGGGTCCGTGGTCGACGCCCGCTTCCTCGGCTGGTCCGACGTGCCGCTCGGTCCGGCGCTGCAGGAGGCCCTGGGCCTGCCGGTCGTGCTCGACAACGACGTGCTCTCCTTCGCCCGCGCCGAGCAGTGGTTCGGCGCGGCGCGCGGCTGCGACCACTTCGCCGTCGTCACCGTCGGCGAGGGGGTGGGGTACGCCTACGCCGTCCACGGGCAGGTGGTCGACCACCCCGATGCGGGTGTCGGCACGGTGGGGCACCTGCCGCTGGACCCGTCGGGGCCGCTGTGCCCCCAGGGCCACACCGGCTGCGCGGACGCGATGCTCTCCACGGCGTCGATCACCACCCGCGCGTCCGTCGCGCACCGGCGCCAGCTGCACCGCGACGAGGTGTACGACCTCGCCGAGGTCGGCGACCCGGTGTGCCGGCGCGTCGTCGACGACTCGGCCCGGGCGCTCGGGCGCCTCGTGGCGACCGTGGGTGCGCTGGTCGTCCCCCGGAAGGTGATCATCTCCGGTGACGGCGTGCGGCTGGCCGAGGTCGGCGCCACCGAGCTGGAGGCGGCCCTCGCCGCGCAGCGCAGCCCCGGGACGAGACCCCTCGACGTCGAGGTCCAGGTGACGGGCTTCGCGGAGTGGGCGCGCGGCGCCGCCGTCACCGCCATCCGGACGTTCGTGCTCGGGGAGGGCTCGTGAGCAGCGCCGTCGACGCGCGGGAGGTGGTCGTCGGGGCGCCCGACGTGGTCCGCGTCCAGGTCGGCACCCGCGACCGGTGGGCGCCGCCGCACACCGCCGGTGTCCGCGTCGACCTCGTGCCCGACGGCCTCGGCCTGCGCGTCGAGGTGGCGGCACGCGCCGTCGTGAGCCGGGTCGCGCTGCGCTGGGCCGCTCCGGCGCCCGCCGGCGTGCGCGTGCTGGGCGACGCGTGGGAGCGCTCCTACGGCGAGCTGGGGTGGACCCCGCTCGTGCCCGACCGCGCCCTGCCGTGGACGGTGCTGCTGCACGACGCCGGGCGCGGCACCACCCGCGCCCTGGGCACCGAGGTGCGCGGCGCCGCGCTGGCGTGCTGGACCACCGACCCCGGCGGCACGACCCTCTGGCTCGACCTGCGCAGCGGCGGGGAGCCGGTGCGCCCCGGTGACCGCACCGTGACCGCGGCCGTGGTCCGCGAGGTCGCCGGCGGTGACCCCCTCCAGACGCAGCGGGCGCTCGCGCTCCTGCAGTGCCGCGACCCGCTGGCGCCGTCGACCCCCCTGGTCGGGGCCAACAACTGGTACTACGCCTACGGGCGCGGCTTCGGCCTCGACGCCGTCGTCCGCGACGCGCGCACCGTGTCCGACCTGGCCGGTGACCACCCCGTGCGGCCCTTCGGCGTGGTCGACGACGGGTGGTCCGCGGGCGGTGTCGCCGACGGCCGCGAGGCCTCGGGCGGCCCCTGGGACTCGGGCCGCCCGCAGACCTTCCCCGACATGGCCGAGGCCGCCGCGGCGATCACGGACCAGGGCGCCCGCCCGGGGCTGTGGTACCGCCCGCTGCTGCGCCGCGAGCCGCCGCGGGGTGCGCTGGCCGGCGCCGGGCGCGGGCGCCGCCAGGACGGCTGGGCCCTGGACCCGAGCCACCCCGCGGTGCTCGACCTGGTCCGCGAGGACGTGGCCCGCATCCGGGGCTGGGGCTTCGAGCTGCTCAAGCACGACTTCTCCACCTACGACCTCCTCGGCCGCTGGGGGCCGGCCATGGGTGCCAGCCCCGCCGCCGACGGGTGGGTCCTCGCCGACCCGTCGGTCACCACCGCCGAGGCCCTCGTGGGCTTCTACCGCGCCGTGCGGGACGCCGCTGCCGACGTCGTCGTGCTCGGGTGCAACACCGTCGGGCACCTGGCCGCGGGGCTGGTGGAGGCCCAGCGCACCGGTGACGACACCTCCGGGCTCCGCTGGGACCGCACCCGCCGGGTGGGTGTCAACACCCTCGCGTTCCGCGGGGCGCAGCACGGCGCCTTCTTCACCCTCGACGCGGACTGCGTCCCCAGCACGCCGTCGACCCCGTGGGCGCTGAACCGCCAGCTCCTCGACCTGGTGGCCCGGTCGGGGACGGCGCTGTTCGTCTCCGTCGACCCCGCCACCCTCGGCGCCGCCGGAGGTGCGGTCGAGGCCGACCTCGCCGCGGCGCTGCGCCTGGCCCTCGACGGCGGCGACCCGGGCGGTGTGGAGCCGGTGGACCACCTCGACACCTCCGCGCCCGAGCGGTGGCGGGTGCGAGGCACCGGCCAGGAGCTGGCGCTGTCGTGGGGCGGGGAGCTGGGCGCCGACCCCTTCGAGCGCCTCGAGACCTCTCCCGAGACCTGAGGCGGGTCAGCGGGGGACGTCGAACCAGACGACCTTGCCGACGGGGGCGTCGACGACCCCCCACGCCAGCGAGCACGCCTCGACGATGCCCAGCCCGCGGCCGTCGAGCTCGGCCGTGCCGGTGCGCAGGCGCGTCGGGCGCCGGGAGTTCTCGTCGCCGACCTCGACGTGCACCGTCGGCGAGCCCTCCACCAGCCCGCCCGTGACGCTCAGGCGCGCCTCGCTGCGGCCGTGGAGGAAGGCGTTGGTGACGACCTCGCTGGTGAGGAGCACCGCCGCTTCGCACGCGTCCTCCTCCACGCCGGCCCTGGCGCACCAGGCCCGCACGAACGCCCGCGCCCGCGAGGCCGAGACCGGCTCCGGCGGGAGCAGCAGCTGGCGCAGCTCGAGGTCGGGCTGGTAGGCGCCGGGCGCGGCGTCACCCGGGCCGACGAGGTCCGGCGGGAGGGCCTCCTCCCCCGCGGTGACGGGCCGGGGGCGGTCCTGGGGGTGGGCCCGCAGCCCCAGGAGCACGACGTCGTCCTCCGCGTCGGCGGCCAGCTCCGCGAGCAGCGCGTCGCACAGGGGCTCGACGTCGTTGCTGCGCCCCGCCGCGACCAGGCGGCCCGCGGCCTCCCGCAGCCGCTCCAGCCCGGTGTCGAGGTCCTCGCCGCGGCGCTCCACCAGCCCGTCCGTGTAGAGCAGCACCGTCGCGCCGGGCTCGAGCACCGCGGTGTGGTCGTGGCGCTCGGCGTCGGGGTCCAGGCCCAGCAGCAGGTCCGCCGGGGCCTGGAGCAGGCGCGCCCTGCCGTCGCGGGTGACCAGCAGCGGCGGTGGGTGGCCGGCGCTGGACCAGCGCAGCACCCGCTGACCGCGGGCCGCCTCTGCGGCCGACTGCTCCACCCGGGCGACGACGGCGGTGGTCAGGCCGTCGACGGCCAGGCGCTGCACGGCGCGGTCCAGCGCCGAGAGCACCGTGGCGGGCGGGGCGGCCAGCGCCTGCGCCACCCCGCGCAGCACGTTGCGCACCTGGGCCATCACCACGGCCGCGCTGCGGTCGTGGCCGGCCACGTCACCCACGACCAGGTGGGTGCAGCCGTCGTCGGTGATGTAGGCGTCGTACCAGTCACCCCCCACCTGCGCACCGCGGGCCGCGGGGCGGTAGCGGGCCACCACCTGCAGGTGGTCGGGCTCGGGCAGGGAGGTGAGCAGGCTCGCCTGCAGCTCGTGCGCCAGGTCGCGCTGCTGGGCGTGCAGCCGGGCGTTCTCGAGGGCCACACCGGCCTGCTCCGCCAGCTCGGCGAGCAGCTCCAGGTCGTCGGCCCCGAAGGGCGGTGAGGTGGCACCGCGGAAGAGCGTCAGGACGCCCAGGACCCCGTCGCGTCCGCGCAGGGGCTGCACGACCACCGCCTCCGGCGCCAGCTCCTCGAACAGCTCGCGCGCCCGCCCCGGCGCGAGCTGCTCGGCGGTCGGTGCGCCGTCGCCGTCCCGGGCCTGCGGCCGGCCGGGCGCGGTCACCCCGCTGGGGCTGAACGGCGGGTCGACCAGCGCGTCGAGCCGCAGCGCCCGGAACTGCTCGGTGCGCTCGCGGTCGGCGGGACCGCCGCGGTGCGCCGAGGCGACGTCGCGCAGGGCGTCGCGCCAGTCGTGGCGCGCGCCGCGCTCTCGGGCGGCGTCGTCGACCGCGGTGGCCACGGCCCAGTCGGCCAGGGCGGGCACGAGCAGCGCCGGCAGCAGCTCGAGGGCCTCGACCACGCCGTCGGCCCCGGCGACGGCGGCGGCCACCGCCTCGCGCAGCCCGGCGCGGAGCGCGTCGCGCTCGGCCCGCTCCTGCGCCCGCCGGTAGGCGGTGATGTCCGTGAAGTAGACGTCCACGCCGCCGTCGCCGCCCTGCACCGTCAGCTCGAACCAGGCGTCGACGGGAGCGGGGACGTGCTCCTCGAAGACGGCGGTGGTGCCCTCGTCCATCGCGCGCTGGAAGACCGCCGCGGAGGCTCCGTCGGCGGCCGCGGGGAAGAGGTCCCAGAGCCGCTCACCGACGAGCTCGTCGCGGGGACGGCCCAGGAGCTGCTCGGCGCGGGCGTTCACCTGGGTGCACCGCCACGCCCGGTCCAGTGCGCAGAAGGCCGTCGGCATCGACTCCAGCACGCCCTGCGTGCGCGCCTCGCTGCGCCGGCGCGCCGCCCGCGCGTCGACGCGCGCCGTCGCGGCGGCAGCCGCCGCCTCGACCAGCAGGTGGAACTGGTCGACCACGGCGGACACGGCTCCGGAGGAGGGGGCGAGGTCGGCGTCGCCGTCAGCGCGGGCGACGCGGGTGCGCTCGGCGACGTCGGCCGCGTCGACCGCGGAGGCGAGCGAGGCGTCGAGGGTCCGCAGGGCCTCGAGGCGCCGCAGCCCGAGCACCTGGGCGCTGGTCTCGACGGCGAGCTCCAGCACCCCCGCCACGGCGCCGCACCCGTCGCGCACCGGCGAGTAGGACGACGTGAACCACGCGTCCTGCACGCCGGCGGCGCGCTCCAGCGGCATGAAGGCGTCCTGGAGCCAGGTGGCCCGGCCCCCGTCGAGCACGCCGCGCAGCTGCGGGCCCAGGGTCTGCCACACCTCGGAGAAGACGTCCTGCGCCGGTGCCCCGAGGGCCGTGGGGTGCTTGTCGCCGATGAGCGCCACGAAGGCCTGGTTGTAGAGGGCGACCAGCTCCGGACCCCAGAAGAGGGCCGCGGGGAAGCGGGTCTCGAGCACCAGGGCCAGCGCGGTGCGCAGCTCCGGCGGCCAGGACCCCGGCGGCCCCAGCGGGGTCTGCTCCCAGGCGACGGCCCGGTAGGCCGGCTCCAGGGACCCAGCGCTGCGGAAGGTGGTACCCGGCACCCGGGCACGGTACCGGGGCGAGGGCGGGGCGGTCGGCCCTCAGGTGCGCGCCACGACCAGGAGCGTGAGGTCGTCGACGGCGCCGCCGTCGACGTGCCGGGCCACGGCGGCCCCCACCGCGGCCGCCGTCCGGGCGGGGGCGCCGGGTCCGCGCCGACCGGCCTCGGGCAGCGCTGCGAGCACCTCCAGGAGCCCCTCCTCGCCCAGCGGGGCACCGCGGGGGTCGAAGGCCTCGACGGCGCCGTCGGTGTAGAGGAGCAGCTGGTCACCGGGGGCCAGGGCGACCTCCACCTCGACGACCTCGACCTCGGCGAACGGCCCCACCAGCGTGCCCGGGACGCCCACCAGCCGCGGCGCCCCCGAGGCCGGGAGCAGCACGGGCTGCGGGTGCCCGGCCAGCGCGAGCCGCACCGGTGCCGGCGGGGCACCGGCCGCCGCGTCCGCCGCACCCGCCGCGGGCAGCGGCGGCAGGGCGACGACGGCGAGGGTGGCGAACCTGTCGTCGAGGGCCTCGTGCACGGCGGCCGCCACGGCCGTGAGCAGCGCCGCGGGGGAGCTGCGCGTGGTGGCGGCCCCGCGCAGGGCCCAGCGCAGCGCGCTCGTGGCCGCCGCCGCCCGCGGTCCTCGCCCGGAGACGTCACCGATGGTCGCGAACCACGACGACTCCCGGCCCCCGGCTCCCGGGAAGACGTCGTAGAAGTCTCCGCTGACCGCGCCGCGCCCACCGTCGGCGCGCGTGGCCGGGGAGTAGCCGGCGGCGAGCTCGTAGCCGGGCACCACCGGCAGCGACGCAGGCACGAGGCTGGCCTGGACGGCACGAGCGGTCTCGTCCAGCTCCTCGGCCAGCTGCGCCCGCGCCCGGCGGGCGACGGCGAGCGGCGTCACGTCGCGCTGCACCGCCACGTAGTGCACGGGGGCGCCGTCAGCACCGAGGACCGGTGACAGGGACAGCTCGTTGACGAACAGCCGGCCGTCGGCCCGCCGGTTGACCAGCACCACCTCTCCGGACGCCCCAGCGGCCAGGAGCTCGCGGATGCGCTGGACGGCGGCGGCGACCTCCCCGCCGGAGCTGCCCAGGGCCGCCAGCTCGGCGTCGGCGCCGGGGACGTCGAGCCCGGCGTGCAGGAAGCGGCAGTTGCGCCCGAGGACGTCGGACTCGCGGTACCCGGTGGTCCGCGTGAAGGCCGGGTTGACGTACACCAGCGGGGAGTCGGCGGAGCGGACGTCGGCGACGCACACCGCCTGGTCGACGGCGTCGAGCACCGACCAGGGGGCGGTGGGCGCGCGGCCGGGGACCAGCTGCGCCAGCCGGCGCCGGCTGGCCGGGACGACGTCGGTCAGCTCGCGCAGCTCGGCGAGGGCCGCCAGCGGCAGCGTGACCAGCTCGTCCCGGACCGCGGCGGGGAGGGTCGTGAACGGGGGCACCGCGGGCCCCTCCTCGACCCGGTGGTGCACGGCCTCCGAGGCGGTGGGGCTGACGGACCACCGGCGCGCCCAGCCGAGCAGGGCGTTGCGGTCGGCGGGCACCTGCGCAGGCTAGGCGCAGGTCCCGCCGACCGCCCCGCGGAGGGGTCGGGCGTCGCCCGGCGCGTCAGCCGGTGTTGCGCATCCCGGCGGCGATGCCGTTGATGGTGAGCAGCAGCGCGCGCTCCAGCCGGGGGTCCTCCTCGCCCCGCCGGTGGCGGCCGAGGAGGCCGACCTGCAGGTGGTGGAGGGGCTCGAGGTAGTTCTCCCGCACCTCCAGCGTGGTGCGCAGGCCGGGCTCCCTGTCGAGCAGGGCGGTGTCACCGGTCACGGCGAGGACCTGGGCGACCGTGAGGTCGAACTCGGCGCGCACGTCGTCCAGGAGGGCGCGCAGCGGCTCGGGCGCGAGCTCCACGTACTCCTGGGCGATGTCGAGGTCGGTCTTGGCCAGCGTCATCGACACGTTGCCGAGGAAGGTGCGGAAGAAGCGCCACTCGGCGTACATCTCCCGCAGCACCTGCGCCGCCCCCGGGTCGGAGGCCACCGCGGCGAGGCCGGAGCCGACGCCGAACCAGCCCGGCACGATCTGGCGCGACTGCGTCCAGCCGAAGACCCACGGGATGGCCCGCAGGTCCTCGATGCCGCCACCACCGGGGCGCTTGGACGGGCGGGAGCCGACGTTCAGGGCCCCGAGCAGGTCGACCGGGGTGGCGGTGAGGAAGTACTCGGTCACCCCGTCGGTCTCGACCAGCGAGCGGTACCGGGCGTGCGCGGCGTCGGAGAGGCGGTCCATGAGCGCGTCCCAGCGCATGCCCTGCTCGGCGGTCCGGCGGTCGGTGCGGTGCAGCACGCTGGCCTCGATGGTCGCCGCGAGGGTGAGCTCGAGGTTCTGGCGCGCCAGCGCGGGCTGGGCGTACTTGTCGCTGATCACCTCGCCCTGCTCGGTGATCTTGACCTCGCCGTCGACGGTGCCCGAGGGCAGCGCCATGATCGCGTCGTAGGTGGGGCCGCCGCCGCGCCCGACCGAGCCGCCCCGGCCGTGGAAGAAGCGCAGCTTGACCCCGAACCGGCGGGCGACGTCGCGGGCCCGGCGCTGTGCCAGCTGGATCTGCCACTGCGACGTGGTGATGCCACCGGCCTTGTTGGAGTCGGAGTACCCGAGCATCAGCTCCTGCACGTCACCGCGCAGGCGCACCAGCTCGCGGTAGGACGGGTCGGACAGCAGCGAGGTGAGGATCCGCTCGGTCTGCTCCAGCTCGACGACCGTCTCGAGCAGCGGCACGAAGTCGAGGTGGGCGACACCGGCCGGCAGGTCGACCAGGCCGGCCTCCCGGGCCAGGACGACGGCGGCGAAGACGTCGTCGGCGTCGTGCGTCATCGAGATGATGTAGCTCTCGACCACGCGGCGCCCGAGCGCCCCCTGCGCCCAGGCGATGGCGTCGAAGGCGCTGGCGGTGGTGGCCGCCTCGCCCTCCAGGGGCAGCGGCGCACGGGCCAGCGGACGCGCGGAGGCGAGCTCCGCGGACAGCACCCGCAGCCGGCCCTCGCGGTCGAGGTCGGCGTAGGGGGCGTCGAGCTCGCCCAGCCTGTCGACCAGGGCGCCGACGGCGGCGTGGTGCTTGGCCGAGTGCTCGCGGACGTCGAGGGTCGCCAGGGTCAGCCCGGTGGCGGCGACGGTGCGCACCAGGCGCTCGGTCTCACCGGCGGCCACGAGCGGGCCCTGGTGGGCCAGCACCG
>Ga0325403_1001598_pt1 | contig 19054 bp, 13 predicted proteins | sample PopdelMetagenome_19_FD_205665 | JGI IMG/M metagenome (GOLD analysis project Ga0325403, IMG submission 205665) | Populus deltoides microbial communities from Bellville, Georgia, United States - Xylem-PdKOR-R4 | ecosystem: Host-associated > Plants > Phyllosphere > Stem > Wood/Secondary xylem...
GCGTGATGTTGGTAATGGATTTATATTTTTTGGGATAATTCGATAAAGATGATTTTTTCTCTTTAAAAATAAAATGCCAGAGAAAATAGGTTGAGATCATTAATTTTTTTATTCATTTATTTTATATTTTATAGAGAGATTAAATGCTATTTTAGATTTGAAAATAGGTTTGTAAAGGTTTTTATGGTATTTTCATGTGAAAACAAGTTGAAAAATTAGCTTTTGCGATTCCAAAACTCAAACCTCGGTTTTTTCGATCACTAGAGATAATTAAAAAAAAAAATTAAAAAGGATAAAATATCATTTTCCATGATGAACAACATGTTGCCTATGTTAAAAAAAAAATAACTAGAGCGAACCTTAAAATCTTTTTCCCATGTGCACAGACCTGGGTTTTTGGGTTTTTGGCGAGGCTAAGCAACATATGTTCTCTTCTGTATTTTTTTTAAAAATTTTAATTAATGCCTTAAATCTTGTTTTGTTATTTATTTTTTACTTTGCATTAATTTTTCAATTTGAATTTTATTTAATACCCTATCTCTTATTTTTAAATTGTTTAATTCATTTTTTTTTAAAATAGTAGTTATTTTTTAATTGTTTTTTAATTTTATAATATTTCAAATAGATTATTTTATTTATCTTGAATTTTTTTATATTTCATATAAATAAATTTTATTCACATGATGTATTTATGAAATGAAAGTCTTTTTTTTTTCTTGCAAGAGCAAATAATCTCTAAGATAAAATAAATAAAAAGATGTAAAATAAAAAAAAGGATAATAGGAGTTGAATGTTTACATATACATCTATTTTTTTTTTGTCTTTAAGAGAAAGACTAGCTTTCCATTTTGGTATAATTAATTGGTTGATATATTCTATTAATTATAAAAATATATTTATGTTTTTTGATTAAAAAACCATGATATTTAAAAATATATTTATGAAATTGACACGTTATTTTATTTGAAGCCAGCAATCTACAAAATGGTTGAAAGAAGCGTGCACAAATAGCGGCGAGGCCCACAAATAAGCACAGACTGGCAACTAGTGTTGATCGAATTTCCAACTGTTAGAAGTCTCGTAAGCAGCTAGCCCGTGTTTGTGTGTACATCTAGAAATTATACAAATTATTGTTTTTTAAATAATTTTTTGTGCTGAAATATATGTTAATAATATTTTTTTATTTTTTAAAAATTATTTTTAATATCAACACATCAAAACAATCTAGAATATATTAAATTTTAACCAATTTTTTTTTTTTGAATTTTTTGAAACTTCAAAGTCGATGCAAAACCAAATTGAACCATTGCTCTTTTTTTCCCTTTAGATCCCTGAATTTTTTTTGCACTTCGGTTATTAATTAAACTTTATTTATTTGTAAGTTTATTTCCCTGATTTTCTATATACTGGGATCTTTTTTTGATTTATTCCAATATTAAATTAAAAATTGATTTTATAAAATATAATTTTTGGTTATTGTTAGAAAATTTTGAAAGATGAATAACCAAAATTAATATAAAAAAGAGCTTTTTTTCATTTAAGGCATGAAAACTTCAATTTAATCCCTCAAATTTCAATTCTAGCATATTTTATCGCATTTTTTTTACTCTCATATTTTAATTTTAAACTTTAATTTTATTACATTTATATTCCTAGATGTTTAGAAATGAGAGAAAAAATTATTGGAAAAAGAAAAGGAGCGAGAAAACATTTAATTAATCACAGTTTTGTTATAAAAAGTCAATCTTAGTGTTAATAAATTTATTTTTGTGAGAGGAGTTCAATGAAGGTAGTGTTGCCCTTTAATCATGTTGAAAAAAATAAACCGAGGTCTATATATTTGCTTTTAACGGTTTGATGTATTTTTAGAGTGATTAAATGATATTTTAAAATTGAGAATGTATTTTTTAATATTTGTATCATCATTTTAGAATATTTTTAAATAAAAACAAGGTAACAATTAGATTTTTAGGGTTACAAGATCAATACTTACATTTTCAATGATTTATTATCAAATCCATTAAAAAAATTAGACGGATAACATGTGGTATATTAATTTTTATTTATGTAAAGCAAAACTTGTTGTTTGGGCCTGATATTTGAGGCCTAATAACGCCTTGCACTTTTTTATTTTTTTTTTAATTTTGATTTGTTTCGGTTTTTTAAATAATATTCCTATGCATTTTGAGGAGTATTCCTTGCCTCACAGAATTGTACATACAACACGCCTTTTAGTTACTACTGCTTTGTGTTTTGTTATTCTGTTTCGATGAGATCTGACTCACTCTGAACACATAAAGAGCAAACCAAAGTGAGTTTTTCTTTCGTTTAATCCCATCCATGTCCTGAAAACCAAAACAAGGTTTTCCCCTTATTTTCTTTGCTTCGCAGAGATGAAGAGAATGAGAGATGATATTTTCTCTGCCGCAGCCCCAGCCCCTGCCCCTGCCCCTCAATTTAAACGGCCCTTAACTTCGACGCGTGGAGAATCGTAACTTCCCTTTCTCTTTCTTTGGAATTCGTTTGTTTATTGTGTTAATTTCGTTTTTAGCCTGCTGTTTCTTGATTGGAATTATTTTGATTGTTAAAGTTATGGACAAACACAAATCCCTGGCGGCGGTGGCGGCGGAGGTAGTGGTAATTCGCAGAAACTAACTACCACCGACGCCTTACAATATCTAAAGGAAGTAAAGGACATGTTTCAAGACCAGAAGGAAAAATATGACATGTTCCTCGAAGTCATGAAAGATTTCAAGGCTCAAAGGTAAATTATTTATCATCATCATCTTCATCATTAATTATGTATTCGACATTATTATTATTGTTATTATTATTATTATTATTTAATGTACTGTCTTTTTGTAGAACTGACACTTCCGGTGTCATTGTAAGAGTAAAGGAGTTATTCAAAGGTCATAATAACTTGATCTTTGGATTCAACACCTTCTTGCCCAAGGGATATGAAATAACCCTAGATGAGGATGAGGCAGCTCCGCCAAAGAAAACTGTTGAATTTAACCAAGCTATCAATTTTGTAAACAAAATAAAGGTGATACATATTGCTATTGTTGTTGTATCAGGAAATGGTTGCCTTTTGTTTTCCATAACTTTGACTGACAGATTTTTTTCATACAGAAACGTTTCCAAAATGATGAACGTGTTTATAAATCATTTCTAGACATTTTGAATATGTACCGGAAGGAACACAAGGACATAAATGAGGTCTACAGTGAGGTAGAGTATTATGCTGTTGATTGTTTCGTTGTTCTGAGCACTACTTTCTATTCCCATGGAAACTTTTGCTGTAGAAATATTTCAAGTAGTCTTAGCTGTTCTGTTCTGATCATCTTTCAGGTTTCAGCTCTTTTTGAGGATCATCATGATTTGCTTGATGAGTTTGCTAGATTTTTGCCAGATACTTCAGCAACACCCATTACACATACTGTTCCATATGCTCGGAATTCTAACCAGCATTACAATGAACGGAATTCTACTTCACCCTCCGCACGACAAACACAAATAGACAAGGTAATTACATATTCCTTGTTTTTCCTTTTTATAGGGAATAGCAGGTTAATAAACCTTTTGTGATCATAATGTATCATTTATTTTGAGTGGGCAGCATTAGCAGTTTAACCTTATTAACAAAAAACTAAAAGAGCAGGGATTGTACTTATATAATTTTTTTCAATTTATTTTTTGTTAGATTATCCTAGTCTCATGACCCAGATCATGAGTTTGACTGATTAACTCGAGTTTTTTTTCTCCTTTTCCTAATTTACATTTTTTCTCAATTTCATATTTCAACATTGGGTTAATTGGGAATTGAACTTCGTGATTTGTTTTGGTTTGCTTTTTTCGTTATTCCCATCTCATGACTCGGGTTACGGGTTTGACAGGTTAACCTGAGTTTACTAGAGTCGTTTTTTATGTCATTTTTTAATCGATTTTTCAATTTTAATTACATTCTTCAATATTAAGTTTATTAGGGATCATGCTTCATAATTTGTTTTAATTTGTTTTCTATTGGGTTATCTCGGTCTCATAGGCTGAGTCGCGGGTTTGATAAGTTAATCCTGGTTGACTTGGGTCATTCCCCCCCTTTTTAGTAGATTTTTTTTTTAATTTCATCCTTCAATATTGAGTTTATTTGAAAGTGAACTTTATAATTCGTTTTAATTTACTTTCTATAGGGTTATCATGGTCTTATTACCCTGCATGTGGATTGCCAGGTTAATCCGGTTGATCCAACTCGCTCCAATATGTTGTCGTCTAGATATTTATAAAAAATATCATCTTGAATATTTATTTCAAGTCAATCTATGTTTTTACCGGTCCTCTGGGTTGTTTTTGGACCCGTCAAGTTGACCGAGTTATATTGGATCAATCCCCACAATTTTTTTTTTCTACTAGAAAAAATATTTGCAGCGCCTAAATATTTTTTTTTTTGATGTTAGAAAAATGATTCGACCTGCAATGTAGTGCAGTTGATCATCTGTTTTTAAATGGATTCTGAATATTTTGCAAATGGATCTCTTTCTTTAGCAGCGTCGGCGTGACAAAGTTTCTTCTTCCCATGCTGAGCGTGACCTTAGTGTTGATCGACCAGAGATGGAAGATGACAAAGGAATGGTGAAAGTGCATAAGGAGCAGAGAAAGCGTGCTGAAAAGGAGAATTGGGATAGGAGAATTCATGATCAGGATGATAGGGGGCCTGAGCATGATAGCAGTAGAGACTTCAGCTTGCAACCTTTTCCTGAGAAAAGGAATTCTTCCCAGAAGGTGGAAGGTTTTGGAAATTCTAACTTTGCTTCTTATGATGACAAAGACAACATAAAGAGTGAGTCACTGATGCCATTACCAAAATAAATGTCTTGCACATATTTTTATATGTTGCATGTACTACATGGAGTTTCTTTCCTTTACTTATTTCTTTCTTTATTTATCTCTTTTTGTTTGTCTCTGTTTTTTGGTGCTGAATCAGTTTTAATTCTCCCCTTTGGGGAACAATGGAATATTGATGAACAACACACATTTCACCTATTGCTAGCACTTACACCGTACTATGTATTTGGCTTGAGGGGGCTGAACCCTCTAAGTCATATTTTATGTATTATGTGATGAGTGATTTAGCTTGAGCAGTGGCATTCTCAAGTTATGGTTTGTTGTCCTTATTCACTGACATAGCCAGTTCTATGTGTGAATATTTATTGAATGCTAGTGGGGACTCAGGTTCTCCCTAAGAACTCTTCATTTTCTCTATGACGAAAAGGAAGACTTGTTTTTTGCATGACTTTGTTATAATGATCAACATTATTCATCTAGGCGTGCTAGTCTTTTGGAGTTTTAAAAATATCGGATTTTTTTTTCTTTTCCCTTCCTACATCATCTCCCGTTATAGAAAGTTTCTCATTTTCCAACTTATTAGTTTTTTGATTTTTGGGTATCTCAATTCTTATGCCAGGCATCTACAACCAAGAATTTGTTTTCTTTGAGAAAGTCAAGGAGAAGTTGGGAAATGGAGATGATTATCAAGCATTCTTGAAGTGCCTTAACATTTATAACCAAGGGATTATTAAAAAGAACGAGTTACAAAATTTGGTATGTGTTAGACCAAACAGTTCTCAAGGTCTTTTGAAGTCGTTTAAGTAGTTTTTTAATCTCTGCAGAGGCCAAGCATGTGCATGTATCTCCCTTTATGTTTTTATCTTGGTACTGAAATTAAGATATTATGAATTGTAATGCTAAAAGCGAGCTTGTCAGGGGAAAATTTCTACAATATGATTGGTTGCATTTTCTCCCCTTGCCCAGATTATTCTTTGAGGCTTGATAATGGAAATTATAGTATTGATCCATTTCACAAATCTTAAAGTTCAAGCTATAAATCCTAAAAACCCATTTTATGGTATCAAATATCCAAGTGCACAATGAATGGTGTCACAGGTTAAGGTTATTAGCCAAGTACTATCCAATTGAAATGACCTGTTTAAATGCCTCTTTGCATCTCAAAATCTAGAATGGTTTCAGGTGATGTTTTCTAGCCACATGAGCATGTGGATTCTGCTACAATTTACATTTTACATCATGAAAGTTAATGTGTTTGGGGTTCTGATGATTTGACAATGGTTGGTAAAGCTTAGGCTTGTACTTGGGCCACTTAAGGCCACCTAGTGCACCAGAAAACTGATGGGCTGGGGACTTTTGATTTGGCTTCCTAATGTATCTTGAATACCCATGCTTAAGTTGGATTTGAATTGACAAATGACGTTGATCTTTCATTTATCAATTTTGGCATGATTAGGGTTCTATCATGTAAATTGTAGTTTAATAAGGACAAAGTTTCCTCATTTGGATTTCTCTTGTTGCACATGTAGTTAAAACCTCTGTGTTTTTCAGGTGACTGATTTACTTGGAAAGTATCCTGATCTTATGGAAGAGTTCATTGATCACCTGGAGTGTCATGGGCATATTGGTAATTAACAAAAAACATTTTGACTGTTGCAGTTTACTCTTTAGATTTCGCTCTGAAACATTGATCTTACTTCCATTTGATTCTTTTTAATGCCACGTAATAAAATATCCTTGCAGATGGGTTCCTTGCTGGTGTTACGAGCAAAAGTATGTCAAATGATATATGTCTCCCCTGTTAACCTTATTATTAAACTGTCAGTCTTCATTTAGCTTTTCTGATGTCTTGGGATTCAATGTTCCAAAATTTTGTAAAATGTGATGGACCTTATTGCTGATTGCAGAATCCCTGGGTATCGATGGACAAGCATCCAGATCTTTGAAACTAGAGGACAAGGAAAAGGAGCAGAAGCAAATAGACGGAGCTAAAGAAAAGGAAAGATGCAGGGAGAAGTATATGGCTAAATCCATTCAGGAGCTTGACCTTTCTAACTGTGAACGTTGTACTCCTAGTTATCGGTTTCTACCAGATGACGTATGAAATTTCAAATGAATGCTTTGTTGATATTGATATTTTAACAAGTTCTATGGTGATGTGCAAGTTGGTGATTGGTTCTTTGCAGTATCCAATACCTTCAGCAAGCCAGAGATCGGAGCTTGGTGCTCAAGTGTTGAATGATCACTGGGTCTCTGTAACATCAGGAAGTGAGGACTACTCTTTTAAACATATGCGTAGAAATCAGTTTGAAGAAAGTCTGTTTAGATGTGAAGACGATAGGTAAAATGTTTCTGTGGTGTACCACATTCCTTGTTTTTCCATGTTACTCCGTTTCTTTTTGGGAGCAAATAATTAGGAGTCTGTGTTCTGTTTTGTATTTTTTTTAGATTTGAGCTGGACATGTTGTTGGAATCTGTGAGCTCCACTACCAAGCGTGCAGAAGAATTGTTTAATGGCATAAACGAAAATAAAGTAGAAACCTCAATCCATATTGAAGACCACTTTACCGGTTTGTATTTGGAGCAGACTATGAATTAACATAATTTGCAGTTATTATTATAATTAATGTTATTCATATAATGTTATGGTGGTTGTTTTTGTTATTGCTATTTATTTTTGTTATTACTATTCCCTACCTGACTTTAATATTTCTTATTAGCTTGTTTTCTCTTCTCTGCTTTGCCTTTGCATTGCAGCTCTAAACTTAAGGTGTATAGAGCGGTTATATGGTGACCATGGTCTTGATGTGATGGAAATATTGCGGAAAAACCCAAGTCTTGCATTGCCTGTTATTTTAACTCGTCTGAAGCAGAAACAAGAGGAGTGGACTAGGTGTCGTACTGATTTTAACAAGGTTTGGGCTGAAATTTATGTGAAAAACCATTACAAATCACTAGATCATCGCAGCTTCTACTTCAAGCAACAAGAATCAAAGAACTTGAGCACAAAATGTAAGTTGAATTTCAATATTCAAATTGGGTCAATTGTATATGTTATGTTTACTGGTACTTTTCCCATTGGATCATTCTCCAGTTTGTATACTTAAATCAAGATTTTGGTGAATGTTCACTATTACCATCAACAACAGAGTTATGGAAAGAAAATAACCTCTTTAGGATACAGCTATGCAGCTAAAAAACATAATTCTTTCCTGCTGTTTCAATCATTCTTTGCATTATGTGCACCTTGGGCATATTCTCCAATGGAACTTTTGATAGAAGGGGGATGCGGGTGAGAATTTTTCGCCCTGTTGTGTTCAGTGGAACTAATATGTTAATAGATAACTATTCTAGGGAAGTACTATTTTGGCAAAAATGTATTCAAATGTCACCCTTAGAAGTTCAGGAGCAGTTGTTAAGCTTGGCAAATTTTAATCTTGTAATAGTCACTTCTCTCTTTCTGTGCCCGTACCTAACCCAATTAATTGTTAGTACATTGTCATGTTCCTTCTTATCTATAAGTTCAACCGTACATATAAAGCATTCTACACAGTTTACACTCTCACCTGACTATTGCTCTCGAAACATTTCACTCAATTTTTTTCACCTGCTGCCAAAAGAAACCTAATGCTGAATTGAATAATTGATTACTAAAGACTGACTTGGTTGTGTTTGTTCTGGAATAATTAGGAGAGAGACAAATGTTTCTCAGGAGCTTTTAGTAAGCATGACTACAAGCTTACCTGATTACTCCCATTGATTATATCTGTGCATGGGTCAGCTTAGGGCATTTTAGTTTTGTGCCCAGGAACATGCAAAGAGTGTACTCTGTCAAAGGATGTGCACAAATAGTATCAGTTTTCGCTTTTCCACTCATTTATATGTGCATTAAACGATGTAATTAGGAAATGTAAATGAACTAGTAGACATTGTTTCTTTGGCTTCCCTTTTTTGTTTTCAACAATTTCTAATTGGTGGAATATTTGAAATAGAGCTTATACAATCTTGGACAGTTTATGCAAAAGTTTGTGTGATACTGCATGTGAAGAGCATTTCTTTAAAGATAAATCTGAAGCAATTTTCACTATGTTGTAACATGCATTTTACGTCTTTTATATGGGTCCACGTTATGCTCATTGATCTTTAAAATACAGCATTGGTGGTTGAGATCAAAGAGCTGAAAGAAAAACAGCAGAGAGAGGATGGTGTTCTTCTTGCTTTCGCCACTGGAAAAAGACAACCCTTGGTTCCAAATTTGAAATATAATTACCCAGATAAAAAAATTCATGAAGACTTGTATAAACTTGTCCAATATTCATGTAAAGAGGTTTGCTCAACCAAAGAACAATTAAATAAAGTTATAAGACTTTGGACTAACTTTGTGGAACCAATGCTGGGTATTGTTTCTCATCCTGATGGCTCAGAGAGTTGTGAAGGTGAAGGGAAACCAAAGCATCCTCTCATGAATTGCACTTCATCAAGCATAGCAGAAAAGAATGGAAGTCCTAATGCTGTTCCTGCAATATCAACTTTTAAGCAAGCAAAATCACCTAGCAAGGGAGATGAAAACATGTTGCAAGAACTAGGAAACCTTTGCAAGCTCAGTTTGAAAAGTTCAGATAAATTAGCTAAGGAAGATAGCTTATGTGAACTTGATCATGTTGGTAAGGAAGATGGAGCGCTTAATGTGCTTAGGCCAGAAAGAGAGCAGAAAGATAAAGTTGTAACTGACAGAGTATCTGGATTTAACATACAAGGAGTAGCAGATACCAAAACATCATTTATGATAGGATCAGAATGTGGTCATGAAAGGAACAGTGCTGGGGAGATAGCAGGTGTGTTTTGGATTAGCTGCACAATACCTATTCTCTTTTCTTGGTGTTCTGTTAATTCTGAGCTTCTGTGTTATCTTCTGATAATGTTGTGATACTGACATTAGTTAGAATTTCAAGGTTCAGGTTCAACTGTGTCTGTGCCAGGTGTTGATGCTATTGACCGTCAACTCAATGCTGGTATTGATGCTGGACCTTCTTCAGAGGTACGATAACTTTTATCAGTTTTGACAAATTCAAGACCCTGCATGCCATGCCTAGAGTAGATACAGTAATTGGTAATTGGTTCACATTATGCAACTTAGGGTTCTTCATTTTTGCATAATTTTTCTGCCTCTTGTTCTATCTTCTTTTACAGTAGAGGTGAATTGTTGATTTATTTCTTTGTTGGCATAGGGTGTGATTGTTGTAAAATCAGTTTTATCTGCAAATGAAGGAGTAAGGGATGGTGCTAAAAATGATAGATGTCATGAAGAATCCACTGGACCATCCAAAATTGAGAAGGAAGAAGGCGAGTTATCCCCTAATGGTGATTTTGAAGAGGATAATTTCGATGCCTATGGAGATACTGGCTTGCAGGCTATTGCCACGGGAAAGAATAGTGTTGGATGCATGCGGCATGGATCTAGAAATGATGAGGACTTACACACTCAGGATATCGTAGAAGGACATGATGCTGATGATGAGGATAGTGGGAATGTTTCTGAGGCTCGTGATGTTGCATCAAGCAGCGAGTCTGCTGGTGATGAGTGCTCCCGGGAAGAGCTTGAGGATGATGAAGTAGAACGTGATGATGCGAAAGCTGAGAGTGAAGGTGAAGCTGAGGGGATGGTTGATACACAGTATAATGGAGGAGATGCACCATTCCCAGAACACTCTCTCATGTCTGTTAAGCCCCTTGCAAAGGATGTTCCAACAGATTTAATTAACGAGAAAAGGAGAGATTCCTGGGTTTTCTATGGAAATGATGATTTTTATGTGCTTTTCAGGCTTCATCAGGTATAGCAAGATTCACAACGCACATACAAAGAAATTTGTGTTTCTTTTGTAATTTTCTATTTTGGTGATTTTAAAGTGCCTTTTATGGTTGTCTTTGAATTTGTAGATCCTCTATGACCGTATTTTATCAGCAAGAGTGAATTCATCTGGTGCTGAAATCAAATGGAGAACTTCTAAGGATGCTAGTTCTCCAGATCCTTATGCCAGGTCTTTTAACATTTTCTTTTTGGTTGGTTTTGAATATTAAATGCATATTAACGCTCTATGTTTGTCTACTTCTGCAGATTTATGAGTGCACTATACAGTTTACTAGATGGATCTGTTGATAATGCGAAGTTTGAGGATGAGTGCAGAGCTATTATTGGAAATCAGTCATATGTGTTATTCACACTGGACAAGTTAATATATAAATTAGTCAAACAGGTTTGCTTACAGCAATTTCTTTCTCCATGTATTTATACAAGGTTTTCCTGAAAAGTTTGTAATTGTAGTTATCTTGTAGCTCCAAACTGTTGCAACTGATGAGATGGCTAGTAAGCTTCTTCAATTGTATGAATACGAAATATCCCGGAAATCTGAGAGCTTCAATGATTTGGTGTATTATGACAACATGCGGTTTTTCCTTCATGAGGAGAACATATATCGGTTGGAATTTGTAAGTCCTTTTTCCTTGCATTTGTGTGTGTATTATTTGAGGTGATTTTATTGGTGTATTATTTTGTCTGTAGTTCCCACTTGATTTGACCATTGATGATTTTTTGGGTCTCCACAGTCATCTGCTCCATCTGTTTTATCCACCCAGCTGATGGACAATGCAACTGAGAAATCTGAAGTGTTGGCAGTTTGCATGGATCCAACTTTTTCTGCATATTTGCATAATGATTATCTCTCTGTCCATCCTATAAAAATGGAGTCACATGACATTACACTGCTGAGGTATTGACATTATGCTTCAGATATCCACGCTTACAAGGGTTTTTTTTTTGTTATTTATTATCAGCAATAGCTGTGCAAGAATGTTTACAAGTTCCATTAAAGTGCAAGCAGCATGTGTTAACGGGCTTAGATTACACTTGAAACTACTTGATCTGTGCACTTCTCTATCAATAATAATAATAATAAAAAGGAATGAAAACTAAGAAAAGGAAAGGCAAAGACTTCTATTTATTAGTTGTCTTCAAATAGATTCTAGTGCAATAAATAAGTTTGATAAAAGCATCCTGCTGATCTGTATTCCCATCTCTACCATGGCTAGTTCAGCCATGTGTAATTGTTTGCAAGAGCCATCACATTTTGAAAGGAATGTATCTTTCCTTTGTGTAGTTCTAGAATATGATATCCAAAAAAAAACAAGTTCTAGAATATGATGGCTATAAAGGATTTTGAAATCAATTGATTAGGTATATGACTCTTTTATCTGCAGAAACAAGCGGAAATATGCTGGCCTAGATGAATTTTCTGCCTTGAGCATGGCCATGGAAGGCGTTAAAATGTTCAATGGTTTGGAGTGTAAGGTTGCCTGCAATTCATGCAAGGTATCTTCTTTTTTCTGTGCAAATTATCATTGCTTTACATTCTTGCAAGGTTTCTTCCTTTTTTTCTACATTCATGTCTGCTTCAACACCAGTCAAGAAACCTGCACATTGCTTGGATTTTCATTTAATTCTGGGCTAGCATTACCCTAAAACTTAAAAATCAAGACCTAGATAATTTTCCAGCAAATCTTGAAATTACATCCCCACCCCCAAAAAAAAAAAAATCTTAAAAAAACTCACAAAAAAAGTAATTATGCTTCTTTTGTTGCCTGCATCAACATGCTTAGTAATTGATGTGGCATTTTTTTAATCAAAGTGAAGCCTCTTAGCATATTTAATCAGAAAATTGCCATTATTGAATCAAGTATATAGAACCTGTTCACAATTCCTTACATTAATTAAGAACATAAATTTCTTAAAATTGTTTGTATATATAGCATTTTCCTCTTCATTTTAAATTATAAGCTATGTTGCTCTATCCTAGTTATATAAGTGTTTGGTGTGGGTATGCATCTAGCTGTTGGTCCTTTCAAATCCTATATTGTAGTATACCTGAACTTGGTTTGAAAGAATCCAAATTTTGGTAAGGGCACCTGGAAAAGTTTATTTTGTTGTGTGTCCTTATGATAGTCCTTTTTTCATTTTTCCAAATTTATCAATAACATCTCATAAATGAAAAGCTATTGTATTTTTACTGAAGAGATTGTTATATATTTTAATTTGTTAATTGTTACTGTTAAATTCTAGGTGAACAATCTATGAATAATAAAACAACATCCTCTTTTAGTTTTAATTTTAATAAAATACCATAATAAATGAATAGTGATTTGTTTTTAGGTGAATAGTCTAATGAATAGTAAGTACATAATAATTTGTCTAAACCAATGGAAAATAATAGTACACAGCCCATTCCACAGAATATGGCCCAATTTAGGTTTTATTTTATTTTATATCTTGATATTTGACTAGACCAGAAGATAAAAAATAACTACCATACAAACAAAGCTTACTTTCTAGCTGAAAATTGTTATTTTTCTTTTAAATGAGCAACTCTGTTATATAGCAAAGTCTTGTCAATATCATACTAGTCACATAAAAGAGATGTGTCCAAAGTTTTCTTGCTGCATCTGATGCAAATCCTGTATTGCGGTCCCATCCGTGCTCTCATTAAACTCAATCCTTCACTCATTCACTAGGCTTAAAATTGGGGATGATAGGCATCCAAATATCTGAACTGAACTTTGGTGATTTTTACAATAAATGTTTGATCTTTAATTATTTTAAAATAAGAGTTTCATTTTTGTAAGTTCTATCAATCAAGTGGATTTTTACAAACTGTGTGTTTGATCAACTTTCTTCTCTTTGCTCATTCAATTCTACCTGAATTGACAGGTTGTTGCATTGGGCTATATACTCCTCTACATACATGCATCTTTACTTTAACAAACGGAACTTCTCATGTAATTCCCTTGTATAATCAGCTGGCAAAAAATTACTTGGTTAATTTTGCTTTCATATGTTCCCTGGCACATATTTTATGCTTACTTTGTCATGCATGTTGCTATTCAATTATCTTCCAGTAAGGTGTAGTGCCCTTCAATTTAAGCTTCCCAAACAACACCTTTCTAGCGTTCACATGTTTCCATTCAAAATAAGTCTCCAAGCTAGATTTCTCAATCTAAGTCTCCAAGCTAGATTTCTCAATCTAAATAATCCTCTACGAGGATCTTTCCACAAAAACAACTATTTTAATTCCTTCTCCATTCAACCCAAGGGCATGGGCTAAACGCCCTTTCAATCCTCCTCTTACTGGATTGTATACAGGTCCAGTATCGTGATAGGGGTTTTCTTCAATCCCATCATCAAGTTTATCCTCAAGACCACCTTCTGGAATTTCCAAGGGGTTGGGGTTGCCTTTTGGAATCTCCATTTTGCCCCCACAGATCCTGTCCTTGCAAGGCAAGAACAGCTTTCAACAAGTCTTCAATTACCTGTCTCAATTTTGCCATATCTGCTTGCTGGCCTTGATTTCTTCATCTTCATCTATGACCTCTACCACGGCCAACCTTTGTGTACGATCAAACCCTAATTCAATCCAAAACAGCTAAGAACTATAAATATAATGGCTAAAAGTAGTAGAAAATTGAAGCTCTGAAACTAGAAAAATAGGTTTAGGGTTTGTAGACAATTTCTTTATAACATAAGGATCCTTGAACTGAATAGGTTGCCAAGGAGAATATTAATTCTTCCAAAAGCTCTCACGTCACATTGTTATTGTGTCAAATTTTCGCTTCCTTGCTGCTTGAAAGAACAAAGGCATATGACCACTGCTAAATATCTGTGTTGTTTGGGCAGATTTCCTATGTCCTAGACACGGAAGATTTCTTTTTTCGAACAAGAAGGAAAAGAAGAAATTCACCTCAAGGAAGATCTTTGTATCATGACAAGGTTCAAGCAAGAGTACAACGCTTCCGGAGATTCTTATCAGCTTAATGAAATAAGTAATACTTTTCATCATACAAGGTATATACAGAATGGCATTATTGATCCAGGAAATGCATTATAGTTTTTTCCTTGCTTTACTATCTGCTAGATATTTTAATGACAGACATGCATTTTTTTTTTTTTCTGTTTCTATAGGATGCTTTCTATTGAAGTTAGAAGGACTTCTTCAAGACAACATCTTCATATATTATTTAACATTCACGCCAACTTGTCAAATGGAGACCTGAGAAATGGACCTGCTCGTGGTATCTTGTGAGGGTATATAAACGTTATTAGAGCCATTCTTGTACATAAGGTTGAATCATGATTTTGTTGAAATTTTATATAATTTATGGTTATTGTCTTCTTGTACACGTTGCATCTCTCTGTTTTGTTTTTCCCTTTTTCCTTTGTTCCTGAATTTAGAATCTGTGGTGGTTCCTATTTATGGAACAAAATACCTCAGTGGAATCTGTAGGTGGGAAGAAAGTGATCAGGCAGGGGATAGAGATTTTTATTCAGAGCTTCCTGCATTCTAGGCCTTTTGGTTTGCAGCTGGGCATTGCCAGCGTTTTGTTTAGAGATACAATCTTTTGTACTTGTTTCTAGCGTCAAAAATTTAGATTATTTGTTGTTCGACCTCTTTATTGTTGATACAGTTTAGAAAATCTTTTCCTGAAGTTCAGCGTTCAGAGGATAACTTTCATCAAGACTAGTCATCCGGGGGAATCGAAGGCAGATGACAAATCCTCTGGTTTCTCAGCGCACATTATCGGGTGTCAGGTATTCCTTGAATATTATTTGTTTCAGGCATAATAGTGATGGTTGTTAAAGAAACAATTATCAGTTAGTTCATATAGTATAACATTAATGGTCAAGTATTAGCTGTGGAAACAATTCCTTTCGATGCGAGAAAGGCTTAGTAATTCTGACTTGTGCTTAGGGTTAATAAACTTCTTTTAGGTAAAAGCTGTTGTGAGATTATGTTTACCAAGAAATAGAACCCTAGAAAACACTGATATCATATGCCAATGGTTATGTAGATATCTAAACTTTCCCTGACAGCTATATCTATATAAAGTAGAAATATTTCAATTAAACTCTATTGATGTTGATTAGGATGGGTTTATTTTGATTATTGTGTTTTAGGCATGATGAATAAGAGGAAGCTATTGATTTTTGTAATTCCTACATAATGAACTCCTAGATAGAATGCTTGTGATTTTTTGTTATCCAAAAACACACAAACTAAACAAAAGAAATTAAAATAATATGAATTCATATCTATGTATATCTGTGAGATAATTATGTAAATATCTATGAAGGTAATAATTATTAATAAAGAATTCCAAACTTCTCTAAAATATATAATCAAAAGAGGAGAAAAGTAAAAAACACTGATTCATAATTAATAATAAATCTTGATATATAGTACTTCTAGTTGAAACTCTCTGATAATAATCAAATATAAACATAATTAACCCTTATGAAAAATAGATCAAAATACATACTAAAAGCATAAATAACTTTTATGACGGGAAAAACATTAATATCTTAATTCAATATTAAATACAACTTTGTAATTTACTGTCTGAATTCATACTCCACATGCTTAGGGGTAAGAGATGATTGATTTAGCAACCAGGAAAACTTAACGAGATACGTTTCCCTTCCAGCTAGCTTAAGAAAAATCACAGCGACCTAGAAATCCAGTAAATACTAAATAAAACTAAACAAAACAAATAAAACTTCATCATGGAATTTCTTAAAATATAACAACACAATTAGAACTAGCCAAATTTATGCAAGGTTCAACCTAAAACACACACATTCATAACCAACAATTTCATTTAAGAAGTGAATCTAATATATACTAAATAACATGTGACAAATAAAGTTTCAGCATAAACTTTTTTAAAATATAAAAATATAATCAGTGCTAGCCACAGCTATGGAAAAGTAAACTTAAAAAATAAAAATAAATCATTACTAACAATTTCCTTTTTAAAACCATGAAAAACATATCTAAAAAAACAAAATCTAAACTTAACAAAACAATCAAATAAATTAAATTCTTAAAACATATAAAAACAATTATCAAAAAGTGAACTTTACAAAAAGAGATAAAAACGCTCTAATTCTAATTTATAAAATTGCATTGTACTTTGAATACACACTTTTTTTTTTTTATATAAAGAAAAACACATTTACATCAAAAACAAAAAATCAACTCATAGCTATTATCAATCATTCATGAACTGGATCTTAATACCCAAAAGAAACAATATAAAAACAAACACTAAAAATCATTGCAAACAAAACAAATATTTCAAGACTTTTCAACGAAGTACAGTTTGACACACAAAAATATAAAGACCTTTAACCATGCCAAATGAAAGAGGCTGCCATGATGGAGATTGGAGACCCAGATTCATGGTAAGGAATGTAGCTGCCATGCATTGTTGTACTTCTTTTGGCTTTTCTAGTTGATAATCAATGGAGCGTTTCCATAACATTGTCAATATGCTCACAATTTGTTAATCAATATTTTTTTTTTAATCTGTGCTTCTATGCAATCAATCTATGCGCTGCCCAATTCTGAAATTAATCTGTAGACGACATGGCAAACAAAACTAGGAATGCTGAAAGTTGGGTTGCCAGCACTACCGTAGGTTTTTGGCTAGTTTTGCTTGTTCAATTACATTAGAAGCTATTGGATAATATAATTTTTATTTTTTCAAAAAACAAACCTAGTAGCTCCCAGATGAGCAATTAGATCCTAAACATTTTGTTAACAATCTCTATTTGTCCTTGCATTGACTTTCCTTTTATATTGCCATTAGTCTTTAAATTAAAGGGCTGGAGTGGAACACGTTGCGGATGCTCGTTCATTCGAAATGCTTTATCACCGGCTCTATAGAACTATGTTTCATTATCCCTTTGGGTGCGTGCTCACGTGGTCCATGTGCCAGGCACATCAGAGTCATCAATTTTTTCCGCAACTTCTTAAATTTTATAAATTATCAAGGGAAAATAAAATCTTTAAAATTGTTAATTAAAAAAAAAACCCAAGTACAAAGACAAACCTAGGTATGAGGAACAAAATTCATGGAAGATTTAAGAGAATCATGTTTTGAATTTGTTTGATTAACATTATTTAAATAAATAAAAAATTAATCTAAAAGAATCCATGGTTTTCTACTCATGCTAGTATCCTTTAAGTATATTTGTGTTGAAAGTATGTCTGTTTTGATTTGTATTTTTGTATGTTTATAGATGTAAAATTATATACAGAACAATTTTATTTATGGTTTTGGAGATTTGAGTTTCCACTTCTTAACAATTAGTGATTGTAATCCATCACTAAAACCCTAAAAAAAAAAACTAGACTGCAAATTATTAATGGTCTATAAAATACATTTTGGATTTCAAAAGATTATGCAATTATTGGATCAAAACATCATATAAATGGTTTAAAGTTCAAGAATTAAGGCTAAACAGTTCTCTTTCTTCTTCTGTTTTTTCCCTTCACATATTCTACAAGCATTCATGAAAATTTGGAAAGAAAACCTAACTTAATGGACATGATTGTTATTATAAATTTTGTTTTTCAAGCAACACTAGACTGCAGGTTCATAGCTTTTTTTAAAAAAGACTTAGCATGGTGGCAACAAAATACTCTTGGCGCAAACCTTTTATATTCTTATGTCCCTTTTATTATTATATTCCCATTCAGCAGATTTAACGAAGATAGAAATGAAGACTTAGGGATGGATCTATCACAAGAAAAATCTAACTAGCTACTGGACATACCTTCTTTTCTACTTTCATGGATTAAGAACAAAGTGAGTTGTCATGAGACTCACCTTTCCATTCCCATTTTTATCTTCTTTTTTCTTTTTGAAGCTGCATGTTCTTTACTTTTGATTTCCTTTCTTAAAATGCAGAAACTGCCCGTTTAAAGGCTTGGGATGAACACTGCCATTATGTAAAGATACTACACTTCCATGATTCATGACCCTTGTATACTTATATTTTTGCAGACTTGGGATAGCTAATGAAATGATCTATTCTTTCTATATTTATGCATTCCAGACCAATTGATAAACTCTCCTAAGAAACAAGTAATCTTGTGTTTTATTTCTTGCTCTTGTTTCATTTTCTAAAGCTGTAGATTTAATGATTGTGAAAACAATATTTTGGAAAGAAATGGGCTGATGGATGGATGGAGATTTCTACTGTAACATGCTATCCTTATTCTTGAACTCACAATTCACATCAAGTCAATTCCTAAATTTTATCATGCCCTGATGCTGGATTTTCAAAGTATTTATGGAAGAAACAACACAATACACGCGT
>Ga0325403_1001599_pt1 | contig 19053 bp, 8 predicted proteins | sample PopdelMetagenome_19_FD_205665 | JGI IMG/M metagenome (GOLD analysis project Ga0325403, IMG submission 205665) | Populus deltoides microbial communities from Bellville, Georgia, United States - Xylem-PdKOR-R4 | ecosystem: Host-associated > Plants > Phyllosphere > Stem > Wood/Secondary xylem...
GATTTCTAAATTTTTGTCCCTCCTCCTTGCGATTTACGAGTCGCAAACTCTTGAAATACCAAGGGAAAAATGAGCTTTTAAAGCACATGGAATCTCCTTGGATTTCTATCTTAATAAATTTAGTTATAATCAAATCTAGAAAAACTAGTGGGATTAGAAAACACCAACACCATAGCAATTATAAGACAAACCAAACACCAAGCAGCTTACCTTAGGTAGGGCGTACTAGGGGTGCTAATACCTTTCCTTTACGCAACCAGTCCATTGCCTTAGAATCTCTGAAAGACCAGTTAGGTTTCCTAGTGACCATAATACTAGGTGGCGACTCCCTTTTACACAAAAAACAAAGACCCCGAAACCAATTGAGGGTCGCCGCGACGCCGCGCTCCGCCGCGAGGGTGCGACAATCATGAATCATTTTAGACATTCTTAATTTTTATAATTGGATGCTCATTTATATAAGTTAAACTCTTTGCCTGGAGACCCAGTCATTTCAACGTGGGTATTATTATTAGTCAAACTAATCTCATCAATTATTCTCGGTCATCCCAATTTGGATGCCATTAGCCGAAGCTAATCTTATCAATCATTCCCATGGAAATAATATTTTATTTTCCTACTCATAGGCAATATTTTTATGATAGTATTTTTTTCCCGTAGGCAATATTTTTACGATAGTATTTTTCTTGCTCTTAGGCAATATTTTCACGATATTATTTTCCTGCCCACAGGCAATGTTCTCGAAATAATAATATTCTCCTTCTCATTAGCAACACTCACACGATAATATTTCCTACCCGTTGGTTACATTTACATAACAATAGTATTTCTTACTCGTTGGCAACATTTACACAATAGAAGTATTTCCTACTCGTTGGCAACATTCACATAATAATAATAATAATAATAATAATAATAATAATAATAATAATAATTCTTGTTAGCAATATTCACACAACAATAACATTTCTTACTAATTGGCAACGTTCACACAATAATAATATTTCTCCTACTTGTTAGTAGATTTCATGCAACAATATTTATACTGCCCGTAGGCAATGTTCATATAGCAATATTTCTCATGATACATAATAGTACAAAATACGCATAATATCTATCACATACTAGCATTGCAAGAATTTAAACAATTTAAAGAAGCAAGGGGGCGACCCTTACCTTGAACTCCTGTTATACATGTTCTTGAGAAGTTATGTGCTCCTCTGAATGCTTATCCTGAAAATTGAAGACCTACTGTTCGAGAAGTACAATTTATGGTAGGAGTGTTTGTTTCCGATCTTAACCATTCTGAATTTATATAACATCTAGATGAACAACATATCCAAAATCCAGACCAATCCTACCGTGAAAAGATGATATAACGGCCGACGAATGAGGCTGTTTTGAAGGGTGATTTTCCAGAAATGTTCCTCCAATGATAGCCCACAAACAAAGCGTGCTAGTGACAATCCCTCTGGTCAGAATGTAGGTGACATTGAGCATAATAACATATCCAAAAAGCAACCTAATCCAACGGTGGAAAGCCAAGATATGGCTGCCAAAGTTCCTGGTCTGTTGCCATCCCAAAACCCATAGTTTCAAATAAACTTATTCCTTCTATTTTTCTTTGTTACTTTAACTTATTTCAATGAGTTCTTGCAAAAATCTACAAAACTCATGTCCTCCTCTTTCAAGTTCCAGCTTCTACTCTTTGTTTTTCCCAAGCTTTATAACTCTCTAAGTATAGTCACTTGATTTGTTTTCTTGGATATAATTCTCCCAAGAACACTCCCTTTTTATTTAGAAGAAATGAAGAAAATGGGAGAAAAATGGTCTCCCTTATGTTTTCTACCTTTGCAGAGGACGTGGGTTGTCTTTAAAGGAGAAGAGGGGAGTATTGTTTTGTATAAAATTACCAAAATGCCCTTATTAATGCCCCTTGTGTCATTTTCTTCAATTTACCCGATTTTAAGTACTCTCATAAAGCTTCCCAAAATCCGATTGGCATGAAATTTTAACCTAAGATAAACCAATCAGTTGAACTCTTCTCCGGTTTTGCTAACATTATAAATTTTAATCTAAAATTCGTAAATCTCATTTCGACTTCCACCACACCTTTAAATTTATTTATGAAGATCATTCTTTCCCTTACACATAGCATTTGTTATTATTTCTACTATTTGTTCATTTCTTTTCATATTAAGTCTCTATTACTCATCGAGGTCCTTCTTTTTTTTTCTTTTTCTACGATCCTATGTTTATTTGAGTCATTTCAACATGGGTATTATTATTAGTCAAACTAATCTCATCACTTATTCTCGGTCATCCCAATTTGGATGACATTAGCCGAAGCTAATCTTATCAATCATTCCCATGGAAATAGTATTTATTTTTATTTATTTTTCCTACTCGTAGGCAATATTTTTACAATAATATTTTTCCTGCCCTTAGGCAATATTTTCATGATATTATTTTCTTGCCTGTAGGCAATGTTCTCGAAATAATAATATTCTCCTTCTCATCAGCAACACTCACATGATAATATTTCTTGCCCGTTGGCGACATTTACACAACAATAGTATTTCGTACTCGTTGACAACATTTACACTATAGTAGTATTTCCTACTCATTGGCAACATAATAATACTAATAATAATAATAATATTTCTCCTTCTTGTTAGCAATATTCACACAATAATAAAATTTCTTACTAATAGGCAACGTTCACACAATAATAATATTTCTCCTACTTGTTCGTAGCTTTCATGCAACAATATTTATACTACCCATAGGTAATGTTCACATAGCAATATTTCTCATGATACATAGTAGTACAAAATATGCATAATGTTTATCACATATTAGCATTGCAAGAATTTAAACAATTTAAAGAAGCAAGGGGGTGACCTTTACCTTGAACCCCTGTTATACATGTTCTTGAGAAGTTATGTGCTCCTCTGAATGCTTATCTTGAAAATTAAAGACCTACTATTCGGGAAGTAAAATTTATGGTAGGAGTGTTTGTTTTTGATCTTAACCGGTCTGAATTTATATAACATCTGGATGAACAACATATCTAAAATTCAGACCAATCCAACGGTGAAAAGATGATATAACGATCGGCAAATGAGGCTGTCTTGAAGGGTGATTTTTTAGAAATGTTCCTCCGGTGACAGCCCTCAAACGAAGCCTGCTATCCTTTTTTTTTTCTTTTCTACAATCCTATGTTTATTCGGGGGCTTACAACAAAGATGTATAGGGATTTAAAGGAATCCTACTGGTGGCCAAATATAAAAAGGGAAATAGCAGAATTTTTATCGAATTGTGGGATCTGTCATCAAGTAAAGATAGAACACTAGAGACCTGCAGGGGATTATAGTTATTATCGATTCCAGAATGGAAATGGAAGGATATTTCTATGGATTTTATGACAGGATTACCCAGGGAAAGAAAGGTAATGATGCCATATATCTGGTGGTGGATCAACTAACAAAATCTGTTTTGTTCTTACATATAAAGATGACTGATTCGATAGATAAGTTGGCAAAATTATATATAAAGTAATCAAACTTCATGGGGTGCCAGTGTCGATTATATTAGATCGGGATCTAAGGTTCACATCGAGATTACGGCCTAGCTTACAACGGGCATTAAGGACAAAGTTGAATCTAAGCATGACGTTTTACCCTCAGATGGATGGTCAATCGGAAAGGACCATTCAAACTCTTGAGGATCTCCTGAGGTCCTGTGTGCTGGAGTTTGAAGGAAACTAGGAGGATCTCCTACCATTGGTGGAGTTTACTTATAATAATAGCAATCAAGCTATTATTGGTATGGCTCCATAAGAGGCATTGTATGGGAGGAAATGTCGTACCCCAATTTGTTGGGATGAAGTAGGAGAAATGAAGCTTTTAGGACCTGAAATGGTGCAACTGACAACTGACAAGGTGAAGGTGATCAGAAAAAGGATGAAGGAAGCCCATGATAGATAGAAAATTTACGCAGATAGCCGAAGAAGGCCTTTGGAATTCCAAGTGGGGGATAAGGTCTTTTTTAAGGTGGCGCCTTGGAAAGACATCATTCGATTTGGAGTAAAAGAAAAATTAGTTCTGAGATATATTAGCCCTTTCAAGATTATGGAAAGAATCGGACCAGTTGCCTATCGATTAGAGTTGCCTGCATATTTGGATAAGATTCACAATGTATTCCATGTGTCATTGTTATGGAAGGCCAAGATAGACCCCTCATGGGTATTGCCACAAGTTCCTATGAAGATTAAAGGGGATCTAACCTTGGAAGCTAAGCCTGTCAAGATCTTGGATTGAGATGAGAAGGTGTTGAGGAATAAGAGAGTTCTCCTGGTGAGAGTATTGTGGAGAAACTCTCGAATAGAAGAAGAAACATAGGGAAAAAAATCCGAGATGAAGCATAAGTTCTCACATTTATTCTTCGACATAGGTACGTAATTTGAATTTTGAGGATGAAATTTCTATTAAGAGGGGAGAATGTAAACCCCAAAAAAAAATATTACTTAAATTACAAACTAACTACATGAGAAATAAAAGTGAAGAAATTCATGCACATGGTTAAATAAAAATGAATTCATAAATTTTTTAATATAAATTTCCAAGCGAAATAATTCGAGACATTATAAATAAACTCGGTAATGTCAAGGATTGGATTTAATTGAAGAAAATAATACACTTAAAGGAAATGGGACCTAAGTACAAAAAAGAAAAATTATAGAGTATAAATAATCTTCTCCTCACAAAAAATCTGCAGCAACCATAAGGAAAGGAAATGAGTTTTTGTATTCATTCTTGCAAATCAAGAGAAAAACACCAAATTTCAAGAACCCATCCAATATTAAGAGTTTATAGGTAGAATAAACACTTGAGAGCAAGGAATTAACAAGAAAATTTTGAACAAAAAGGGAAGGGAGTGCCGACTATCCATAGAAAAAAAGGGGAGTCGAAAATCTTCGACTGGTTGAAGATAGAAACCTTGATTCTTACTAGGTAAGATGTTCTAATCATGGTCCTATAAGTCGTTTCAAATTCCATTATGAATTGATGATTGATTTGAGGATAATGTAATAGATGTTAAAATTAAGTTAATTCATGTGTTGTATATAATTGGGGACATGAAAGCATGATGATTTACCTAGAAAATATAGTTTATGAATGTTATGTGTGAATGGAAGGGGTGCCAAATCTGGACAGGCTTATGTCCCGACTTTTGATGAGATTTCGGGTAGGAGGATGAAGGAATTAGGAACAGGTTTCTCATAGAAATTATAGTTTTGGATATTGACTAACTAAGAAAATTGATCTTGCTCAATTTGGAGCTGTAGAACTCCAGTTATGGGTTACTAACTGAGACTGGGTCATGACAGACCCTGTAGGGCAGTAGAACTGATTAGTTGATATCGAGTCAGTATTTTACGATATAAGTCCAAAACTCTGATATAAAGTATAAAATTAAGAAAAATATGAGAGGGGGCTACAAATAGATTCAAAATGGTTCATGAATTTTTTTGGAATTTTCTGATGTATTTTTTTTGAAGGCTTTGTTTGGCTAAGCAATAAAGTAAAAACTAATTAAAAAAAATATAATGGAAAGGTATTAGAGTGTATCTTAGCTTATGAGTTGAGTTAGGCTCAGGCTGATTGAGCTCAAGACCCAAGCCCAGCCCGGTCAACCTCGATTTCTCTTTTTAGTAGGCTGGACCTAGCCCAGCCAGATGGGCTGGGCTGAGAGTCCAGCCTATCCCTCTTTCATTTTGAAAGAAAGAAATCAGAGGCAGCAGGACATGAATTAATTCACGTTCTAACAAGCCTCTTTCAAAGGAAAAGAAAACATGAAGCGCAAGTTAAAGAGAAATGACGATTACCTGGCGCAGAGGAGGAAGCTACTTTGAATGGTGGATGGCTGCTGAAGATTGCGATTGAGGAGAGAGTTGCTGCTCTTGCTGTTGATTGCTCACGGTGTAGTGCAGGGAAGAATTAATTGAGGGAGAGATGCTGGTTGTGTTGCTGTTGGAGTTATGAGAGAGACGATTGTGACTGAGAGGAAGACCTTTATTGCTGCTCATGGTGGCTTACGGTGGAACCTGCTGGACTCCTACTGGAGGCTTCAATGGAGGTTGGAACATTGAAGTGAGAAAAGGAAGGTCACGGTGGCGCTATGCTATCAAGAGAGCTTGCTGGACGTTCCTGGTGCAGGAGGAAAAGTTGTTGCTAGAGCATGGTACTGAGCTGAGGACTTTAATAGAGGTCATGGTGCATCTGATTCAATGGAGGGCTACTGGATGTTCATGGTGTTGCAGAGGAAGGCAGTAGGCGCAAGACCAAGAAAGGATGTGCAGCCATTGCTGGTGCAGAGGAGGAGGGTTAATTATTTTGCCATTTTTTTTTGCTTCCAGGAGCGAGATCTCCTGTTTCTGGTGTGTGGGTGATTTTCTTTAACTAATTCTCTCTTTTATTTTCTTCCCTTTAAATTTCTCCCCTTTCCTCTTTTTTCTCCTTTAAATTTCCGCCTCCCTTTGTGTAGGCAAACATCATCTATTTACAAGTGAAAAAATATTTCGTTATTTTTAATTATTTGGTCCCCAAATTTTCTTGATGATTAAGCAATTTAAAAACAAATTGATCCCCTAACTTTTTTTTTATTTGGTCAGTTATAAATTTTGATTTTTTTTGTATTTTGAGTTTTTTTTTTAATTTTAAATGTCAATTTAAAAGCGCGTTTGAAAACTGAATATGTAGAAAAAATACGTTGTTAGTGATATAAACACATCATAAATATATATTTTGAATTTTTTTTATTTTAGTTATTTTTGAAAAATTTATTAAAAATCAAGTAAAATATTAGGTAGTAACAATTATAATGTCATAGGCCTACTAACATTTTGAACAAGTACTAGGGTTTGTTCTTGTTTACTTTGTAGTTGCATGTCAAGAACATAACGTTTTGGCATGGTGGCAAATCATTGTATTGGCAATCCTGCTTGTTTGTATTATAATACTTTATACAAAATAATCCTGCTTGTTTAGGGAAAAAAACAGCCCTGTAAAAAAAAACACAACCAAACACAACCTATGGAAAGCTCAGACTCATTTTTAAAAAACGATGAAAGTTCAATTAAAGGGACATAAATTTAACTAGTTTTGAATGAAAAAACTGAATTAAACTGGTTGAGTTTGAACTAAACTAGTTGGATTTGAACCGGTTTATTAGTTTGATTCATAATTAAAAAAATATAAATTTGGTTTTATTAGTATTCTCAACAATAGGTTTGTGGTTTAAAAAATATTTTTTTTTTAAATGTAACTGATTTAAAAAAAATATCAACATAATAATAATAATAATAATAATAATAATAATAATAATAATAATAATAATAATTCATTAATTTAGATGTATCATATTAAAAATATCTTTTTATAACAAAATTCAACATAAAAAATATAAATATTTTCAATATAAAAAATAATTATAGTTCATAATTGTGTAAAATTACTGAAATGTTTCTATATTATACCTTTTTCTTATGAACTTATACGTTTTTTTTTATATTGAAATAAATTTGACCAAATTTATTTATTGATTTATAATGGTATAAAACGAATACGCTCGAATTTTACCTTGAGATTTCATTAAAAAAAATTGAGTAATTGGAAATGAGAAAGCAAATAAACTTGAAAGACATAATATATAGGGAATCAGATTGAGAGAAATTGATGCAAGCACAAATTTTTCATAGCAAAACTCCTTAAAATTTTACCATTTATCTTATACTGTTATACTGCAACGGAAACAAAAATTTATAGCAATGCAACCACTTTCTTCACGACGGCTTGAAATGCATTAAATTGGATAGGATGCTCATTGTAACTACCCGGTCTTTTCAGAGTCAAAATTAATGGATTTTTTTGTTCGGTTCTAGATGTTTTTCATTATATTTTTTTGTAAATTTATAATTGTATTTCATTCATCAAAAAAGCACAATTTACGTAGGATAACATAAATCAACATTCTCATCAGACATATTCTCAATACACATGCCCATAATATTTCATTTACATACTCGTAGGTTTACATTATATTACATTGACATACTCATAAATTTACATTCCTGTTCTAGTCTCGTTATCATTACGAGTTCATATGAAAATGCCGAACAACAAGTTACACAACTAGTACTTTTGTTATCCTGACCTAATGTAATTTCACAACATGACATCCTCATAAGAAAAATACCACATACATATATTTATACACATCATATCTACATGATCACACATTTACATCCGTATTCCATTTCATTTTATCATTACAAGTCTTTACAAAAAGAGTTGGATGACTAATTGAGCGATTTACACGTCTATTCATATAGAACTCATATGACCCATAACATGCGAATATATAATTCTTTTCAAATGAGTGAGCTGTGAAATGGATTTTCTTATACACCATGCTGGTATGATGTCTCTATTACAGCACAAGGTAATTTCAGGCATTAAAGACAATTTTAAAAAAACATAATAAAGCAATATTAACATTACATTTCACTCATGGACCAAAAGAGCATAATTTTTTCATTTCTCCTTACTTATGTAAATACCACCCTTAATGATTTGTCAATTACTGAGGCTAATTACAATACTCAAACCCGGTCATCCATCTCGAATATCGTTAACCGAACTAACGTTATTCTTTGTTTAAAGCATAACAATTGTAGTTCTTTCATATACTTGGTATATACAAAACATAGAACCCATGAACACATTAACTCTTGAAACTACCTCTTAACTCCCAAATCCAGCAATTTTCTTAGGATGTTATTAGTTGATGTTAATCATTTGTTCATCCAGATTATCCACTGAGAATGCCATTAGCCGAAGCTAATCATTTATTAGTCCCGGTCATCCATTTAGGATGTCATTAGCTGAACCTAATCATTAATCCATCCCGGTCATCTACTTAGAATTTCATTAGCCGAAGCTAATCATTTGTCTATCCCGATCATCCACTTAGAATTCCATTAGCTGAAGCTAATCATTTGTCACTCCCGATCATCCAATTAGGATGCTATTAGCCGAAGCTAATTATTTTTCAATCCCGGTCATCCACTTAGGATGTCATTAACCGAAGCTAATCATTAACCCATCAAACGTTCCAAAGGCTGTTTATGTAATCACTATAACAAGATATTATATCCTTTGTAATCCACCAACAGACATTCCACAACAGTTTAACATTCAGTATAACACAACAATAGACCCTTCATATTTTTCATCCAACCATTCATGATAGTTAATGTTCAATACAATACAACAATAGATCCCTCGTAATACCCATAAAAAAATTCATCACAATTACATTCAATAAAATACAACAGTAGAGCCCTCATAATACTCATACAACCATTCGTCACAATTACATTCCATAAAAATACAATAACAGATTCTTTGTAATACTAATACAACTATTTGTCACAATTACTTTCAATAAACTACAACAGTAGATCCTTCAAAATACTCATACAACCATTCGTCACATTTACACTCAATAAAATACAACAGTAGGTCATTCGTAATGCTCATACAACCATTCGTCAGCAACCCAAATTTATAATAGCCCAATCAACATCTCATAGTCGGTTTAATATTCATCATAATACGATAATATATCCACCTCAAACAGACCATTTCAGAACATTAACATTTTCGTCATTGTTTCAACATTCATCAAGAACTCGATCGACATTTTATAGTCATTTCGACAATCATCTAGAATTCAATAAAACACTTCATCGCCGTTTCATCATTCAGCAAGGATTTATAATATATTATCATAAGTAAATCACTTCAAAACATAAACATTATACGAGAAAAAGGTGGGAACCACCTACATGTTCCACCTACGGTTTGTCCTTGTCTTGACGATGGTTCGATCTCGGCCGCACCCATAGTTATTAAACTCGGAGTGACTCGGCAGGTTGATCCGGGACCGGTCGACCTAGTGGCTGGACCGGTCCAGGTAAGGTAAAAAATCGGGGTAAGCAAAAACCCTGCTAAACTCGGGACCTAGGTGACCCGACAAAACCCGGATGAGACCCTTTTTTTTTTTACCCAAAGTGCATTCTGTGGCGAAGTCTTGTCTGGTTTGTTTAATGGCCCTCTACAAAACTAATCTTCTTTTTGGCGGGATGAGTGTTCTTCATAGCCCTCTTTCATGTGGGATGATTACCTGCATAAATATCACTGGGCATAAAAATAGTTCCTGGGCTATCCAAAGGATGTAAATAATATGGTGAATTGATGTATTTACAGGCGTGCACCTGGCAGTCTCCCTCTCTCATGTTTTGACCATAGTTATTAAACCCGGTACGGGGTTGACCCGGCCCCTGGGTTTCATTGGTCAACTCGGAAAAATTAAAAAACATATTTAAAACTTTAATATTTCATATGAAAAAATTAAAAAAAATCAATGTAAATATAGGCTATACATATTGTAAATAATGAAGTTTAAAAGAATATTTAAAATTTTTTTTATCTCACATTGAAAAGATACTATGTTAAGCTTTTAAGTTGAAGTATTTAAACCAAAGAAGTTCTTTTATCTCGCATTGAAAAAATAATTTTTTTCTTTCAAACATAGAGTATATATACTAATAGGTTTCAAATTTCACATTGAAAAAACATAACTTTTTTCTTGGGAACATAGAGTATATATACGAAAGGGCTTCAAATCTTACATTGAAAAGATACCATGTTATCCTTTTAAGTTGAAGTATTTAAACCAAAAAGTTTTTTATCCCACATTGAAAAAATATAACTTTTTTCTTTGGAACATAGAGTATATAAACTAACGGGTTTTAAATCCCACATTGAAAAACTATAACTTTTTTCTTGGGAACATAGAGTATATATACTAATGGGGTTCATATCTCACATTGAAAAAACATAACTTTTTTCATGGGAATATAGAGTATATATACGAAAGGGCTGCAAATTCCACATTGAAAAGATACTATGTTATCCTTTTAAGTTGAAGTATTCAAAACCAAAAAGTTTTTTATCCCACATTGAAAAAATATAACTTTTTTCTTGAGAACATAGAGTATATATACTAATGGGTTTCAAATCCTACATCGAAAAAACATAATTTTTTTCATGGGAACATAGAGTATGTATACGAAAAGGTTTCAAATCCCACATTGAAAAGATACTATGTTATCCCTTTAAGTTGAAGTTTTTAAATTAAAATTTTTTTTATCCCAGATTGAAAAAAATAATTTTTTAGTATATATATTAATGGATTTCAAATCCCACATTTGAAGAAGAAGGAAAAAACAACGGGTCTCGCTCGGGTCATGGATTGACCCACCGGGTCGACCGGGTTTTGCCGGGTTATTGTCCCAACCGGTCTTTTATTAAACCCGGATCAGTCCAGCGACCGGGCTGACCTATCGGGCCGGACCGGGTTTAATAACATGAGTTTTGAGTGTATATTAATATTTTTTAAAAAATATTTTTTATTTAAAAATATATTAAAATAATATTTTTATTTTAAAAAAATTAATTTTAACATTATTACATATGATTTGAAAATATAAAAAATATTAATTTAAAATAAAAAAATTTTAATTTTTTTTAAAATATTTTTAAAATATAAAAACAAACATAATCTAAATTACTATTATTATTTGAAGTTGTGCTCATTGTGTTTTCGACTATCAAGGCCTGCGCTCTCATACCATGAAAAAACATAAGTTAGCGCTATTGCCTGTTGCTTTTCATTGAATAAAAATTGTAAGAAATGAAGAAATTAGGAATGCTAGCTTGATGAATTTCAAACTACATATATGTTTAAATCATTAATGTAATTTACTCTGGAAGTATAAATATTTTAACTGATTTGTTTTAGAAATAGCTAATGTTATTTATTAACCAAATTCCAATGTACTCATTATATTATCAATTTATTTATGGTTGTTGCTATTTAATTTTTGACTCATGTTTTAATAATTTTTTTAAAAAAAATAAAAAAAAAATAAAGGTTTACATGTGGCGATAACATAAAGCATCAGGGCTACTATTAAAGAAACAATATGTCAAGGAGATAATTACTGAATCATATATAATTACTGCAATATAAAATACCATATATATATGATTTGATTCGTGCTAGTTATGGAAAATAATCACTGCAATATAAAATACCATATATATAGGATTTGTTATGCTGGTTATAGAAGGCAATTCCTGCAATAATTATTGCAATATTTTCTTAAATAACACGTGTAAAGATTTTTTATATAAATGAACCTCTAGTCATATATAAAAAAAAAAAAATTCACATAGTATAATTTTTAAAGAGAAAAATTCAGGGCAACCATGAAAAAACTCTAAACCTAATTTTTTGTATTCTGCTGAAAAACCACAGCGGCTGCCCCCGACCTTGGCCAAAAACAAGGAAACAAACCGGTCCCCTCTCTTTTGATTTTCTTTTTCCCAAGCCGCCGGATATAAGTTAGCGCTATTGCATTTTTTGGTTGCATGTGTTACTGTTCAAGTGAAATTTAATTCACTTGAACAGTAACTCACCAGCTTTCATTAAGCTGTATGTGTCCAGCCGGGTCACTTGCTTGGGCAAGTGACCCGGCCGGACCCCTTTTTTCTAAAATAAAAAATAAAAGAAAGGGAAAGAGATTTATTTTCTAGCATATTTATTTCAAAGTCTGGATTTTTTTTTGTTGTAAAAAAAACATTAATCCCGTATTAAAATACCTGGTTTTTCAATGCGATGTGACAAATATACATATATATCAAAAAATATTTTCTTATGTGTTGCATACAGCCAATACCCTAACATATTTTGAATGTTCTTTAAAAAAACATTATTGGAAGTTTTAAAAATGTGTTTTCGCATGGATTTCTTAAACATAACAAAAATTATTTTCTTGTATTTTCGGATTTTACAACGTGTTTGTAAAACTCCAAAGGGTATTGACCAATATTCCCTAAAAAAATACAAAAATCTTATTTTGGGGGAATTCATCTATTATTTACCGTTAATGTTTGGATAAAAAAAATCCTAAAAGGATGAATATCCAAAATATTATTGGGAATAACTTGTTATTATTCACTGTTAATGTTTGGATAAAGAAATCCGAAAGGGATGAATATTCAAAATATTATTGGGAATAACTTGTTATTATTCATTGTTAATGTTTGGATAAAGAAACCCTAAGTGGTAAATATACAAAATATTTTCTTGGAATAATAAGTCATCACACATCCTTGAAAGAAGCCTCGATTAGAATCGAGGGCATTTCAATTTTTGACTCCATGGTTTATGAGCCGTAAAAGTATGAAATACTAAGGCAAAAAGAGGCTTTTAAAGCGCTCTGAATTTCCTTAGATTTCTGAATTTTTGTCCCTCCTCCTTGCGATTTACGAGTCGCAAAACTCTTGAAATACTAAGGGAAAATGAGCTTTTAAAGCACATGAAATCTCCTTGGATTTCTATCTTAATAAATTTAGTTTGAATCAAACCTAGGAAACTGATGAGATTATAAAACACTAACACCAAAGCAATTATAAGACAAACCAAACACCAACAAATAGCTTACCTTAGGTAGGGCGTACTAGGGGTGCTAACACCTTCCCTTTACGCAACTAGTCCTTTGCCTTAGAATCTTTGAAAGACCAGTTAGGTTTCCTAGTGACCATAATACTAGGTGGCGACTCCCTTATTCACAAAAAACAAAAAAAGACCCCGAAATCAATCGAGGATCGCCACGATGCCGTGCTCCGCTCGCGAGGGTGCGACAATGGTAATCAAGATTTTTATTTTTCGTTTTATTTAAGAATGAGATTGCTTAAACTAATTTAAACTAATTGAGTAACATTATATAATGTTAATTGAAAAAACATTTTATATTTATCAAGCTTTTGAAAAATTGTATATTAGTTTTTATTCATAGTATTTTTTTTAAATCTAAGAATTTGAATATATATCTTAAATTTGATATTATTTTTTTAAATAATAATCCAAGCATGTTCTTAAAGGCCATTGAAAGTCAAAGCAATTTTTTTTTTTAAAGTGAGATTTGAAACCCTTTAATATATATACTCTATGTTCACAAAAAAAAAAGTTTAGTTTTTTTAATGAAGGATAAAAACCTTTTTGGTTCAAATACTTCAACTTAAAATGATAACATACTAACATGATATCTTTTCAATGTGAGATATAAAACTTTTTGAAATAATCTTTTAAATTTCATTATTTATAACATGTATAGCCCATATTCACATGAATTGTTTCTTAATTTTTTCATATGAAATATTAAAAATTTAAATATATTTTTTAAATTTTTTCCGGGTTGACCCAGGTCAACCCGTGTAACCCGGGACTCGGCTCTTTGACCAGGTCAACCTCTGGGTCGAGTTTGATAATTATGGCCGCACCACCTAAAACATCAATGCCATAAATCAATATATTTGCATCCTTAAATCATATTCATCACTATACTTATTTCAAGAATCCATATGTTCACATTCAAGTGTTCCACATTTTACACCATCATACAATGAAATTGTTGCAAGCATTTAAGTTATGTCGGATCGGGGAATCTATTATAGAAAATCAGCAATGAAAACTGGTTTGCTGCTGACCGCACAATTTGACAGTAGAAACTGTTTCGCTGCAGGCACTTCAATTTTGGCAGTGAATGCTACTTCGCTGCAGCCAACACACTTTTAGCAACGAATGCTAATTCGCTGCAGACAACTCAATTTTGATAGCGAATCACAATCTTGCTACAGTCAATACACTTTCGGCAGCAAACGCTGATTCGCTGCAGAACAACTCAACTTCGGCAGTAAATGCTAATTCGCTGCAACCAACACACTCTCGGCAGCGAATGCTAATTTGCTGCAGACAACTAGATTTCAGTAGCGAATCACAAATTCATTGCAAAACTACACTTTTGGTAGCGAACGCTAATTTACTACAAATAACTTAGTTTCGGCAGTGAATTACAAATTCGCTGAAGACAACACACTTTCAGTAGTGGATGCTGATTCACTGCAGACAACACAATTTCAGCAGTGAATGTCAATTCACTGCAGGCATTCGCTACTAACAGCTCAATTTCAGCAGCGAATCACAAATTCACTGCAGAACACACACTTTCAGCAGCGAATGCTAATCCGTTGTAGACAACTCAATTTCGGTAGCGAATCACAAATTTGCTACAGAATACACATTTTCAGCAGTGCATGCTAATTCACTGCATACAACTCAATTTCGGTAGTGAATGACAAATTCACAGCAGAACACGCACTTTCGGCAGCGAAAGCTGATTCATAACAGACAACGCAATTTCAGCAGGGAATGCTGATTCACTGCAGACAACACAATTTGGCAACGAAAACTGATTCACTGCAGGAAACACCATTCGGTAGTGAAACCTAATTCGCTACAGACAACACAAATCGACAGCGAAAATTCCTTCGCTGCAAATAACACAAATCAGCAGTGAAACTAATTCACTGCATACAACATAATTAGACAGCGAAATTGGTTCGCTACAAGCAACACAAATCGGCAGGGAAACTATTTCGCTGCAAACACTCCAAATCGACAGCAACACTAATTCGCTGTAGACAACACCCTCGACAGTGAAACTAATTTGCTGTAGGCAATACAATTCGGCAGTGAAAATTCCTTCGCTGCAGATAACACAAATTGACAACGAACTAATTCTCTGCAGACCACACAATTCGACAGCAAACTAATTTACTGCAAACAACATAACTCTGCACATAACATCATCTTAACATATTATTATACAATTTCATCAAACACAAGCACAAATTTATGTCATCAACACCAACATAGTTCCAGTTTTGGTTTCAGCAGGGTCTAAGGTCCTAATGACTACACAATTTTGTACATAACCCTTTCTAACACAAGTTCTTCTATCATACATGCAAGAATCAAGATAATAACACCATCATGCATTCTGTTTTAGTTTAAGTATGTCCTTAAGAGTTCAACAAGATCATAATTTCTGCATTTCTTCATCTCATTCCACATTTCATTCAAGTTCATCAATCATTTAACTTAGATCTCCCATTTAATTATTTCCGAAACTATGAGTGCATGAATACTAAACCTTCTACTTTGGGGTTTGCATCCCCTCCTTGTTCTGAAATCGTGAGGCAGTAACCAGCCAAGGAAGAATACTTCTTTCTTACCTCATGTTTTTTACAATTTTAGAGCAGGTTTTGGTGACATGGTTCTTTCCTCAATCTCGGTTTTTCCTTCTCTTCCATCTTTGTTGTATAGCGGGTCCGTCACACTCCCTCTCCTCTCATGGTTTCAGTCATCAACATAACTCCTTAGCTCTCTTCTTCTTCAAATAGTTAAGGTATGGGACATGTAACTAGTGTAGGTGGGTCTTCTTCTTGGAGAGGGTGGTTGTTGCAATCATAGCTGCTGGTCAGTTATGGGGAAGGGGTCTAGACTCCTTCTCCTTCCATGGTTTCGACCACTTCTGTCTTTCCCTTGGGCACCGTTCTTCTTCAACATTCAAAGGTGGTGCATGCAGCTGGGTATGCAACTGGTGTAGGTAGATTTTTTAGGGAGAGGAAGAAGGCAAGAGCATGCAGCCTGTTTTGAACAGAGTGCCTCTTCCTTTCTCCTTGCTGCATTTATACCCCTCTTAAATGCAAAAGGGTGTTTGGACGTTGGATCAAGGTTGTCCTTATCCCCTTTTGAGTTATCCTTGGGCTGATTTCTATTCCCATTCTCCCCTAGGGTAGGCCGGTCCAACACTGATTCTTTGTTAAGTTTTACTGTGTCGCTGCCGATTCAGAAATCGACAGCGAGAACTACGCAATTGTCGATTCATAAATCAGCAGCTAATAAATGCGTCTCTGCCGATTCAAAAATCGGCAGCCAAAAATTATTTCTCTTTTGATTAAGAAATCAACAGCAAAAAACTTTACCGTTGCCGATTCAGAAATGATCAATAGAAAAATTGCTGTGTTTCCGATTTAGAAATCGGCAGCCAACTATGTCGCTGCCGATTTTTGAAATTAGTAATGATGGTGGAGTCATTTCGGCTTTACTTCTCAATTTTTTTTTTGGTGTTTACACTCATAAACACAATTACAAAGAAATCCAACACACAGGATAAAAATAATGACTGTTGCCTAAACAAAACAAAACAAAACCACTTGATCTTCGCCACATGTGTTGGATCCTGCATTTATTACCTTAACATTTAGTAGCCTCCAACAAATAATTTGATGCTTCGTCGTCGATCAACTTCCAGACTGGATAATCATTGACTTGATGCCTTATTGGATGGTTGAAATTGCTAAAAAAACAAAGTTGGCGATGGTAAAAAAATATATATACTTCTTGGCCCCAACTGTGGCTTAACAACGGCACCTGCGCCTATTTCAAAATCACATGTTTTGGCAAAAACTTTTTGAATCCCACCATTGTCGATGATTGCTGCTGCCTCAATTTCTGCATGTACATCTCAATTTCATTGCTTTGACCTAAGCTCCTGGCAGAGGCAGCTCTAACAAGCTTCCTGTAATCGTCATTTTTCGTTAACCCGCGAATCACTTCTTCCTCCCCTCTCTGCAGCTCCAGAACTACATAGTGCTACAGTACTCGCTGCTACACACACATAGTTAGCTAGTTATTACTTGTTGTACCATGGATGTTATTTTGTTTTTTGCAATCTAGGTGTTCGGACTAGTTTATATGCATTTAGATTAATTCTTCGAAACCCTGAAGTTAACGACCAGGTAAACTTTCAGTGATCATGAGATTTGTGACGCTTGAACTGATAACCTCTGAAGAATAAATTTAAAATCTGATAAATTGAGTTATATCCTTCAAGATTACCATAGATTCCATGTTATTAATAAAGATATTGACATATGATAGCACATAAAATAAATATAGATGTAAAAATTGATTTGCATATCACGTGTATGAAAAAATATTGTGTCCGGAACCGTTCTTTCTTTCTTTCTTTAATTTTTTCTTTCTCTCTCTCTTGTTTTTTTTTTTTTTTTGCCTCAAGCTTATTGTATTGCATTTCATGGATAAGAAAAGCTACAAATGCACGGGTTGGCATTTTAATTTTCTGGCCATTTCCTAGCTGTTTGGGGTTGCCCCAAGCACCAGAGTTTGCCCAGCAAAAACTATAACAAGTTTAAAAATTCAGACAGAGCATTCACTTTAGGAACAGAAAGTAGAGAAAAAAAGCTCGATACCCGGTGGTTAAACATATAGTTTCTCAAACTTGCGAACTACGATACGGTCAGTAGTCATTTCATCTTTGTCAAAGAATAGAACTTGGGGCAGCTTTTTGACTAAAAAAATCCTGTCTTGACTATTCCTTCAGTCTTTTGGATTAAAGCAACCAAGATTCTTATGCAATGTAGTGATAACAGTTTAAAATATTTTTTTATTTAAAAATATATTAAAATACTTTTTTTTATTTTTAGCAAAGAAAAAACAAATCAAAATTTAAAGTAACACGGTTTATACTGCGTTTCCAAACACAACCTTATTCGGATTTGAGACCGGCCATGCGTAGCAAGATTTTTTTTGTACTGTAGGTATTCGGGTCAGTTTATGTATACCTCGACTAATCCCCTGAGACCCTGAAGTTAATGACCAAGTAAACCTCTAGTGACCTTGAAATTTATAGCACACAAACTGGTGATCTCTGTAAAGCAACGTAGCTAGATTTTTTTTGATAACCGTGAGTATCCAGGCCAATGTACATATACTTCAACTAATTCCTCAAAGATTCTAAAATTAATGATAAGATAAGTTTCTAGTGGCTTTAAAATTTATAATATTCGAATTAATTACAGAGCATGCCCAAAATTTACCCGGTTGAACTCTACTCCTCGTAATTAATGTAGCTAGATTTTTGTTAGGAAGAGATGGAGAGGTTTCGTCACATTGATTATGTCATGTTAACGAAATAAATACAACAAATCT
>Ga0325403_1001600_pt1 | contig 19052 bp, 16 predicted proteins | sample PopdelMetagenome_19_FD_205665 | JGI IMG/M metagenome (GOLD analysis project Ga0325403, IMG submission 205665) | Populus deltoides microbial communities from Bellville, Georgia, United States - Xylem-PdKOR-R4 | ecosystem: Host-associated > Plants > Phyllosphere > Stem > Wood/Secondary xylem...
TAGTAGATGATAAAAAGGGAGTGGGAAGCAATAGAGAGGCTTGGCAAAGGGAAGGTTTCTCGCAACCAATTACTAGTTAATTAGCCTTTTTTCTTCCCTCATTTGATTGTTAGACTATTTGGACCTTGACATTGAGAATCCAAAAATGGATACATTAGTCGAGTTGTGTATTTGGCAGGAACCAAAGAATATTGAAGTCCAACCCTTAGTGGCTTACTTTAGTTGGTAAGTGAGTTTGTCTCCCCATGTTATCGTCTAGATTTTGAATCCTAGAGAAAGCCACAAGAAATGCGAATGCAACATTCCATGTGTGGATGTCCTGTTTAAAACCCAACATGGAAGATAAGTATTATTCCATGTGTGGATGTCCTGTTTAAACCCAACATTCTCGGTGTGCAAAAGGTAGCTCGAGGGGATGCCTTTACTGTTAAAACAGATATATATTAGTATTTGATATTGGTGTCAACCATAAACAAGTCAGGACTCATGAGTAGCTGTGGTCTTCTCTTCATCATTATGGTCAACCAAGGTTGAATCCAATAAATTTCTGAACTTGAGCAGTTGAATCATCCCTTTCCTCGCCTGCAATATCTTAATTACATGCATGGATACTTAACCTTCTCCGTTAAATAGGCGAGTGCTTTTTATCTACTGCAGGAGCATCGTGTGTGGAGGTTGTGTCGCATAGGTTGATGATGGCAGGATGGATTGAAAACACCACCCCACTCTTGAAGCATCGTTGTTTTTAAAGGGACGTATTCAATGCTGGTTCCTGGCAGCTGATTGCATCTATAATTTTCTTTTTTTGTGTGTATGGAATATTATGGAGGAGCAATTTTCTTGTCTTACAAACTTGATTAGAAGCAGCATGGAGGGAATTGTTCATTCTCTCTTGTAATTTTAATGTAATGAAGTAAATTTATTTCAAGTTTAGTATAACTTGTTTGCCTTTTTTCAACTAAAAGGGGATGGTATATATAATGTTTCTTTAGAAGACAAAAAAAAAGAAGAAGAAAGAAAGTTATTGGAGCTGGCATGGCATATATCAGCTTGTTGACTGATTACTCTCTATTTTACATAATCAGAGAATCCTTGAGAAAAACTACTGGAGTAATCAAATTGAGAACAAAGTTACAGTCTTACAGATTTTACATGAAAACAAAGTTTGAAACTCCTCTTCAATCTTACAGATTTTACATGAAATAGGGGGCACAAATTCGAAAACAAAGTTTGAAACTCCTCTTCAATAAGCAGGAAAAGTAGGTAGTTGATTCATGAATGTGGCGATGGTATCATCCACCATCCCTGTCTGTTTCGAGCAAGACCATAAATTAGGAACCTCTCGATTAGATGGATCATGATGGCCCCACGGCCATGTTGCACACTTTTTCAGGCTACTCACTTTCTCTGCCAGTCCAAAATCAAGCACGTAGACCCAGGAGAGCAGTGACTGAAATGGTTTCATCATCATTTAATATTTTTGTACAGAAGGTTGCATCTGCATGTACCCCCAGCGATCTGTCCTGGTTTAGGGTTATAGTTGGTTGTAGTGAGGACACCATATCTATATTACGACGAAGACGATATGCGGTGATCCAGTCGTTGAGCTCATTTGTATATATTATATTGTTTTATTTTATTTATTTAAATTATCTATTTTAAACAGTTGTAATTGATGTGTAGAGCTTAATGGTTGGATATTTTATGATTATGCTGTTTATATATTTTTCTAGAGTTTTTAATGATTAAATAAAAACAACGACTTCTCTTCCTGAATTCTTTTTTTCTTTTCTGGTTTTTTTTCATTGTTATGAATCAATTTTGATATTAAAACTTTGAATTTTTAATTTTTCTTACAATCAAACAATCTATTAGAGCAGGGCTTGTGAAAATCTTTAGGATGATCATCAGCAACAGTTGATCTAGACAAAAATAACAAATCCCTTCGGTCTTTCAATTTACAGCTGAAAAAAAAAAGTGTTCATCTTTAAGAACTGGCCAGATCTCTCATGCCACAAGCAGCAAATCTTTGTCTTCAACAATCAACTGATCAGCATCACAAGCTGACAGGAGCCACCACTCACCACGATAGACTCGGTCGCTTCCACCCACGATGCCACAACCACTGCCTCGTTCAACCAGCTGTGACAACCGTGATTCAATCTCACAACAGCCCAAGACCGCATCCTCGAAGGTCCAGCAGAACGGTCACGGAGTCCACGATAGATCCTTCACGCCGCCGATCCCACGCAGACAAAGAACCACAAATCCACGTCCCTTGCACCATCGTCGTCGGCAACGGCGACAAGGAAGTAACATAAGGCTCTCAAGCCAAATTAATTAACCCTTGCCACGTCATCTATAACACCAGCCACAACTGCCATGTCAGCCCTCACGAGACATGCCATCACAACAGCCACGTCAGATCCAAATCGCCATGTCTCATCTGCAACGTCAACTTCACATGCCACATCAGTGCCCGCTGTCATATCAACGGCCATGTCATCTGTGGAAATTCCAGCGTGTTCCCTTTGCAATCGAGTCAATAAACTACTTAGAAGTGTGATTCCTAAAGAGATGTTGTGCTTAGAAGCGTGTTCACCCATGACGAAGTTTACCACCCGCAACAAAACACGGTCAAATAGCTAGTTTAATATATTATTAAAGTTTCATAGAATAAAAAAATATGTTCTTTTTATTTATTTTTTATATTTAAATTTAGGAGTGCCTCATTTAAAAAAAGGTTAATTTTAATTAACATGTAGACTCATTTAGTTTTAGTGTCTCTTTTAGTCTAAAAAAAAGTGGGAAAAAATGATTTTATCAAAAATAATTTAAAAATAAAACCACTTTACATATATATATATATATATATATAAACCCCAAAACAACACAGCGACGCTCCGACAAAAAGGAGAGAAAGGAAGAACTCCAATCAAAACCTGCCACAAAACCCATAATGGACCGATCTCCGCCGCCCGCAAAGAGCTGGAGCATCCACACCCGACCCGAAATCATATCCAAATACGAAATCCAAGAACGAATTGGCTCCGGCGCCTACTCCGACGTGTACAAAGCCAGGCGTCACTCCGACAATCTCACAGTGGCTCTCAAAGAAATCCACGACTACCAGTCTGCATCTAGAGAAATCGAGGCATTGCAGGTCCTCCAGAATTGTCCAAACGTCGTCGTTTTGCACGAGTATTTTTGGAGAGAAGACGAGGATGCTGTGCTTGTTTTGGAGTTCTTGAGAACTGACTTGGCTGCTGTTATTAAGCAAGGGGAAAAGAGGGATGATGGTGTTGGCGTTAGTGTTGGAGAAGTTAAGAGATGGATGGTTCAGATTTTATGCGGGGTTGATGCGTGTCATCGGAATATGATCGTGCATCGTGATTTGAAACCTAGTAATTTATTGGTTTCTGACGATGGGATTCTTAAGTTGGCTGATTTTGGCCAGGTAAATAATGGGTTTCTTTTCTTTTTTAAGGAGATTGATTGATTATGGTAGTGTCTGTATTGGATCTTGCTGCAGTAAACAAATGTTTTAGATCGAGTGTTTTTTGTATCAGTATCCATTTATGCATAAAATATTGCTTTTAGCGAGTAAATGTTAAATCTTTGATGCTTTAGGTCTGCCTTTTGAATTGGCTAGATCAGTTTTTCATGGTCTTTGATGCATTTTGTTTGAATAGAAGAAAGAAATTCAGCAAAAAAAGGGATTCGAACTTCTTATCTTACTTCAATGATCATTTGAGGTCGGTGCATTCTTCATAATCTCTACTCTGCTTTGGCATTTCTTAATGTTTTGGTGAGATTGGTGCTCTGTGTGAATGTTGATGTGGTGACGAGTTGAAGTTTTTCTCTCTATAGTTTTGAAGTTGTGAAAAGCTAATTGTTACTTTATTTCCAGGCGAGGATACTCATGGAGCCTGGGTTCGTTGCAGCCGATGAGAACATTCAACCATATGAACAGAACCCATTATTTCAGGAACATGCTACTCCACCAGCTGAAGTTGTTCCTGAGATAGACAGCTCATCTCAAGAAGGACATGGAAATGAAAAGCAAGGTATGATTGGTAGAGAAGAATCATTTCGAGAGATGGGCAACTACAAGATTCAGGGTTCATTAGAAGACATTGATAAGGAAATGAGTATTCGGGATGGAGATACTTCTTGTTTTGCAACTGGCACTGCAAGCGACTTAGGAGATGATATGTTGAAGAGTTATTGTTCATACGAGGTTGAGGATGCTGAAAACGATGGGTGTGGTTCACTCACTTCATGTGTTGGAACACGGTGGTTCCGGGCTCCGGAACTGCTCTATGGATCCACAGACTATGGCCTGGAGGTTGATCTGTGGTCTTTGGGCTGTATCTTTGCTGAGCTTTTGACCCTCAAACCCCTTTTCCCAGGCACTTCTGATATAGATCAAATTGGCAGAATTTTCAGTGTCTTGGGAAATTTGACTGAGGAAGTCTGGCCAGGCTGTGTAAAACTTCCGGATTACGGAACAATTTCTTTTGCCAAGGTGGAAAATCCCACTGGCATAGAAGCCTGCCTCACTAACCGTTCCCCTGATGAAATCTCTCTGGTCAAGAAGCTTGTCTGCTATGACCCAACTAGTAGAGCTACAGCTATGGAATTGCTCCATGATGAGTACTTTAGCAAAGAGCCTCTTCCGGTTCCCTTCTCTGATCTCTGGGTTCCTTCAACTAGTAGCGGGCAGGATGAGGATTCCCCTGGTCTGTGGCATGATTACAATGATAGGGAATCTGATTCTGATTTTGATGACTTCGGCCCCATGAGTGTCAAAACCACCTCGGATGGTTTCTCCATACAGTTTTCCTGAGCTCAAAGAGCATGAGGTACTTCACATTTTGAAATTAAGTTCTGTTTTGTTCAAGAATACAAATGAATGCTGTCCTAAATCAGTTGGGCGTTGTGTGTGTTTTTATTAAAAAAATTCCATCTTGTAAAACCATATTCTAATATAATGATGTCCTCCTTGTGTTGCTGAGTATTTTTGGTTCTATTTCAAACGGATGTGGTGAGTTGACGTATGAAGGAAGAAGAGGAGGGTGCGCGCGATAATGTGTCTCCTTTTGGGCATGGCAAAGTAGTTTTTGCTCCTTGGATTTCCAGAGGTTTTTTATGGCCAAGACGACCCCTATTTTAAACGTTTGGCAAGAATAGCTGCGCACCTGTGTTTGTTTTTATGTTTAAAAAGTATTAATTTGTTTTTATTATTTTAAATCATTTTAATATATTGATAGAAAAGTGGAAATACGTTTAAATTGATGTGAAATCAGTGAAAAACAATGATTCTTGTCGTCAATGTGAGTTTTTTCTGTTCATCATGACAGGTGCTGCCCTGCTGGTCTAGTTGCTGTATCTTGATTTTGCGTGTCATTGCACTATGGTTTAAAAAAATATATTTTAAATTGTGATTTTAAAAAATTACATTTAATTAAATTATCATAAGTTTAGTTTTTATATACAAAACAAATAAAATTATATGCTTGGTATTGCAATAGTTTTTAAGATTACTATTTAAGAAAAAAAAGTTGAAAAAAGGGTAGAAATTAGAGTCTTTTCTTAGCAAAAATTCAATTGTGTAAACATATGGTAGTAATGGGGTGTTTGGTTTGGAGGTGTAGGTTATTTTTGGTAGAACCATATAAAACACATGTATTTTTGTTTTTATAAAATATAATTTGTACTTTAAAAAAAATTATACCTTTAAAAAACACCTCTAAACCAAACACACATAAGCGACCAGTACAAAGACATTTCCAACCTCAATTTGAAACTGAAGCATGTCCGTAGCATGGTGCGCAACAGAAAATCCCAAGCAAAATATAATTTGATAAAACAAATTGAAAGGGAAATAAATGTGACTAGCAGCCTCCTGGATCTTAGTGCACAATCTTCATCTTTTGATATGATAAAAACATGAATATTCAATTTTAACTTCAAAAAGATAATAAATTTACCTTACATATTTATGCGCTTACATATTTATGCGCTCATAATTTTGCGAAGAACCATGTCCCTACGTTATGCATATTGTCTTTTTTGAAGGGTGGGGTACCATAAACCCACACCAGTAGAACTTTACATGAGAGCTTTCATGGTCGACGGAGTTGCCAACGGAACGTCGCCAACGGAAACTTCACGGTCCCCTGTATGCGTAAATGCTCCACGATGCATGGACATCAATGCTAAAAGCTACTGATGGAAGGTAGGATCTTTATTATTATTACCCTCTCCCTCCCTCCCTGTAGTATTGTTTAGCTCTCATTATACAATCACCCAACTGAGGTAGGTGTACCTTAGAAACTTTTAAGCAGCGGCTTCACTCAACCATGGAAAATTCTCCTGGTGGCGTTTTCAGAAGAGATCCGATCTCATTCAGGGGGAAGCAGGGCTATCTCAATTTCTTGGAGTGATTTTCCTTTGGTTTCCATGACATTCCTCTTCACAAAAACCACTGCCATCAAGCAAAATGTACCAAAGATAGTGTACAAGAGCCGTGGTCCGAGTTGCTCCAGCAAACGCAAGAACAGCAAGCCAACAAAGAAATTTATTACCTGAATGAAGAAGAGCAGTTAAAATACAAAAGGTAATACTTATCCTTGAAATGATGCACTACAATCCCGTTTCCTAATTCACTCCTAAGAAAATTGATATTTGGCATGTCAAGTTTCATAAATATAACAAAAAAATGATTTCAAAATTCGTCCTTGTCAGGGAGCAGAGAAACAATAACGCAGAAGAAGAAAATTACCCAGTGCACAGACATGCAGACTGCCATAGCTTTTGCCCTGATTCGACTGGGGAAGATTTCTGGTAGGAGGAGGCCTGGAACTGGACCAGCTCCGATAGCAAAAGTGAAGACAAACCTGAACAGAGAAGTTCTCAGTTATGGAACACATAATGACATTGTCATTCAAAACACCTTATTCATCATCTGTTAACCATCGCTAGCATTTTATATTAGCAAATCGATGGTTGGTTCCTACTTCCTAGTCACTTCCACAATGAATCTGTGAGTGAGGTTTGAACTTGATACTTTTTTCGGAAAAGGGGATACTAGTGCCAGTTGAGCAAAGCTCATTGGTATATCATTGTTAGATATTTAATTCATGCATGCTCAAAGCTTATTTTGTGGGTTAGGGTCATTCATCTAGGTTCCCAAGCAGTACCGCCAAATTAAAATAACATTTTCCACATAAAAATGATGATCACCATGCTCATAAATGAAGGCAACAACAACATCGCATTTGATACCTTTCTATATGAATGCACTAACATAATCAAATTCATCTTCAACATTTCCAAGAAAAATGAGTACTCACATTAGCATGCCACCAACAGATAGGTACAAAGTTCCAGAGCCCAACATATTAGAACTTGCTACAACAACTTGAAGGCCCATGGATACTGCCTGCATCGTTAAAATGCACAACATGGTAAATGACAAAAATTCAACATGTAGCCCCTGGTTTCGTTCTAAAATATAGAGGGGGGGGGGGGGGTTTCCAGTTTTCCCCTCCAAATAGGGAGTGTAATAGCGAGAAACCAAAAACACAATTATCACCCAGAATGTAATTTCTAGAGTGTGATTTCAAGTATATCTAATTATGTGCTCTGGCACATAAAATTTCCTTTTCATTTCCCAATTTAATGAATGCATTCTATTCAGCTTCATTATGCTAAAAAATGATGCCTACACTGGAAGCTTCCAAGGAAAAATGATATGCAATTGTCCCCAATGGGATGCCTGAGAAATTAAGACCTGGGATTTCACTTCCAGGTCCTAGGTGGAAACCCAGGGAGGAAAGGGAAAGGGTGGAGTGGGGATGTGTGAAATAGGAAATGTGGGGGGGCACCACATCGTGTAGCTCAAGCCCCATTGCATCTCCTAATGAATACAACAAAAAAAATGATACAGAATTATAATTACCATTCCAGAGAAACTCCACAGAAGCAGCACCTTCCTTCCCATTTTATCCATCAAAACCATTGCAATAACAGATCCTGAAGGCAACCAGAATAAGAAGTGGAGATAAAAATAGCAAAATTCCTCGTACAAGAAAAAAAGTTAACAAGGAATGAAGTTGTACCTGATAAATTTGCTATTCCAACAAAGACATTCGCTAGGTCTGATGGAACTCCCGCATTTTTAAACACAGTTGAAGAGAAATAAAATATAGCGTTTATGCCAGATAGCTGTTGTAAAGCAAATAGGGTTGACCCAATAAAAACAACTGCAAAAGGAACATGTGAATAACAAAACCTAAAGAAAACATGAGGGAAGACGAAGCAGAAGAAAGAAACTGATGGCGGCAATAGCAGCTGTATATGCCAAAATGAAGAACAAACATACTCACAAAGTCCGTTGGAGCATACCCAAAAAAAAAATACATGTACCTCTAAAACATCGACCATAAAGCAATTCTGAGAAATGCACAACATCTGAATCATCCCCTCTGTCTAATTTGGATAACTCTTGCATTGCAAATTTGACATGTGCTCCACCTAAAAGCCTCTCAAACTCAGCTTCAGCTTCAGCAGTTCTTCCTTGCTGCATATATCAATAAGAAACTGTGGGCATGTTCCTTCAACACAAACACTCAGAGAGACAGTTATGTTTTTAAGGATTTGATATCATGCTGCTGTAGCTGTGCATACTTTACAGTGTTTCTTAAAGCAAAAGGGAAGAAGTTAAGAAGGGAATACAGTGTGATGAAGTTCACGGAGAACAATTCAAATACAAATCACGACATTTTTCCTTTTCAGTAGGTGATATATATAAATGAATTAAGTACATTGACTGACAACAAAGACGATGTGAATGGGAGCAAACCTTGTACAGCCAATGTGGACTCTCTGCACAAAACATCATGGAAAGAGCAAGTATTCCAGCAGGAACTGTAGAAATCCAAAAACATATGCGCCACCTGGCATATACAACATGAAAACTCAGCTTCAACAGTTCAATAAGAATCACATGCATCACAGGTTTAAATCTTTCTTACCAGCCTGCTATTTCTCTGACAGGGATTCCAATAAACAAAGCTGCCATAAGTCCAAGACATGTTGCAATCTGGATGAAACTTCCATAAGTTCCCCTCACAAAGGATGGAGAAACCTGGTTTCCAATTGACATACCCAGATAAAAAGTTCAAAACTTCATCTACTGATGCAGAAATGGACTCAATGACATCTAGTGCAGCAGAAATAAAACAATATGCATACCTCTGTCACATAGAGAGATGCAACAGGGGGACCGAGGCCCATTCCAGTTCCCACCAGCAACCTTCCTAAAAGCATACCAGCCAAAGTTTTGGTTGTTGCACTGAAAATGCAGGTCATTCATTCAGATATAAACACAAACATAGATATTTGGAACAGAACAGAGAAAGGATTTAACAAACACGCTAAGGCCTTGTCTTTCTGCTGGAATGGTAATTAAAACAGAGGTTTCTATGCAAATGGAAAGAGGGTGCAAGTATAGCAGTTTCAAAGCAGATATTGATCTGTGATCCCTAAGCAAGTAATGACAGTGTGATACAGTTTGTTCGAGTTATGGATGCAGTTAGCAATAGAGAATTAACGGTTAGTTTGGGTCTTCATCCCTGTTTTGTCAGTGTCTGATTTTGTTCAGATTAGCAAAACTTGTTTCTGCATTGAGTTGTTTGATTGTTCCAGTGCGGCAACAGAGAAGAACGCCCATGAGCTTGCTTTTTACATTTCTTTTTCTCAACAAAGTTCCCTTGATTTACCCATGTCTAAATGGAAGATACAGTAAAATGGTAGGAAATGGGTTTGAATAATTGTGGAAGACAAATCGTGGCTGTATTTTGAGGTGATACATGCCAGGAAGAGAATCAATGTTCAACCATGAGCTGATAGGATATATTGCTAAAGCAATATTGCTTTTTCTCAATCATGCCTAAAATATTTCTATTAAAATTTAAACTCCACCCAAAAAATATAAATAAAACCTAGTTATTGCTTACAAACTAACATACGCCTGAAGGAATTGCAATAAAATGAAGCACGTATATAGAGTTCATCATTTTATAAGCATTTGTTCTGTGCAGGAGAATTATTACCTTATAGAAGCGCCAACAATCATGGGCAAAGCACACAACTGAAAAGCCCTACGACGGCCAATCCCGTCGGCAATCCAACCACTGAATAAAGATCCGATCAACGCACCACCCAGACATGTGCTAACCACAAGACCTTCATTTTATATCAATTGTTAGTCAGGGATACATATAACAAAACAGGTATCAGCTTATAGGGTAAAAAAAAAAAAGAATCCATTATGTGGTCACCTTCTGCCAAGGTGTTTCCATTGAACCCAAGATCCAAAGAAATGCTCTCCAGTGGTTCATTTACCACACTGCAGGAAACAAAAATATTGAAATCATTATTGCCATCACATTATAATCTACCAGGAGTGAGTACGATGAACTAAATAAGGAAAAAGAGTCAAAGAAAGTGCACAAACCCAAGATGATAGCCAAATAGGAAGGCTGATATGGTTGCGGCTAGTACATGTGGAAATGACAACCTCCATGAAGGATTTGTAATTTCTTGACCTGGAATGCTCTGTGAAACAACTAGAAGAATGTATACAAATTACGCTCAAAGATCAGCTCATAGAATCACTCATACACAATCAATAAAATAAATCATACGCCAGAGTGCAAAATATCCAATGAACTGCGAACATTCCATACAATTGAATTGAAAGAATGATACAAAATTCGATATCTATTAATGCCACCAAAGTAAAATATGCACTGAATAACTTGGGATGACAAGTACTTGGACTTACCAGAATTATCCTCTACATCAGCAGCAACAGTGAAATCTCTAGATGACATTCTCTTGTACATAGAGAACTCTCCCGTTCGATGTCCCCGCATGCCAAAAAAATGCAGCCAGCTTACCTTCCCAAATCACCCAATTTTAGAGATTAAAGCAAGAGAGTCAAAATAATCATCGACACTCAATCATCAAGTCAAATCATATGAAGCGGATTTCGATTTTTACAGTTTCTATATATACCGCTATATAAATTTTTTTAAGAAAAAGCTAAATTTGAAAACAATTCGGAATTGCACCAGAAGGAAACAGGAACACGTCTCTCTTAAACACCTTACAGCTTCCCATGCATTGATCCAATTTTTTTATATAAAAAAACCTGCCTATTACAGTGTCAATCAAATCAAGGCATAAAAAAAGTGTTTCCGCAGCGTAATTAAATCTATAAAGAAATCGGAAATCGGCTAACATTGACAGTCCAAAAAAAATAGCCAACTTGGTGTGGTTGCTGAAGAGATTAAGAGTAAGAAAATGATCTTCCAAATATTAAAATAATACTTAAAGCAAGTTTACTAATACGTAATTATTAAATTCAAGTAAGACTGAGAATCATGCTAACTTATTCCTTTTGATTTCTCAACTTTCTCAGCAGCTAAACAAAATGAAAGAATAAAAAGCAACTGCAGATAGATAGATAACAATAACACAAAAAGAAAAATATAAAAGTATCAGATACGTAAAAAAAAAAAAAAGATGATACGCTCGCTACCTTGATTGCTAGTGCTAACTGTTATGTTTCGATCGTCCAGAAGGTTAAATCACAGAGTTGTTTACTTTTCGCTTCTCTCAGTGAAGAGAAACGAAAAACTCTCAGATCTAGAGTGAGAAAATAACAAACTTATACTAGAAACAGCAGCTTAATCAGTACGTATAAAGGAGGAGGAAAAGGGGGTAGGCGTGCTAACGTGCGCTGGGAGGGGAGCGGTGCGATTGAACGAGTTTCTCTTCTCGTGTAGAAGAAACAGAGCACCACCATTAACTTTAACGATTTTTTACAGAGAGGACAACTGGAAATTTATTTATTTTTTTTAACCACCAAAAACCAGTAATTAAAATTGGGAAAAGAAATGGTAAGATTGCATTTTCACATCGCTGGCTTGTACTAGGTGTTCCTTTCTGTGCTTCCAAATCTTTGCCTTTGTGTAGAAAGCTGAATGGACCGATATATTATTGACACGTTTAAGGAATGGATTGGAAGGGTTTTTTTGTTAATAAAAATTTTCCTCGGGAGGGGTGCTTGAGTAGTCATTTGAACTTTGAAGCAAATATTCATGCAGCATGACTGCAGCTTTCATCGTGACACGTGGCGAAGATGGATAGAGGTATTCTGGGGTAATCTAGTCGTTTCAAGTAAGGCAGACTGTCAGTGTCAGATGGTTTGATGGAAGTAAGGGAAGCTGCCCAGGTATGCACGTCTCTGGTTGTGAGCAGTTCAATGAATCGTCTTCTATACGGTATGATATTTTAATAAGAATGTTTTTTAATTTATTTTTAAAAAAAAATAGATTGAAATAATGTTTTTAATTTTTAAAATTTATATTTCATATTAACATGTCAAAATAATTTAAAAATATATATAAAAAATTAAAATAAAAAATATATTTTTAAAAAAAAATTCTCTTAAAACACAGAAACAAACAAATTTTTGATTCATAGTTATCTTATTTGGTATGACATGTTTTTTAATATTTTAATAAAAAAATTTTAAAATTATATATATATATATATATATATATATATAAAAGTTACTTCCATATAAACTTGTTTTTTAACTTTTAATATGAGATATTAAAATCTTAAATATATTGTTTTAAAATTTTTAAGTTAATCCAGGATCTATCTCTTGATCATATTAACCTTAAATCATATTTAATAACTATAATTTTAAAATTTTTTTTATTAAAATATTAAAAAACATGTGATACCAAATAAGATAACTATGAATCAAAAATTTGTTTGTTTCTGTGTTTTAAGAGAATTTTTTTTAAAAATATATTTTTTATTTTAATTTTTTATATATATTTTTAAATTATTTTGACATGTTAATATGAAATCAATTTTCCTTTTTTATTTTCAGTTTTCTTCTCCTTCTCTTATTTTTCTTCTCTAATAGAAAACTAGAAAAAATATTCATTTTTCAAAAATTTCAGAACATTTTTCTAACTTAGGAACCGAAAAATATGTTCATATTATACTTTTTTCTATTTGGAGAAAAATAGCAAAATAAAAATCATGTTCAAATTAAACATGCTTTTCTATTTATATGATATTCTTTTACATTTTGATATGCACAAATAATTTTTATCATTATTTATTATTATTTAAAGAGAAATTTTCCACATAATTATATTAAATGAGATATAGAAGTAAACATAATATAATATTTTCACTGTTGAATGACTTTTATTGCTCTGCAATATTTCTCCATCTACTCTCACTTTTTTTCTCAAAAAAAGTCTCCAGTGTCAGGACCACTTGATGGTATCTGCACTTGAAACTCCTCGTCAGTCAACTTTTGAACTGCCTGTAAAACCTCTGAAGATCGACTATCCAAATTCCATGAATATAAAATTATTTACACAATAAATAAAGAAGTTGTTGAATAATTTAACAGTAAAAAAAAAAAAAAGAATTTATATTTGAGATGTCAACATTATCCCTACAAGCCAATGGAAAATGGATCCATCATCACTCCTACAGACCAAGTACTCTTCATGGAATGGATGCCAAGCCAACGCTAGAAATAATAAGTTATGTACCTTAACTCTTGTTAAAAAAAATTACAGGAAACAATTGTTTAGTCCCCTGTTAAGGGTGTTTAGTTTAGAGGTAGCTTTAGTTTTTTTTTTTTTTTTTGTGGAATCCATATGAAAAGCATGTATTTTTAGTTTTTGAAGGTGTGGTTTATGCTTAGCGTGTTTGAGAATGTAGTTGTGGTTATTTTTCAATAAAATTTTCACTTAGTTTCCTTTGAGGGGACAAAATTTTAACCTTTGGGTTTGGGGTTGGTTTTGTCTTTTTAAAAAATAAACAGTAAAGATACAACAATACCCCTAAAAGGGAGGTAATATGCATATGTTGAGGGGCTTCACTATCTTTTCTTTTTATTGAAACAGTTCAAATATGAAATCATCCTTGGGTTTCAACAAAAACAAGGCTGCATGTAGGCGTATTTTCGTTGTTTCCATATGGTTGTCAGGCCCAAACACCTTAGTTTGACATGCTTGCTTAACCCATCCTTTAAGATTTATCTTAGGCAACTCATTCATCTAGCAGCCTCACTCAAACAATTATATGTAAATCCCTTGCCTTTTCTTCTTTTACTTTTGACCTAAAAAAAGGTAAATTTCTTGCGCAGGGTAGAGAATGGGGTAAAGGAAGTTTCGGGACATGATTTTTTTTTCCCTTATTCTTTTCGGCTCCACAATATAGACATTGAGTTTTTTTAGGATAAATATTATATATACCACTAATAATTTTATATCCAAATTATTTTTATATCAATCTTATCATTAAGTTGTGTGTTTGAGATTTTCCATCGTCTTGCTAGGCCTAAGGCACTCGACCTAAGTAATGTGGGTTTGACATGATTGTCAAATCCAAAATGCCTAGACTATGCAGTTACCCAAGTCTACTCCCATTTGCCATTGCAATAACCATTTATATTGTTACTACTCGGCTTGCAGCAACGCGCGGGCCATCCGTCTAGTTTTTTCTATGAGAACTCAAGGTTTGCTAAAAAAATTTAAAAAATCTTTAAATGTTTGTACATTTGTGAAACATGATCAACTTCAAGATTAAGCTAGAATATCACTAAGATGCGGTGCATGGTGCATAAATTTCAAACAACAACTTAATCATTCAGTAAAGTCAAATTTGGCAAGTCTCTTAACTCTATAAAGCAAAGATAACAACTCTAAAATTGTGCCCAGGGAATCTACCCTCAATGGAAATTGATTATGCTAAGGTGTTTTCCCATCATTTTCATCCAACACTAGTAAAACAAATTGGATACTTTTACCTTGATTGAAGTTTAAGATGGAGAAGATATAACAAATCCTGCATAGAACCCAAAACAAATTAAAATCTAGATAAAAAACACAAAAACGAACATAAGCTAATACAAAAGGGGTTGATCTATAGAAAAAGATTGGAACTTTACTTGTAAAGTGTGAGAAGAACATAAAGTTGTAAAGGCATAAACAAGGGTGGGGAGAGAGAGAGAGAGAGAGAGAGAGAGGTGTGTTTTGGTAAGGAGAAGATGATGAGGCTAGTGTGTTTTATGGGAGGGATACGATGTGTATATATATGTGTGTGTGTGTGTGTGTGTCTATATATATATATATATATATATATATATAGGATACAATTGTCATTATAAGAAAAGAATAAGGTTATTGTTGTAAACAATAACCATTTACTTGGAAAATAGATGGAGAAATGCCTTTTCCATTATGCTTCTAGTGGGTGGAAAAATTTGGAGAACATATTTTAGATGTTTTCCAACCCCAAGCTTTATCAAAAGACAATAAAAGTCTTTTTCATTTTTCAAATTTGTAAAAATAATGCATTTGAACATAAACTTCATTTTTCATGATACTTTTTTCTATTTTTCTTGGGAAAATAGAGTATTACTCTATTACTGATTAGGTGTATTCCGGCTAAAAAAATATGCGAGACTAGGTTTTTGTTTGTTAAAGGAGAAATTTATTTTATATGAGAACACCCGTACAAACAAATATCTCTCACATCTAAAAACATATGATGGGCTAGTTATTTGTAAATTAATTTTTTAGTTTCTAAAAAAATTAGGTTTCTAGCAGGTTGTGCCGGGTTACTTAGGTTATAGGTTGACCTGACAGATCGCCCTGGTCTTTTCGAACCAACTTCATGCCCAGGTTTGCCCTTCTTCAGACCCTGACAGGGTCATGGGTTGCTCAGGTCTCGAGTCAACCTACCGAGTCAGGTTGAGTCTAATAACTATGCCAAAAATTAATATAAAATATATTTGATATAACTTTTAAAGTTTCCTTGAAAAAATATTATCACCACTTTGATCAAAGGCCGAAGTTGGGACTCTAGGACAAGAGAAGGGTATGCCTTCTTAAAGGATGTGTTTGTTTTTGTGGTGGCATCGTGTTTTTGAAAAAAAAAACAGTTTTGTTTTTCTTCAAAAATATTATTTTTGTGTTTTTTTATTGTTTTAATGTAAAAAAAATAAATTTTAAAAATAAAAAAAATTATTTTGATGCATTTCTAAGCAAAAACTCTTTGAAAAACAATATCTACCACAATGTCTAACACTACCAAAGTCTATTTTAGTGCCTATAGTTTTTTAGGCTATTCAATTATATCCTTATATTATAAAGAAAGCTAAATGACATAAGGATTTTACTGTAGCTCTAGACACGGATTATTGTGGATTGCAACAGTGAAATTACATGGGTATGTTGTGTAATTAAAAGGACCATGAGTGGGGGGCGTTTTAATATTTTCATGTTGTATTTTTTTATTTTTTAATCAAAAAGCTATTGGCGCGTATTCCATACGCCCTAACGAGTGGGCAACGCCCGTGCCATTAAGGAGGCGCGTAAGACGCTTCCCAGTGGCCAAATTTGATCATTCGCCATCTAACTAGATACGCATCCGTGCCTTCTTCCACATGGTTGCGTGTAAAGACATCACGGTTAGATTGCAGCTGGTGATCGATTGTTTGTATTTTTTTCTTTCTTTTCTCTGTTTTGACAACTAAAGTGCATAATTGTCCTTTTTTTGTTTGTTGTTTTCTTGGGTCTAACTTGGCTGCTAGACTCAAGTCGCTTTGATCTGGCATGGTTGCCATACTTTACCCTTTTACCATTTAGTGACTTAAATTTAAGCCTTCAGTTTAGAGATATTTGGGTCTTTTCATCTGGCTTAGTGGTCATTAAAAGATTGTTTAGGGGTGTATGCGCCTTTTTCAATTTCTAACATAGTTAAAGTACTCTTTTACCCCTAGAGTCAACAAAAATTAGAACTGTTGACCAAGACCTTTCTTGGTTTTTCATAATATTTGTAATAGTAAAAATACTTCTTTGCCCCCAAGATAAAAAAATGATAGGTTGCCGGAAAAGGGTATTTTAGGTTTTTTTTTTCAATTTCCATATACAGTACAATAATGCTTTTAGCCTAAAAAACAAAAAAGTAGCTTTCATCTGGAGTTTTTACGAGACCCACAACACTTGGGTCTGGTAACCACGTCAAACCCAAATCATTTAGGTTTAGTAAACATGTCAGACTTAGGACACCTGGATGCGACAATCATTCCAGCCCCAAAAGTTTTGGGTCTGACACCTATGAAGCCCAAATGCCTTGAATCTGGCAACCATGTTTCATGCCACACCCAAGGCACTTGAGTGTGGCATAGTTGTCAGACCTAAGGCTCTTAAAACATTCTCTAGATTCTTAATATTTTTTTACACTTAAAAATAATTGATATTGACCTGTTGCGGAGCCTGGACCAATACACTAGTAAATTATAAATTAGCTCCTTTAAATACATTATGTAATAAATGTTTGAAAGACTACATAAAAATTATTTAACGATTCTAAATGATTTTTTATATGATATAGCATATGGGTTCTTTTATTTCTCATTTAATGTAAATAAGATCATTTACACAAGGAAAAAAAAGTATAATTTTTTATTAATAAGCTAGAAAAAATAGCGGCCTTGGTCGTGGGGGTGTTTTGGTCTTTTCTAAGCTTATTGATCATTAAAAGATTTTTCAGGGATATCAAAGTCTTTTCTATTTTTTTTGTACAAGTTTTTGAGTTGTTGACCAAATATTTTTTACTTTTCATAGACTTTTAAATAATAAAAATACTTCATCACCCCAATGATAAAAAAATATCGGGTTGCTGAACAAGAGTGTTTTTTGTTTTTCCATTCTTCATGTATAATTAAAACACATATTTGATCTTAGAAGAGACAAAAAAATAAGGTTGCATTCACGGGTGTTTTTGTACTTTCGTATAGGTGTATGAGGGTGATTATTAGGGTCATAAGGGGTGTTTTAGTATTTTCACACTGATTTTTTAATATTTAATTGAAAAAGTTGTCGGAGTATGCTAAGAACGAGCTAGCGAGTGGACGGTGTCCGCGCCATTTAGACAGTACTTTTGACGCCACCTAGTGACCAATCTTGACCTTCTGACATCTATTTGTATACGTCACAGTGTCTTATTCCATATGGTATGGAGTGTAACAACGTATGATTGTTGGATTTTCGTCGGTGGTTATTTTTGTTTTCTCTCTCCTACCATATAAAATGCATGATTGTCCTTTTTATTTTTTGTTTTTCAATTTTAGTCTTTGTTCTTTTGATTTCTTATTTCATTTTTACTCCTTTTATAGAAGTTTTTTTTTCAATTTAGTCCTTCTTCCATAATTTCTCATATTTTTTTTCATTTCAGTCCTTCTTCTTTTAATTTTAATTTATTTTCTTGACCCTTTTATTAAAGTTTTTTTTTTTTACTTTCAATTTCATCATTCAATCATATTTTTTGTTGTTTTATTTTTTTTCAATTTGACCCTCATTGTTTTGTTTTTTTTGTTAAAGCTATTTTTCGATTCAATTTAACCCTTTAATTAAAATTTTTTGTTTGCCCTCTAATTATTTTTTCTTTTACTTTCACCCGCCCTAAAATCTTTTAGATCTTTTTGTATGATTGATTTTTTTTTTCTAGTTTCATCTTTTGACATTTGATTTGTTGGAGATTTGACTTCGTGTAATCTTATTGTTTTGCATTAGTTTTTTTATAATATTAATTTTATAATTATCTTCAATTTCTTTTCTATGGGTTTATCCTAGTCTCATGACCTAGATCACAAACTTCACATGTGTTTTTTGAATATAAGTGTGTTTTTTCAAGATATTATTCTAATTCATCTATTTTTTTGTTTTATACAAATAAAATTTATTTTTAAAAATAACAAATATTAATTTTTAAATAATATTTATGATATGTTGGGCCCTGTGTAATATTTGTTTCTAAGGTGTGGGTTTATTCAATCAGTTTCATTTGTGTTTATCTTTTACATCACAAGTTTTTTTTTTGTGCAAGTTTATCTTTTATTGATTTAAATAAACAAATTTTATAAACAC
>Ga0325403_1001602_pt1 | contig 19050 bp, 16 predicted proteins | sample PopdelMetagenome_19_FD_205665 | JGI IMG/M metagenome (GOLD analysis project Ga0325403, IMG submission 205665) | Populus deltoides microbial communities from Bellville, Georgia, United States - Xylem-PdKOR-R4 | ecosystem: Host-associated > Plants > Phyllosphere > Stem > Wood/Secondary xylem...
AAAATGAACATTTACCATAAATTAAAGCTATCTTATATTATCAGATCTGTTATTATAAAACATGCTCTAGTTAAGGAGTTATTGATACTTCAAGTGCAAAATGATGATATAAAACCTTGATAAAAAATACACTTTTAAGTACTAATCATGCAGTCTGATAAGGGATGTCGCACGTCAGAAAATCCACGCGGCATCGGCTGGCGATCTTTTCGTCGTTATGTTTGATTTGATTCGTTGGAGTCGCCACCTAGTAATTTATCGAAGGCTACTAGGAAACCGGATGTACTGGTCTTGTCAGAGATTCGCGGGTAAGGGACTGGTTGTGGTTAGGGAAGGTATTAGCACCCCTAACACACCCTACCTGAGGTAAGCTGCTTCGCAAATTTGATGTGTTTAAAAAAGTTTTAATAATTGTTTTTTCATCGAATATTAGAAATATAACTTACGTATAAGTTAATAATTCTGGACCGTGAGCAAATCAAAATATTAAATTCTTCTTTATCTTTGCAATTTTATCATAAATAAAAACATCCATAAAAAAACATACAAACACACACATTCACCTTTACTATATTTTTTCTTTTCTTTTCTTTTCTTTTCTTTTTTACATACACAGTACAAATTGTAAAAATTCAACAACTAAACAAAAATTACATCAAACACTTTAAAAATTACAAAACAGACCCCTACAAATCCTTTACAGTGCAGGGAAACCTTTTGGACCCGTATGAATAGTGGCGGCGCGTCCTTCCACGCGCCGCCGCTAGTAACTCAAAAAATCAGGAGCTCTGGAATGTTTCCTTCACCCTCTGTCCTCCTAAACTGCCGGCAACCTGCAGAACAAGAAAAGCAACGCGCAAAACAGTCGATTTTAGTTTTTATTTCCTTTGTTTCACTTCTGTTTTCTGCCTTCCTTTTGGTTCGTTTCTTCTCTGCCGGTTGCAGATCCGGCGGTCGGTTCTCGGTTGGGAGTGGGGCTGCTTCGGTGGGCGCCACTGGAGGAAGGAGGACTGCTGTTGGTCGGTGAAGAAGCTAGAAGGCGGAGGCTTGCTCCTGTGGAGCCTGTCGTTGCTGAGGAGGCCGCGGGAAGCATTGCTGGGGCTGTTGAAGCTGCGGTGAAGGGGAAGCTGAGGTGAAGATCTGTTTGAGGAGAGGGTCTTGGCTGGGCATCTGCTGTGAGCGGCTGGAGGGGCAGAGGAGGAAGGAGCGGCGGACCGATCTGGGTCCGTGGGGGGACATGAAAACCTCCTTCAGAATCTTTCTTCAATGAACATAAACACTCTAGAGGAAGATCAAGTCAAGAACATTGCTGAGAAAATTGAATCTGGAAGAAGGGATGAAGAGCTGCCACAATTAACCATCCACACTTTGGAAGAAGTCACCGTCAGGAATTTTGTTCGAAAGCTAGCCGAAGGAGAGATGTTCCAGAATTGGGAGACCCAAGAAGCTCCATTGGTTTTCAAAATGTAATCAACAATGATTTGTTGGATTATAATTTTATCTATGTTGTTTTTCTTTTTTGTTTTGTTTTTATTCATTGACAATCGAGGCTCAAGATGTCAATTGGATTTTATTTTTGTTTTTTGAGCCAATCTTTTCCTTTTAATGAGATCATGTATTTTCAAAATTCATCTTGATGTCTTACTGTGCATTTACACATCACTTTCCGCTTTCAGAAACCCTGAAAGCGGATACTCCACAACAATACCTGCACTTTACATTGAGAATGAATAGCCAAACTTTAAAGAATACATAGTAGCTGTAGAAGATGAGGAATGGGAGGAGAAAAACATATGGGAATTCACAAAATTAATAGAACAGCACGAACAGGCTTGGAGGCCCGCTAAAGAGGAACTTGAAACCATAAATGTAGGTAATGAAGAAATCAAGCGAGAGCTGAAAATAGGGACTTTGATCACCACTGAAGAGAAGGAAGAGTTGATTGCACTGCTTCGAGATTACATAGATGTCTTTGTCTGGTCCTACGAGGATATGCCTGGTTTGGATACGGATATCGTAGTACATAGGATACCACTGATGGAAGGATGCAAGCTGATTAAGCAGAAGTTAAGGAGAACTCATCTAGAGATCTTAATCAAAATAAAGGCAGAAATTGAAAAACAATGGAACGCTGGTTTTTTGGAAGTAGTCAAGTATCCACAATGGGTGTCAAACATAGTAGTGGTACCCAAAAAGGAAGGTAAAATCAGAGTTTGTGTGGACTTTAGGGACTTAAACCGGGCTAGCCCTAAAGATAATTTCCCTTTACCACACATAGATATTTTAGTTGATAATGCAGCGCGCAGCTCCACATATTCCTTCATGGATGGGTTTTCAAGTTACAATCAGATAAAAATAGCGCAAGAGGATAAGGAGAAGACAACCTTTGTAACACCATGGGGAACCTTTTGCTACAAAGTCATGCCATTTGGTTTAAAGAATGTTGAGGCCACCTACCAAAGGGCTATGGTGACTTTGTTTCACGACATGATGCACAAAGAGATTGAAGTATATGTGGATGACATGATTGCTAAATCTAAAGAGGGAGAGAATCATGTCTAAATATTGAAGAAATTGTTTGAAAGGCTAAGGAAATATAAGTTGAGGCTTAACCTAGCAAAGTGTTCATTCGGGGTGAAATCCGGTAAGTTATTGGGATTTGTGGTGAGTGACAAAGGGATAGAAGTGGATCTCGGCAAAGTAAAGGCTATTCAATCTATGCCACCTCCCAAGACTGAGAAGGATGTGAGAGGTTTCTTAGGAAGGTTGAATTACAATGCTCGGTTTTTTTCCCAATTAACCATGACTTGTGACCCGATATTTCGTTTGTTAAGGAAGAAGAACCCTGGAATATGGAATGAAGAGTGTGATGAGGCTTTTGAGAAAATCAAGCAGTACTTGCTAAATCCACCTCTACTTGTTCCTCCTGTACCAGAAAGGCCATTGATATTGTACCTAACAGTAACCGAAACAGTAATGGGATGTGTGCTTGGGCAACACAATGAAACCGAAAGGAAGGAAATGGCCATTTATTACCTAAGCAAGAAGTTCACGGAATGTGAGTCTAGGTATACTATGATTGAGAAGCTGTGTTACACACTAACATGGGCTACAAAGAGATTACGTCAGTATATGTTGTATCACACTACATGGTTAATTCCAAATTAGACCCGTTGAGGTACATTTGTGAAAAGCCCTATCTATCTAGCCGAATTGCAAGATGGCAAGTTCTATTGGCTGAGTATGACATAGTATATATGACAAGGAAAGCCATGAAAGGGAGTGTTATTGCCGATCACCTGGCTGACCATGCTATGGAAGATTATGAGTCTTTAAACTTTGACTTTCCTGATGAAGAAGTGCTTGCAATTGAGGAAGAGAAATCAGATTGGTGGGTTATGTACTTTGATGGTGCTGTAAATGCATGTGGTAACGGAGCGGGTGCAGTGATAATCTCCCCTGATAAGAAGCAGTATCCGGTTTCAATTAAGCTGCAGTTTGGGTGCACCAACAACACGGCTGAGTATGAAGCTTGCATTCTTGGTTTAGAGGCTGCATTAGAGATGAACATCAAAAAGATAGATGTGTATGGAGACTCAATGCTGATCATTTGCCAAGTAAAAGGAGAATGGCAAACCAAGGAAGAGAAGTTAAGGCCTTACCAAGAATACTTGTCTAAGTTGGCTAGAAAATTTGAGGAAATAGAGTTCACCCATCTGGGAAGGGAAGGAAACCAGTTTGCAGATGCTTTGGCCATATTAGCATCTATGGCCAAGATAGACTTTGGGCACAAGGTACAGCCGGTACACATCAATATCAGAAATAACCCAGCTCATTACTGCTCAGTCGAAAGAGAAGTGGATGGAAACCCTTGGTACTATGATATCAAGAATTTCATCCAAAACCAGGCATATCCCATGGGGGCATCCAAAATCGACAAGAAGACCTTAAGGAGGTTGGCAATGGATTTTTATCTTGATGGGGAGATTTTGTATAAGAAATCATTTGACGGGACTTTGATGAGATGTTTGGATGAATTTGAGGCAAAAAGCACGTTACGGGAAGTCCATGAAGGGATTTGCTCAACCCATGCTAGTGGACATGTGATGGCTAGGAAGATACAAAGAGCCGGGTACTTCAGGATGACATTAGAGAAGGATTGCATCGACTATGTCTGAAAATGTCATAAGTGCCAAGTTATATAGTGACAAAATCAAGGCCCCTTTAGCTCCTCTATTTAACTTGACATCTCTATGGCCCTTCGCGATGTGGGGAATTGATGTGATTGGACCAGTAAACCCAAAAGCCAACAATGGTCATAGGTTTATTCTTGTGGCTATTGACTACTTTACAAAATGGGTAGAAGCCGGGTCATTTGCTCATATGACGCAAAAAGTGGTGAAGAAATTTATTGAGAGAGATTTGATTTGTCGATATGGTCCATCAGAAAAGATTATAACTGATAATGCCTATAATTTCAATGGCAAGATGATAATAGAACTCTGTGCTAAATGGAAAATCAAGCATTCTAACTCTTCGCATATAGACCAAAGATGAAAGGTGTGGTAGAAGCTGCTAACAAGAATGTCAAAAAGGTTATTCAGAAGATGGTAGTCACCTATAAGGATTGGCATGAGATGTTGCCATTTGCCCTTCATGCGTATCGCACCGCAGTCCGAACCTCAATAGGAGCCACCCCGTACATGTTGGTATATGGAATGGAGGCGGTTATGCCTTTAGAAGTGGAAATCCCCTTATTGAGAGTACTGGTAGACTCTGAGCTGGAAGAGGTAGAATGGGCAAAAGTTAGATATGAACAGCTGAATCTGATCAGTGAAAAGAGGATAGCCACAATCTATCATCATCAACTTTACCAAAAAAGGATGGCCAAATCATACGACAAAAAGGTTCGACCTCGAGGATTCCACGAAAGAGATCTTGTACTGAAGAAAATATTGCCTTTACCAGGAGAAGATCAGAGTAAATAGGTGCCGAACTATGAGGGCCCTTACGTGGTGAAGAAATCATTCTCGGGAGGAGCTTTGTTGTTATCTAGAATGGATGGAGAAGATCTAGTTAGTCCAGTGAATTCTGACTCTATAAGGAAATATTACGCTTGATGTATTCCGTAATCTCCCAATCAATAAAATAAAGTTTGGCCATGAATTTTTTCTATAAAAAACCTTTCTTCATAAAAAGCATGATCTCGTAGCATTTGAAATCTTTTACTTAAACAAACTCTTTTCTTACACATGACTAAGGAAATGACTCCATCAATTGGAGGGAACCAAATCAAATCTAAACTTGACATATTTATGCACACCACACTGGGGGCAAGAAGTGTACGAAGTGCACATAGGAGTCCATAGTGAACCACAGCCCAAAGGGGTATCATTGTAATAAAAAGCATCTTTTATGAGAATTTCCAATTGCATTGAAAGTTTCAGTTTTCATGAACAAAACCAAATCTTTTGAGTTTTCCTTTTAAAATAATAATAAAAGACAATACTCAATGGAGAAAGAAAGGGCCCTATAAGGAACCAAAGATCTCTTCACCAAGAGGATAGCAAGTATAACACGTGGAGCATATTCTGTTTCAAGAGGATGAATCGGACAAACAAATGGAAACAAGAGCTTAATAAGTCTACAACAGAAAGGGGGACCTATGTTTCCAAAATAGGTAACAAAAAACATGCATGCTATATTGTCATAACACTAACCTGGCAGAAGAAGGTGTGACGAAGGCCAAAATAGTTCCAAGTTTTTGGGAAAACCGCTGAGGTCCAAAATCTCAGGTCAATGGAACTACAGAAAAGGATAGGAATTGTGAACCAGCACTGCTTTATTTCCTCGAGGTTAGATGTTTTCTTTTGAAGTTTTAGATGGGCAGGTCACCCGATACTGAGACCCTTTCTTAGAAAAGCGTGGAGTTTTTCTAAGAAGTGTTAGGATGGGCAGGTCACCCGATATTGAGACCATTCCTTAGAAAAGCATGGAGTTTTCTAAGAATTTTAAGATGGACCGATCACTTAATATTGGACCGTTTCTTAGAAAAGCATGGAGTTTTCTAAGAGTCTTAAGATGGGCAGGTCACCTGATATGGAGACAATTCCTTAGAAAAACGTGGAGTTTTCTAAACAATTTTAAGAGGGGCCGGTTACCTGATATTGAAACCGTTTCTTAGAAAAGAGTGGAGTTTTCTAAGAGTCTTAAGATGGGCAGGTCACCCGATATTGAGACAATTCCTTAGAAAAGCGTAGAGTTTTCTAAAGAATTTTAAGAGGGGCCTGTTACCTGATATTGAAACCGTTTTTTAGAAAAGCGTGGAGTTTTCTAAGAGTCTTAAGATGGGCCGGTCACCTGATATTGAGACCGTTTCTTAGAAAAGCGTGGAGTTTTCTAAGAATTTTAAGATGGGCCGGTCACCTTATATTGAGACCATTTTTTAGGAAAGCGTGGAGTTTTTCAAGAATTTTAGGATGAGTAGGTCACCCGATAATCAGACCATTTCAAAAAAAAAATTGAAGTTTTTCTAGAAATTTTAAATAAGCAGGTCATCTAATAAGGAGACCATTGTTGAGGAAAAGCAATGAGATTTAGGAGGATCAGACGGTTTATCTTTACAACACTTACTACGCGAAGCGCTTGACAAGTTTTGCTTTGTAAGCATTGTAAAGAGGGGGCATTTGTTGTTACTCAATTTTGGACCCCACATGCTGGAGACGGTGTATACCTCTTTTGAACAGAGTGTAGGAGTTTAGCTCATATTCGCCAGAAGATTGACAAAAGCACATAAAGAAATATTTTGTTTTTTTTTAAACCTTGTTTGAGCTGTTTTCTGCTCTTTTTATCCTTCCCTTTTACTACCAAAATCATCAGGTTTTCTTAGGTTGATTAGGAGTCTTTATAATGCTAAATTCGTTTTTTTATCTGGTCTTTAAGGTTGTATAAATCCCTCAAAATTTGCACTAAAAATGGTTCTGCTGCTGTCACAATTTTTTGTTCCAACTTAGGCTCTCATTCTGACTCAGTTTCGTACGATATCTGACCATCTTAGGTATATTCTGTCACTCATTACATGTTGAAAAATTGACATACACCTTTATTAGGTCTTAGGGATCATTGTTCTTAGAGCAGATTCTCAGTCAGATTTGGATACTCAATATTGTCAGATTAAGAACCTTTTTGACCAACTAGATTACTACTAGTTTCTGTTCTATAAAAAGATTTTATCTCACCTCGACTCCTTCATCAAAGTTGTAGTCCTAGTCACGTAGATGAATTTGAGCTTTTGAATCACTTGATTTTGATATCAGAGGCTCAAGATGTTCCCATTTGAATATCTAACATGAAGGCAAAGAATTCTATCGCAAGAAGGATATTGACCTGAGTCTGCACTAAAAAAAACTCTATTTTTGGCCTAGTTTTTGTGATTTTTGTTCTTAGTTCATACTCTCAGTCATATCAGGATTCTTGGCATTCGTCAGTTTTTGAGTTAGACCCGGAAATCCCTTTTGACCAACTAGATTACTACCAGTTTCTGTTATGTAAAAAGATTTTATCTCACTTTGACTCCTTCATCAAAGTTGTAGTCCTAGACGTGTAGATAAATTTGAACTTTTGAAATCACTTGATTTTGATATCAGAGGCCTAAGATGTTCCCGTTTGAATATCTAACGTGAAGGTAGAGAATTCTGCCGCGAGAAGGATATTGACCCGAGTCTGCACTAAAAAAACTATATTTTTGGCCTAGTTTTTGTGATTTTTGTTCTTAGTTCATACTCTCAGTCATATCAGAATTCTCGGCATTCGTCAGTTTTTGAGTTAGACCCGGAGATCCCTTTCGACCAACCAAATTACCGCTAGATTCTGTTCTGTAAAAAGATTTTATCTCACTTCAACTTCTCATCAAAGTTTTAGTCCTAGACGCGTAGATGAATTTGAGCTTTTAAATCACTTTATTTCGATATCAGAAGCTCAATATATTCTCGTTTGAATATCTAGTGTGAAAGCAGGGATTCCTACCGTGAGAAGGATTTTTTGCCCAAGTTCGCGGGCCTGATTCGAAGGATGTTTTTTTAGACCAAGGACTGAATCGAAAAGTACTAAAATGAGTGATTGAATTGAAGAAGGATATTGAAAGCTGGAGAGGGGGGGTTGGATCATCATAAATGACAGGATTTTTTACCACACCGAATAAGGAAAATAAGACTTTGTAGCATGCACCCTTGCCCATCTGATTTCTTTCCTTTTTTTCCTCTGCAAATTTCCTGCTGGTTTCCATGTTTGTCTTGCTGATTGGAGAGCTGCAGACCACGTTTTATTGATTCATTTCAATGGAAACAACTGGTGCCTCAGGGTCCCAGCTATGGAAGGAAAGAAAGGAGTTGTACCACCCTTTGATCAATGGAAATTAAGTGCTGAAAATCAGAATATGAATAAGAATATGTTAGTTTCCTTTTGCGTTTTTTTTACTGCACATCAGTAGGGATTTGCATCCTAGAATTAATGCATTGAATCTTTCCTAAATAGAGATATGTTAGACTATATATAAACCCCTCTAATGACCTAGCAAGTGGCGGCAAAAAAAAAAGTAGAAAAATAGCAAAGAGAGAGCATAAACAGAGGAGAAAAACAGAGAGTAAGGGACAGAAAAAAAAACAGAGCAAAGAGAGACAAAAAAAAACAAAAACACAAGAGAGGCAGAGTAAAAAACACAGTAAATAGAGGGAGTCTTCTGTCTTGTATTCTGGTGTTATTGGCAGAAAAGAGAGGAGAATAGAGAAAAAAAACGTTCGCTTGGTTTTATTTCATCTTCTGCAAAAAAGAAAACAGTGAGACCTGTAGGTAAGTCTTAACTATCTTCTCCTTTGATGCCTTTAAATCTGTTGCACCTGTTTTTTCCTTGCTTTGTACATTCAGTTTATTTTTACTATACAATGAACGCTCACTTTGTTTTGTTCCTGCCGTGGCTTTGAGTTTTACAAGAGTGACTATGTTAAGAGGGCTAGCCTCTGGTGTTTCGTTTTTTTTCTTTCTTTCGCTGTTTCAGAACCGAGGAACTGGGGAGGGGGGCTATTGTTTCTTCATCATCAACTCCCTTTTCTGTTCGTATCCTTCCATGCTTTTAAATTGAAATAGCCGGCCAAGTTTTCTTTAGTTTTTAGTCCGTGATATAATTGTGTAATAAAAGCATGTCGTCCCAAGCTCTTCCTTTTTGTATGAAACTAATATGCCAGTTTCTCCCGGATTGGTAAAAAGAAAATAGGTCATGATTCATGGACACATGCAGTAGGATTTTGATTTCAAAATTTCACTTTCGAAACTTTGGTTCCCTCGTGCATACAGGTTTAGTATTTTCCAGTGTATATAATTTTAAGTTGATTTGGCTTTGAACGATTTTTGTCACGAATTGTTTCAAGTTTCTTGTAGTTCTTATAATATGAATAATGGCTTGCTATTTTCCATTTTGGTGTTTACGTCTAATTGTGATGTTTGCGTTTTGAAAAAAAATATAAAGAAAAATGTTTTTTTCTTGTGTGTTGCATACGACCAATATCCTAACATGTTTTGAACACTCTTTTTATATATATATACAAAAAAATATTCGAAGTTTTGAAAAATGTGCTTTCGTATGGATTTCTTAAACACACAAAAAAATTTCTTGCATTTCTGGATTTTACAACATGTTTGTAAAACTTCAAAGGGAATTGGCCAATATTCCAAAAAATTTTAAAATCTTATTTTGGGGGGGGAAATTCATCTATTATTCACCGTTAATGTTTGCATAAAGAAATCCTTAAAGGATGAATATCCAAAATATTATTGGGAATAATAAATCCGCACACATCCTTGAAAGAAGCCTTGATTATAATCGAGGACATTTCAAATTTTTTTTCACGGTTTATGAGCCATGAGAGTATAAAACACTAAGACAAAAAAAATAGGTTTTTAAAGCACCCTAGATTTCTAAATTTTTGTCCTTCCGCCTTGCGATTTACAAGTCGCAAACTCTCGAAAAACTAATGGGAAAATGAGCTTTTAAAGCACATGGAACTTACTTGGATTTCTATCTTAATAAATTTAGTTTGAATCATACCTAGAAAAACTGATGGGATTAGAAAACACCAACATCATAGCAGATTATAAAACAAACCAAACACCAAGCAGCTTACCTTAGGTAGGGCGTACTAGGGGTGCTAATACCTTCCCTTTACGCAACCAATCCCTTACTTTAGAATCTCTGAAAGACCAGTTAGGGTTTCTAGTGACCAAATACTAGGTGGCGACTCCCCTTATTCAATAAAACCAAGACCCCGAAACCAATCGAGGGTCGCCGTGATGCCACGCTCCGCTCACGAGGGTGCAACAAAGCTGATGAATTTTCCAATCATACGAAACCGCAATGGAGAAGACCAATCTGACAGTCGCTTGTTTGATAATAGGACTAAAGGTTTCAGAGTAATCAATACCTTCGTACTGAGTGAAACGTATAACAACTAGATGCATCTTATTCCTCTTAATGTTGCCATCAACTTTGCATTTAATTATGTACACCCACCGACTACCAACAACATTCATCGAGGGGTGAAACGACACCAAGGTCCAAGTTTTATTAGCGCATAAGGCCTGAATTTCCTCGCGCATAGCATTATGCCACGCCTCATACCTGTTATCATCATTAAAAACAAGTGGCTCATAAGTAGAAGGAGAAACTACCCGACTAAGGAGGCTGTAGAGGTTGCGGTAATTGTTGTGGACAATGTTGTCTTGGGCTGTCTAGGACGGAGGACCATATGATGTTAACGAGCAACTGGGCTTGGAGAAGAAAAGCATGTACCTGGAAGTTGCTAGATAGGATACGAGGAGAGGTCTACATGGAGCTGCAGGCTAGCTGGAGAATCACTGGAGGGATTGATCTGCACTGCAAACACTAGTGAATTTGCTGTAGAACTGGGTTGTTCTACAGTAGCAGACCTAAAAGCATGCACATCTGGCAATCGAGAACCTATTCTTGCTAATGATCATTTGAAAGACAAGCATATGGTGATAGTACGACATTGTTGGACAGTGATGAAGGGGTTGCAGAATCTGTGGGCAAGTGGTGGTTTATTGGGGTGTGGTAAAAGGCAGAACTAGGTTGCTATTTGGGCAGGTTGGTGAAGTTGTAGGCTGAAAGATTTGAGGAGGATTCAAGGGCGGGTGGTGTGTAGGATGTGTGGAGGGTACTGGTGAATGTGTTAATTGTTCAGAATTGGCAAAAGGAAAGACATTTTCATGAAAACGAACATGACGAGAAACATAAATACGATGAGATGCTAAATCAAGACAACGATAACTAAGATGGGATGAGCTATATCCTAATAACACACATAGAGAAAAAGGTATATCCAATTTGTGAGCATGATATAAATGCAAAAAGGGGAAACAAAGACACCCAAAAGTACACAGAATTTATAATTAGGAATACGACAAAACATACACTCAAAAGGAGATTTATTTTTTAGAACAAGAGTAGGCATGCGATTAATAAGATATACTGATGATTCAAGAGCATAGTTCCAAAATCATAATGGTGCACTACATTGGCCTAAAAGGGTGAGGCCAGTTTCGATAATATGTCGATGATGACGCTCAATGGTGCCATTTTGTTCATGAGTATGAGGACAAATTAACCGATGATGAATACCAATGGTTTGAAACAAATTATTTAACTTATGATATTCACCGCCTCAATCAGTTTGAACATATTTGATTAAGTGAAAACTAACGCTCAACAAGTGTTTGAAACCGATGAAATATGGAAAACACATTAGATTTGACAACTAGCGGATAATACCGTATATGTTTGGTATTCACATCAATAAATATAACAAAGTAACGAAAGCCATCTGAAGAAAATATAGGGGCAGGACCCCAAACATCACTAAATATTAAATCAAGTGGGGCAGTAGTTTTATGACCCATAGGTCACTACGACATACACGATGATTTGCCTAATGGACAAGCTTGACACTGAGTAAGAGAACATCTAGAAATACATATGATTTTAGTACTGGAAACTAACAAATTTAAAATGCGAGGGGTTGGATGACCCAAACGACGATGCCACAGGTTGGCAGTCGCAAAGATGCTAGGAGACCAAAAAGATTGAGGAATTGACGTGGCAGAAGACTCGAAGAGGACATAAAGACCATCATTACTCTGACCGGAAAGGAGAACTTCCTTAGTGATGAAATCCTTGATATAAAACACAGAAGCATGAAATTCAAAATAAACATGATTATCACGTTAGAATTTATGAACAAATAATAACGGTTTGGTAATATGAGGCACATGAAGAACATTGGATAATGAAAAGATGTGTTTTGGGGAATGTAACGTAGTATATCCAATATTGGATATGTTAAGGCCCTTACCGTCACTAACATGCAAATGATCATTACCAAGATAGGGTGCAGAATCGGTCAAAGTTGCAAGATCAGGTGTGACGTGTTGATTCGCGCTGGTGTCGGGGAACCAAGTCACAACAGAAACATTCCCAACAACAAGGTGAGCAGAGGACTACTGGGTACTGTTGCAAAATTGGGGATAATGGTGAGCTGTGTGACCGAAACCAGAGCATAATTGGCAGAGGACATGCTGTTGTCCAAACCACTATCCAGCCCCTGTGTTGTACCTGTTTTGCTACCAATTGTTTGGCCTCCAGTTGGCAGCAAATTGGCCCCTGTTATGGTGAGTGTAGCAGTTGTTGTTGGAGCGTTAGTAGCATAAGAACAACCCCTGTTACGACTGAAATTTGAGCTGTGATGAGACATAGTAAGATGAGCAGAAGGTTGTGGTGATGACAACAAAGGTGGTTACGATAGAGATGATGACAGTAGAGATAAAAAAAAAAAACAAAGAGGGAATGGCGTCTATGAAATGAAGGGGGTTTTTGTGTAGAAATTAATAGGTAAGAAGGTGGTTGTGAAGATCAGCATACGACAGCAGCTTTGCCTTTATCATAAGACTCATTACTAAGTCTTTGAACTCACCACGAAGGCCACGAAACAAATATAGATTGAAGTCTTAAAGGGACATGGGACGACCTGCAATAGCCTATTCATCAAATAATGATTTGGCTTGCTGCATGTATATACTAATCAATGAGTCACCCTTGCTTAAGAGCTTGAAAAGAACATAGAGTTGCATGATGCAAGAATTAGATGGAGATGCAAGAGCTTTCTCAAGAGTGCGCCAAACACATTGTGAGGTATGATAATCTACCACGAGATACAACACATCTATGGAGAGAGAGGAGAGGAATGCACTCAAAATAAGTTGATCATATTGCTTCCAATGAAGAAAGGAAGGGTTGATTGTAGAGGAAGAACCAGTAGAACCGTCAGAAACATGAGATGAAGGACACAACACTAAGCTATCAACGAAGTGAAAAACACATTGACCAAGGAGATAGGGCTTCATCTGCATTCGCCAGTAGAGATAATTTCATAAGTTTCAATGAAACAACTTGATGAGTGTTGGATACATCAATGATAGCTAGAGTTTGTGTTCCCATAATATGCAAAGGAATGGTAGAAACTTGCGAGGAGGACCTCATTGACATGTTCTGATAGCAGATGCTGCTGTTGTGGAGGAAGAACACCATCGACAACAGCTTGTACATGGTTGGCCAACTAGGCTGCACCACCGGTGGTGAGGCAGAAATCGGCGGCAGCAGCAACAAAGTCCATTTTAGATAGGAAGAGGGAAGGCCGGCTACAAGGGGGAGAGGGAGAGAAGAGTTTTGACAGCATGAGGCTCTGATACCAAGTAATTGATTAGCCAACCTTTTCTATATATATATATATATATATATATATATATATATGTAGGGCAATATACAATAGTAATGGTGGAGATTACAACATAAGAGTATGCCTCAACTAGTCTTCAACAATTTCCTGGGCATTCTGGTATACTCTTTTCACTAATATATTTTTTTATTTTTTTGTATTTTCTCTTTTTTCCTTTTTTTATGCAAGGCCTCAAAATGGGTAACTACACCATTAACAAAGGAATAATAGTAGATCTCCATCATGGTATGGTCAAAATTAATTCAAATGCTAGACTTTGTAATGTTAATGATGTCTTTGTTTTCACCAAGTAATACCAGCAAGCTCATTACTCATACACTGCTTCTTTTAGAAAGAATCATTCAAGAATTGATTGATTATCCATAATGAAAACTAAACCCAAGGGTTGTGTGTCAAAGTTGTTCAGGATGGCGACGATGAATTAATTATGGGAGATGGTGTAACTTGGTGAGTTAGTTGATTTTATCGAATTGCATCATCTAATGACTTTAAAGAAAATTCAAATTTTCACATTGCCAAGAATATTTTTGTTGATGTTGATGCTGAGAAGTTAAATGATGTTTTAAGCTCTAATAGACACACACAAGTCCATGAAGATGATAACGACAAAATCAATGTACAAGATTGCTAAGGAGATGAGGACAAGTCAATTGATGAAAAAGAAGACAATTATTATTAATTTGCACAACATGAATGTGTAATGCTATAAACTATAACGTAATATTTATGAACGAAATTCACTTTTATGTAATGACAATGATGTTAATTTATTATTGAATGATAAAGAAATATTTATTTTATTATTGTGATGTGATTGGTGTTATTGTGTTGTGTGTGTAGTTGTGAATTTAAGTATTTTACAGGATGAATAGATAGGGAATACAAACATAATTTGGCATCAGACATTTTTTTACACTGATGGAAATACTTAAGGATATTTCTATCGGTATATTCCTAAGACCATGGGAATTGTTCCCCTTCACCCTGGCGGTTTGGAGGGATTTCAGGCTACCATACATCCCGGAAGATATATGGCCGCAATATGCCAGCACGTGATGTCTAAGCGGCTCACACGATGCTTATAGTCCGGTGCCGACAATCAGAACCGGTAAATTCATGGTTCGGTGACCACGCACACCAACAACTTCATTCTGTTCACTGCACATGCGAATCAGATGGTAAGATTAATTTTAATGAAATCTATCATTAATGAATTTGTTGTTATTTTTAAATATAGTTAACATGCAACATTTATTTTCTTACAGGCTACGTCTCTTGGATGTGAGCCGAGCCCAACGGAGCTGTTTGTGGAGACGTACATGCAGAGTGAAGACTGCCAAAAGGGGGTGCAACAGTTCGTCGACAACTGCGCTCAACTCTTCGTGGTATGTTCTTTCGACCATTTTATTTTGTAAGTTATTATTATCTTAAATTGAATATGATAATTTCTTTTTTAATTTTCAGAAGACATATAATAGTCAGTTAAGAGAGAGATACGAAGACGATCTTTCGACCCACCCGAATTTGTGGATGGAGGAAGGATCGCCTGGTGGACCCAATAAAAATCGGGTGTATGAACTCTCCAACACTACGGCCGATACTTGCGGACGGCCTGTAGTGTCTCAATAGTTGGGAGCTCCCAATCAGTATTGAGCGCCCAATCTGAAGAGTTTGTGACCTTGAAACAACAATATTAGCAACTCTTAGGGGATTATGAACAACTCCGCCAGATAGTCATAGACATTAAATCACATATGGGTGATACGTGTGTGCCCTCGTTTTGACCGTATGGTCCCGGGAACAACCAGCCTCCTCCTCCTCCTCCTCCGACTCCGCCATTGTTTTAGTTCAATTTTTTTTGGAAACACTCTAAATTTGTAATACATATTTTGATGAATATTATGTACTAGTATTTTTAATATTTATACAATTTTATTCGCTTAATTGGTTTTTTTACTATTATTCTATGCAATTTTATATTATTTATTCTACTCAATTTTAATTTTGTAATTTTTTTTAAAAAATATCACCGATGGATTTACGAATGGCATTACATCGTCGATATTTGACAGAGAGTTACAAAATATTTACTGAATATGCTATAATCACCGACGTCTCTACCAACGGCCTACGTCCGTCGGTATTTCACAGAGAGTTGCACAATATTTACTGCATATGCCACAATCACCGACAACTTTATTCTGTTGGTAATATTACCGATGGAACTACAGACGGAATGAATCCATCGATATATTTCCAACAGGAATGTTTTTTTTGCGCGCATTTTTTGTCTGTAAAACCATCAGGTTTTTTTTACCGACCGAAATAGCGACAGAAAACGACATTACCGACGAACGTTATTCCGACGAACGTATTCCGTGGGTGATGTAGTCGGTAAAAGTTTTACCGACGGACTGTCAATCTTACACCGACGAATAATGCCTGTTAGTAAAACTGTTAAATATTGTAGTGATCAAGCATACTCTTCTCTTCTAATCCTAAGGTATGTTGTCTTTCTTCATTTTTCTTTTTTTGTTCTTTTTTTTTTTGGTTTATTAACCATGTGTTTTCTTTTCTTTTTTCTTTTTCTTTTTTAGTTTTTTTAATTAAGAGCCAAAATAAAGCAAGCCATTAAGGTAAGAATTTTTCATTTCTTTATTGTGTTTTTTGCATAATTTTTTTTGTCATAATTTTTGTTCAATTTTGTGTTCTTAATAATTTTATGAATTAATAAATGGCATGTAGGTAGTCTCTCATATAGGGGAGATGTTGTCGAATTTTTAAAAAATGGAATCATTTAATTTTTTTATTTGTTAATTTATGTAGATGCCTAGGAAAAAGTTTATTGCACGTCGCGAGGACAAGCTTATTACTAGTTCTTGTATTAGCAATGTTGAGAACCATGAGTCATTAGGTGTCAAACAAGAACATCCACCTGAGGCACAAGCATCGACTCAAGACGCAAGCTTGTCAAGTGTGATGCAACAACATCGAGGGCCCCCCTTCACAGTAGGATCCATTTACTCGTAAGTACGACGCCCAGTGGAAGGATGCCCTTTCAATATAAGTTTGTTTTGCTTTCACAATTAATAACATGTTTAATAATTTTTTAAAAAATAATATCATTTCATGAATACAATTTCATGTTTACAAACATTGATGCTGCTAAAACAATAACATTGACCTTTAAATCGTTGATAGAAATTTCATTGTTTCAATGGAGTTAGGTTTCCATCCAAACATCCTAAATGAAAACCACAAGTCGATGCATGATTTTTTATGTTAATTTGGATCGTTTATTGAAATTTTCCTTGTATAAATTTTTACTTCAAGAGAAAATTATAATAGGTGAGAGCTGATAATAATGTTGCAATGAAGGTTTGGGAGAATCATGTTGCAACTAAGTAAGTTCAAATTCAGGATATTGTTTTTATTCCAAATATTAAAATTTTATTTTTCAATTACTAACATATAATTAATTTGTACCATATAGGTTACAAAAGAAAGCTAGCATGGATACATTTTTTGTACAAATTGCAACATAAAGCCAAAAATCATACAAAAAAAGAGAGCTTTCAGGCTAGAATGACATGGCTATTTGGAAGGATTTCAGACCGTTGTACGTCTCAAATGGTGTATGGGAGGAATACATTCAGCACATGACATCCGCACATTTCACTCGATAGTCACAGTCCGTTATGGATAACCAGAACCAACATGTTTATGGTTCTATTACCACGCACACCAGTGACTTCATTCCATTTGTTTCACATGCGAAGGGGATGATATGATTTTTTTATTACATTCATTTTTTATTAGTTGTTTTTTATAAATGTATTTAATTGACAATATTCTTTTATTGCAAGCTATAATTCTTGGACTCGAGCCAAACCCAATGAAGCTTTTTGGAGTGATGACCTCCAAAAGGGGTGCAACAACTTCTTGATAGCTGAGCTCAGTATTTTGTGGTATGTTAGTTTTCAATTGTTTTTTTCTTGATTTATTATTTCCTTGAATTTGATGTATTTATTTTTTCTTTCCAGGATGCATATAACAGCCGGTTAACAAAGGGATATGAGGACAATCCTTCAACCTATCTAGATATTCATCCGGATTTATGGTTGGAAGTAACCAATGGAGTTACCGATGGCGCAACATCATCAATATATTACAGAGAGTTGGAAAAGAATTATTACAAAAGCTATTGCTATATTTTTCTACTTTTGTTCAATATTTTGTTAAAACAATATTTTTAAAATATTACCGATGAAGTTATTGATAGCACAACTCCGTCGGTATATTCCAAGAAGTTGAAAAGAATTGTTACAAATATCACTATTAATGGTGGGGTTATCAACAAAACTTATCATTGGTATATTTTAGAGAATTGGAAAAGAATTGTTACAAATGTAACTGCTATTGTTAATACACTCATCAAATTATAGATGGTATTATGTCGCTCATATATGTATTTTTTTAATCAGAACTATAATATTTTTATTTATGAAGTTCTTTTTTCTTTAGATAAAAAAATTTCTTTTTCTTTGTGTGAAGCATTGTTTTTTAAGTATAAATTTATTATGGTCATGAAAATAAACTTTTATTAAAAATTTAAAAATCATGTCTTTAAATTTTATTTTTAATTGAAGAGAATAAAGAGTAATTACTCTAAGAAATTATCTAAAACCATTATAATAAAAATATATAAGCTAGGTTTCTTGTTTTTTAGTTGTACCTTGTTTTTAATAGAAAGTGTAAAGAGAGAAAGTAGGGTGGCTAGGATTTAGGATTTTTACCAACATATTAAGCTAGGTCCTCCTAATTTCTGCTACTTACTGTAGATGAGTAGAGAGTAGGGTGGCTAGGACTAGGATTTAGGATTTTTACTGACATATTAACCCAGGTCGCCCCTAATAAAGATAGTAGGGTGGCTAGGATTTAGGATTTTTACTGACATATTAAACTAGGTCCCCCATTTTTACTGACATATTAACCTAGGTCCTCCCCCACCCCCCCAATTTCTGCCAGCACCTGAGAATAGGGTGGCCAGGACCTGAAGAGAATAGGGTGGCTGGGATTTAGGATTTTTACTGACATATTCAATTTCTGCCAGCACCTGAAGAGAATAGGTAGACATATTAAGCTAGGTCTACCTAATTTCTTCCATGTCTGTTTTAAAGGTAGCTGTTAT
>Ga0325403_1001604_pt1 | contig 19042 bp, 17 predicted proteins | sample PopdelMetagenome_19_FD_205665 | JGI IMG/M metagenome (GOLD analysis project Ga0325403, IMG submission 205665) | Populus deltoides microbial communities from Bellville, Georgia, United States - Xylem-PdKOR-R4 | ecosystem: Host-associated > Plants > Phyllosphere > Stem > Wood/Secondary xylem...
TTAAATGAGCATATTAATAGTTTAAGATAGGTTCTTGAAATATTTAGAAATGAAAGATTATATGCTAACCTAAATAAGTGTGATTTTTACATGAAAAGAATTGTATTTTTAGGTTATGCTGTTAGTGTAAAGGGGATTGAAATGGATGAGGCAAAGATTAAGGTTTTTCAAGAATGGCCTACACCTAAGACAGTAAGTAAGGTAAGAGGTTTTCATAGTTTAATTAGTTTTTATAAAAGATTTGTCAAAGATTTTAGGAAAGTTTTATGAGGTAAGTTAGGAACTAAATTGTTATTTTCTAATACTTATCATCCACAGACAAATGACCAAACAGAGAAGCTAAATAGAACTTCAACTTAATTGTTAAGAACTATTATCCAAAAGAATCTTAAAAATTGAGAAGATTGTTTGTCATTCATTCAGTTTGCATATAATAAATTGTGCATTTTATAACTAAGTTTTCTCCTTTTAAAACTATGTATGGTTTTAATCATTTAACTCCATTGGATTTATTGTATTTACCTGTTGATAAAAGAGTAAGTTTTGATGGGAATAGAAGAGCACAAGTTGTCAAAAATTTGCATACCAAGGTACAACAACATATTGAAAAGATAAATGAGCAATATGTATTTAAAGTCAATAAAGGAATAAAAAATATGGTACTTGAACCATGAGTGGGTTTAGGTGCATATGAAGAAAGAGATATTTCCTACTCAAAGAAAATCTAAGTTTATGCCAAGAGAAGATGAACTATTTCAAATTATTAAGAAGATCAATGATAGCGCCTATAAAATGGAATTTCCAAGTAAATATAGTGTTAGTGCTACATTTAATGTATCTGACCTTTCTTTGTTTAATGTAGGTGATAATTTGAGGGCAAATCCTTTCGAGAAAAGAGGGGATATGATCCCTAACTTTAACATTAAGAGATCCATTAGAGGTTTTATTGGGTCCACTCATAAGATTTAAAGCAAAAAGGTTCAAGGAAACAATTAATGGACTTCTTCAAGAAACATAGGCTAAGGTAGACTTTAAGATTATATCAAATAATAAAGAACAAGCCTTGATTAATTTGAATCATGTTCAAAAAGGGCTTGTAAGGGAGCATACATAAATAGAATGTTATATCTTTCTTTTTTTTGTATATAGTGGACAAAGAAAAACTACGTTAGTTACAAAAACACCTGAAACACAAAAAAAAAGCCTGCACTTAAAGGTATAACAATCTCTTTCTCTTAAAATATTTAGGAGATTTCTTACTGAAAGTTCATGTGAATTACTATTAGAGATCAAATATTTAGATAACTTGTGCTTTGTGATAACTGATAAGTGCAAAATATACATATGTTTTTAATTTTTTTACATTATGCTTTTAATGTGTTTTAAGCTTATTTGAGTTCATTGAAAGTAATTTTATGAGTTTGGCATGCCTAAGAGATTTGGTGAATTAATTGTTAAAAGATAAGAAATTTTGTATTTTATGTTTTGGAGCTTGGTTTTTCTAATAGTTTTTTCACCAAGTTGGAGTTACAGAATGAGAACATGGCTTAATAAAAGTTGAACCACACATATCCAGCTTTCTAGAAAGATATTATGGGTAAAAATCTGATCTCATCTGGACCTCTAATTAGACTTGTAAAATCGGGCCAGATTCCTACTCGTAATAAAATTCTTTGATTTTAAACTAGATATTCAAATGGACATTTCTTGAGCTTTAGTTATTGAAATTAGGGGATTCAAAAGCACAAATTCATCTACACATCTAGGGATACAACTTTCATGAAGGCCTTTAGGTTAAATAAAATCGTTTTTAAGATGAAAATCTTGATGCAAGCTGGATGACAAGTTTTGTCTCCTAATCTAATGAGAAACTAACAAGATGGGAGTCTTATCATTTAAAGAAAATATGATGGGATCAAATAGATATATTATCATGAAGGTTTCCTTTTATGATTTAATAAAAAGAAGGAGATCAATGTGACAAAAGAGAGAGAGAAAAAAACGTTGTTTGCCACTAAAATTTTCAAAAAGTTCATCTTTGCTGCTGAGATTTTCATAGACCATGAACAACTAATTCTCAATTTTGGTTTAATGGGAATAGACACTATATCCATTATCAAATTATGAGAAGTAAGTTATCATTATAATTCTTTCATATTCAACTACTTATTTTTTCTTATTTGAAAATTATGTTATTAATTTCTACTTAAGATAATTGAATTGTTTTGAGATGGCATGCATGTATGCTTTCTAATTTCTTTCAATCTATAATTATTGTTAAAGACTAGAGTTAGAAGCAAAAGAATTAATTTGATTGTTGCAACTATATCTTAATTTATTAGGGAGGAATAAGCTAAGTTAAATTGTCAAGCTTTTGAACGATTGTTTAGTATAAATTTGACAAACTTTGCTCTTAAGACTACTACCAAATAAATGAGAATTGCTTTTCATTATTAAATATTTTTTATGGTAAGAAATTAATTAGAAAGTTTTGTCTAGTTAATTTATTGATAGTCTCCTCGATTCCCCTTAGCTTTAAGGGATATCGAATTTATTTGCATGACTTGAACTTTTATTTTTACTTCGATGATCAACAAATTTATAAGAATGGTTGTCTAGACCCTTTGAACTGAGTTAACATTATATCAATTTCATTTTCAGAATTTTGTTTCTTTAATTATTCAAATCCCTCTATTTTATTTATTTTAGTTTCTTGTTGGAAGATTAAACAAATTTTTTCTTGGGCTAAACCTAGTTTTCATGATTATACTAAGAATTTATTTTGTCTATGATAATACAATTAAGATTATATTTTGAAGGTTCTGATGACCAAACAACAACCTAGCTTTGAAATAATTTTTCAAAGTCAAATAAAATATCTTATTTTCAGGAATTTTCATATAAATCTTAAACAACTCTAAATCTGTCTAACATAATCTTTAAGACTCCAATAGAAGAATCAATCCATAACCCTTGATTTTTCTTTTTAGCATCATACAACAATAATTGAATTATAAATAAACTTGTTAAAGGGTGTAATATATTTATAGGATTTGTCTAAGATTTCCTTAGAACAGCTGTTAAAAGATCACTTATCATGATTGGTTAAATGTTGATAGCATCATACAACAAATAATTAACTTGTCTGGATCAACAAATTAGCCTTTTTCCTTCAAATTTATTTCGTCTTCTTAGGCTGTTGGATTTGGTACACAGGCTTCTAAACTTCAACAACCTTACCTTCACGCATTCCTGGTGCACGATCTGCTTTTCGTTTGCAGTTACATAAATTATTTCGTAAATTAAGATATAGTATATAATGTTTTATTATTATTATTATTATTATTATATGAATAAAGATTAAAATTAAGGCTACAAAACTTAAGGCATGCATATGGCATGGAGAAATCTCATCGTGATTGAATGGTAAAAATTGATCAGTTGTGCAAAACATGACTTGCCAACTGTTCTAGACCAACAAAACAACAAGTTCCCAGTGATCATAAGTGCCAAGCATCTTTGCATGTCCAAGGAAATTATTTCCTCTACAAATTTAGCTAGCCAGCAGACATGATTGCTTGCTCTCGCTAGCTACTAGCTTTTCATGGCTTCATGGGTTGAAGAGCTCCATTTTCCTCATGTAAACATCCCTGTAACAATCGCCCATCTGCTTCCGGTATCGCCTGCAGGGCCCATATCAGCTGCCCCAGGTGATAGCCTCTACCTCTCTAACCTTGACGACATCATTGGAGCTCGTGTTTTCACCCCAACTATTTATTTCTATCGATTCGATTTCTTGAATAATTCCACCCGAAAATCTGTCATGAAAACTCTATTCGATGCTTTGTCACATGTTTTAGTTCCTTACTATCCTTTATCAGGCAGGCTTAGAGAAACCAAGAATGGTAAGTTGGAGGTATTTTTTGAACAAGGACAAGGCGCACTCATGGTAGAGGCATACTCAGATTTGGCCTTGGATAAACTAGGAGAACTTACAGTGCCGAATCCAGCATGGTCCCCATTGATTTTCAGGTTCCCAAACGAGGAACCCTACAAAATTCTTGACATGCCATTGCTTATAGCTCAGGTAACTCTCTTTAGCTGTGGTGGTTTTAGCCTGGGCTTAAGACTCTGCCACTGCATATGTGATGGTCTTGGTGCAATGCAATTCCTTCGTGCATGGGCTGCGACGGCGAAGTCAGGCACTCTGGTTACAAACCCTGACCCCTGTTGGAACAGGAAATTCTTCCAGCCTCGTAATCCACCTGTGGTTAAATACCCGCATATGGAATTTATGAAAATAGATGAAGGCTCAAGCCTAACAAGGAGTCTATGGCAAGAAAAGCCTGTGCAAAAGTGTTACCGCATTAGCCGAGAGTTTCAAGCACAATTGAAATTTGTAGCAGCTCAAACAAATGATCAGAAGTTTTCCTACACAACATTTGATGCTATGGCAGCTCATGTTTGGAGGTCATGGGTGAAAGCGCTAGATGTAAAACCAGTGAACTATAAGCTTAGGCTTACTTTTTCAGTCAATGCTCGCAACAAGCTTAAGAACCCGCCATTGAAAGATGGTTTTTATGGCAATGTGGTATGCCTAGCATGTGCTGTAAGCTCTGTGTATGAACTTATTACTAGACATCTCACAGAAACTGCTCATTTGGTTCACGATGCTAGGATTGGGGCGTCAGAGGAATACTTGAGATCAACAATCGATTATGTGGAAGTGGACAGGCCGACAAGGCTTGAATTTGGTGGGAAATTGACAATAACACAATGGACAAGGTTCTCAATACATGAATGTGCAGATTTTGGATGGGGAAGGCCTATTTATGCTGGTCCAATAGACTTGACCCCAACACCACAGGTATGCGTGTTCCTGCCGGAAGGGGAGGCGGATCCCAGTGACAGGATGGTGGTGTGCATATGCTTGCCTGAGTCAGCCACCGATAAATTTAAAGAGTTCTTGAGTTCCGTAGATCAATCAAGGGATGAGGATGTTGATAGGAATAATTAATTAAGCTGGAATAGCTAGCGATTTATTTGATTAATTCCAAAACTATAAATACGTTTTTTTTTTTACTTCAATTTTTCTTTTTTCGTTTTCTTTCTTTCTTTCTTTTTATAAAAATACTTTAATCTTAACAGCAGAGCCTTATGGGATAAATATAAGTCGTGACACAATCCGGATCTAAAAACAACCGTTATATAATTGGAGGGTTCATCAGAACAGAACAAATAAGAGTGATGGCAGTTGGCGACATAGCTCTTTTCATGTCCTACAATATTAATCTTCACTTATCGTAATATATAAATGAGAAGCATATAATTGGTTTGACAATAATATATTTATGAAAGAAAATTCATGTTACTGTTATACTAATTTAATCATATATATCAAATAGAAAAAAAATATATAAATGACCTTAGATTATCAAGGATATAATAATCATAAAATCATAACATAATATCTATAATATTATCCAATAATACTTATTATTTCAACATTATCTCTAAATATTTTTGGTGGCCATCTTTTCATTAATGGATCAATAATAATAAGATTAGTGCTAATGTGTTCGACTGACACTCCACACTCTGTATTCTTCTTTAACAACGTGGTATTTTAATTATGTTTTGCACCCTTTCAATGCTTGTTGTTTTTAAAGAAGAAAACAACAATAGAATTACAACAATATTTTTTTAGTGGCTTGAAATAACTATCGATTACTCTAAGTTCTGAAATAAAGTTTTGCAACCTATTTGTTTGAACTATGATATCAAAGTATGCCATAAATTAAGCTTACATGAGATTTCTTCTCCAACTAAAAGGAACAAATATCATACTATAGATTTTATTGTATCCACACATCCAGTAAAATTCAAATATGAATATCCAACCATCTCAAGATGATTATATTTTCTATAAATGAGCTTGTAATCTTTTATTTCTTACAAGTATCTTAATACTTTTTTTACAACCTTCCATCAATAAAATTGATGTTTAGCTTAGTACAAATCTAAGCATACATTACGCAAACAATAATTAATGCATAAGGAATTTCTTCCATCTATTTACATTCCAATTCATTTTTTGAGCATTACATAAGATTATGTTTATCTCTCTTTTAGATTGGAACGACATTTACTAAGCATTTATCCATTCTCAATATCTCTAAAACTTAATTGATATATTCCTTCTAAAAAAACTATAACAATTCTTGTAATCTATCCCGGAATATTTCTATCCCAAACTTATAATTAATGTCTCTCTCCCATATCTTTCATATCAAAGTTATTAAAGAGAAATTTATTAGTCTCGTGTAGTAAACCATTAGTTGCAAGCAATATTATTAATATACAAAATCAATTATATAAACTTGCTCCTACTAACCTTCAGATGCCTCGGTTTAGGTAATCATCGTGTCAAACTTTTATCAGTACCAAATCTAATTATATCTTTCATAAGTTTGTTCTTTTTTACATATGAGTTACAGGGTTCTTACCCTTTAGGTTTGCATCAATCAGTATCAAAGTAAGACTCTAAAATCAATTCCTTAAAGAGCTAAAAATATAGGTACGAGAGGTAAAAGGCAAAAAAATTTTGACGATGTCTTTCATATACTTCTCGTTCGCGATTCTTTATAATCATTGGGTAGGGGTTTCATTCTAATAATTTTGGTGCCTTGATTTATGTAATCATTGAGTCAAGATTTTATCAACCAAATCTAATTTTAGCTTTCTTGGGTTTGTTTTATCTTATAAGTTAGTTTCATGATTCTTACCTTTCGAGTTCAAATCAAATGAGTTCTTTGATTCTTAAGTCTTGTTTCCTCGTTAATAGGTATTTCGTGTAGTTCAAGCACCTTCCATTTATCCTTTATATTTCATTTAGAAACGACAATGCTCTAGAGGTAATGAACTAAGGATAAATTGTACAAGAAAATTCTCATCCACATGCATCTCATGTGTTTAAGTCTTGTTGTAACAATTTTCATTTCAATGATAGGTTCATGTATGGTACAAGAACCATCAAGCTTTATAGTGGTCAAAGTATCCATTAATGTCTTAGTAAGTGACTCATTAGTAATTTAGGAATACTCTTCCTTGAATTTAATAAGTTTCTTAGCACTTTTAGTTTTTGAGAATAGCAGACTTGATGCGAAACTTCTTTTTTTTTTTTTGTATTTTCTACCTTATATTCTCATGGAGAGCCTTTATTGTCTATGCTTTTTTCTATTTCCATCAAGATTAACCCTTTTCATCAATAGATAAAGAAAACAAATCCAAAGAGTCAAAGGATTAAAGCCATATACAATTTCAAAAGAAGAATAATCAGTAGTAGAATGCACACTCCTATCATAAGCAAATTCAATAAATGACATACAATCCTCTCAATTTTTTAATTTCTTTTGAATCATAGTTCTTAATAATATAGTTGAAATTCTATTAACTATTTCAGTTTGACCATTTGTTTGTGGATGATAAATAGTAGAAAATAATAATTTTATTTCTAATTTCCCCCACAAACCTTCCAAAAGTAGCTAAAAAAATTAACATCATGGTCAAACACAATTCTCTTAGGTACCCCATGAAGTCGAACAATCTCCCTAAAAAATAAATCCACTAGGTTAGTTGCATCATCAGTTTTATAACAAAATAACTAATACATAACTACAAAAATAGAATCCCTGTTTTTTTTTTTACCTAGGCAAACCGAGCACAAAATCCATAGATATATTAACCTATGGTTTCTTAGGCACTAGCAAATAATTATATAAATCATGAGGTAAAACTTTAGACTTAACTTGTCTACTTGCTATGCATGTATCATAAATTCTTTACATATCTCTTTTCATCTTAGGCTAATAAAATTACTCATACAAAACATCTAAAGTCTTAGCAATCTCAAAGTGCCCTATTAATCCGCTTACATGAGCTTCACGAACTATCAATTCATGCATAAAACAATTAGGTATATACAATCTTTTTTATTTTAATTAATATCCAAGAAATACAATCTTTTTCATGTAAAAGTCGAACTTTTTTTAGATTAGCATGTAAACATTCCTTTCATAAAATAACTAATACATTCCTTAAATGTTCAACATGCTCCTCTAAATTCTTTTTATAAATCAAAATAAACCATAATAAACATACCTATAATATCATAAACATGTCAAAAAAATAATTATTCTTGATCTCACTCCTTTTTGCATAAAAATTATGTTTCTATATTTTCCCGTACAATTTTTTTTCTCCACCTTCCTTTCTTCTCTTCTCTCTTGATCGAATCCCATTAATTCCTATTTTGGCTAATTTTAACCTTCTTATTTCTTGGCGCACTTTATTTTCACTCTTCCTCATATCTCGTATGGTTGATCTTTCTCTTTAGCTTTGCTTTCTCTTTTCAATTTCAATTGGTCTTCATATGCTTCTCTCAAGGATAATGTTATAAGTGTGAATGTCTTTTCATCCTTCTTAAGAGAATACATGTTCTTATACCCATCATGTTTGACTTTCCTATCAAATTATCAATGCCTCTTAACCAATAAATAAGTAATATGTATAGGCATAACATCACACTAACACCTTATCCTAAACCAAAACTTGCTTAGTAACTCTCACTTCTCCACAATCATTCAACCATTGAAGTATATAAGGCTTTTTATGTTGAATAGTGTTCAGATTTCAATTTTCTAACAAGTATAGTACTAGCAACATTAGCACAACTTTCATTATCAATAATCATACTACATACCTTATTATTTATATGATATGTAGTATGGAATATGTTCTCCCTTTGTTTGCTCTACATCATCCTTCTTAATCTCAACATTAAGTGTTCTTTATTCACTAAAGCCTCTCCATCAACTGGATACTCATCACCACTACAATCCTCAAGTGGTGGCATCTCATCCTCTTTGGATTTATCACTTTTAGATTCAATAACCTCATGCTCCCTTATAACCATAATCTTTTTGTTTGCATTTTGTGAAGTTATATATCCACTCCTTAAACACAAAATACTCAATATCACAATTATGATTAGATGGGATCTCGACTTTATCTTTTATTTTAGTGGCAAAATCTTTCCTCCAAGCCTTAGATGATTCAATTTTGTTACCCATAATATTCAGCTTTGATGTGGTAGCCCCTTCTCTCCTATAATTTGTCTTACAAGCTGAAAAAATACCCAAATTACCTCCTTTACATGTATTGTCCTTTCTATTCAACTGTATCTCTATTTTGATCATCAAACTTAATATAGTGTTGCAACTCAACCACATTAGTTATATCTCTATTCAATCAATTCAAGAACTTTGTCATTGTAGCTTTTCTATCTTCCACAATAATAGCTCTTATCATGACAGTCTTCAATTCTTTGTAGTAATCCTCCACACTTTTAGAACCCTGGGACAAACTCTGCAATCTTTGATATAGTTTCCTATAATAATGACTAGGAATAAATCGTTTTCTCGTGATTACTTTCATCTCATCTCAAGTATCTATAAGTCTTTTTTCATTCCCCCTCATTCCTAAGACAAGTTGATCCCACTAAATAATAACATGAGTAATAAACTCAATACTAATAAGTTTTATTTTCTTTATCTCAGAGTAATGGTAATGGTAAAAAATCAATTTCACTTTCTTTTCCCACTCCAAATAAGCTTTCAAATTATTTTTTTTTTGAAAAGCCAAAATCTTCATCTTAGTACTGCCTAAATCTTTATCCAAACTATCTTGAAATCCATTCTCTCTATCTACCCTTCAATGGCTAAATTTTTCAAATGCCCAAACTCCCATAGGCCTTTGGTTTTTATGTGGCTGAAACATATCACTATAGTTATCATTAAAGTTCTTGGCCTTCTTGTTTTTATTTTTAGCTTAGAATCTTCTAGAGATGAATTAGCTCATCTCACAAACTTTTTTCCTTTCAAACCCCTACAGTCTAGCCCATCTTAAAGACTAGCCTCTTCGGTTCTCAAACCAACCATCTCACTATTACTTCACCAAGCCTTGAATTTATCAACTTTAATTGTTGTTGTATAGCCATATAACCCTATTTAGGATTATTCCTATCTTTGGAGGTGATGATCCATTCTTAGTTGACATCGCCAAGAGCTAAAAATTAAGTTAGTAGCAATACACATAAACACACATAATTCCTCATGTGTTTGCACTTAATAGATATCACTTCTCTCATGTTTCACATAAATTTTTTTGTTTTTTAATCTATTATGATCACCTTCACATTTTACTACTCAATTTTCAAGATCTCATTTATTTAAAGAAATAGTTCATATCAAATCAAAGAATAATATCTTAATAGCACAATCAAATAACATAAAGACTCAAGAAGTAATAAAGACTGAAAACTATCAACACAAAAACTACGAATATAAAATCATAAATATCAATACGAATTCTTATGAAATGTGATTAATACACGGACACGAAGTAAAAACTATGAAGACTAAGAAACTAAAAAATAAAATTTAAATGACTCAAAATAATAATAGCACCTTTAATTATTTTTACATATAGTGGCTAAAACTAATAAAAAAACAATGACACAAAAAAGAACCATTTTTTTTATTTTTCAAGAAAATCCAACCAAGTGAACCTAAAATATCCCAAATCAAGATTTATCTCCAAAAATCAAGATTTTTTTTCTAGATTTAAAATAAGTGGGTGACGTTTATGTTTCTTTAAATCAAGATTTATGGCAAACCCTAACAATATATTTTATTGTGATTTTATTTTTTCTTATTTTTTTTATAACTTTATTTAATCAAGATAGCAAATAATTTGTTTTTTTAACTTTATGTCATAACTAGTTTTTAGAGAGGATAAAGAATATGACAACAATAAAATATGCAAAAAAATTTGAAAGGTAAAAGGTATATAACCTAATTTAAAGTCATGTTGATACTAACTTTTTAGAGATGATTGATTAGTACTTAAAAGTGTATTTTTATTAAGGTTTTATATCATCATTTTGTACTTGAAGTATCAATAACTCCTTAACTAGAGCATGTTTTATAATAACATTTCTAATAATATAAGATACCTTTAATTTATGGTAAATGTTCATCTTAAATACAGGCCTATCACATAAATCAAAAGATTGATTGATGAGTTTAACTACTGAAATTGAGAAGACAAAGAGAGGGCTAAGCTTAGAAAAGAGATGCTGGTTCAGTCCAAACTAGAACACCATTCGGTTATTGGATCATAACTGAAGCTATAGAACTTGGATTTAGGTCTGGTTTATATGTATGGAAAGCTAAGACATAGGCCTAAAAATTTCATGAGAATCCAAGATTTAAAAGTCTCATTTTCGAGTTCAAATGGTAGCAACAACGGAGAAGTCATAATCTGTCCTGCAGCCCAGACACTGTTCAGTGTTCAGCCCATATCTCAAGTTCTAGAAATCCAAATGCATCAATTCTTATTTTGTTGGAAAGCTGAGAAAATGTCCCAGAACTTTCATGATGACTATCTGTTCAAATTCTGAAGTTAGCAATGACGTTTTGTTCAAACAAGAAGATAAGGATTGTCACCAAGTCAAGATGTGGCCACCCACGCAACAATTAGTCATTAAATCACTAGTTCTGAATTTTGACCTATATTTTGCCATGCATCTAGGCATCTTGGTTTTCAGATCAAGATCATGTTTTTGCTCTCTTTCTTTATATTTTTGTAATGCTTAAGTTTTGCTTTCATTAATCTCTTGTTTATGCCTTTCATTTCCTTTACTATTTTTTATAATCATGTTCTCCTCTTGTTTATTTATGTTTCTCTTCTTCATTATGTTTAGCTAAGTTTATTATATCAAGGTGAAAAGGTTTCACTAATGGTGTTAGGATAAGTATAATATAAACTCAATATGGACTTCAATGATTATATCCTAAACAACTTACTATTAACATGTCTTATCATTTTTATCTTATTAATTCTTAATACCTTGCTTGTTAAATGGTTAATCTAAATTTATGTTGTATAACACTTGGTACAACAAATGCTTGGCCCTTTCATAACCAACCGTATGATATAACCTACACCTGTGCTATGAAAGGAACTTGATTTGTTGTTAACATAAGTTAACATCATTAATACCTGGCAATATTTAAAAGTTTGGTGTTACTTAAATAAGATAATTAATATGATCATGTTAATAATTTATAATGAGCTATTAATGATAAATCATCCGATTGGAACCTCCTTTGTGTGTGGTTTCCAGTTGAGTAATAAAAGGAGTTTATATTATACTTATTTAAAATACCATTAGTGGATCCTCTAACCTTGACAACTGTTTTTATCATTATTTAATTTTCACATTAATCTTACATCTTAAAGTCCTCTTTAACTCATCATTATCATTATCATTATTATTTATAATTTATATAGTTAACCTCCTTATGGTTCAACCCCGGTCTTGCTAGGTTATTTATTACTTCGACACTCCTACACTTGGAAGAAGACATCAATCTTTTGGTTGTGTCAAGGATCGATCATCGAGGATATAAAAATTCAAAAACCCATGGTCAAATTGTGATGTGGACACCTGCCAAGATACGCTAAAATTAGATTTGAATGGTTTGCAACATGACCCAACAAGAACCTGCATTGGAAAACCAAAATTATACGTAATGATCACCCCCACCCTAAGCCTATAGAGAGACACAAACAAGTAGTAGAAAATTACAACGAAGTTGATCAATCATTTGAAGAGTTTGCAAGTTCAATCAAGAACTTAGTATAGAAATCATTCAACCACAAAAGATAACAAGAATGCATATTGTTAACCCTGAGGGGTGTAGCTCAATTGATCAGGCCCTGGGTTTACTCTCTAGAGGTCACCAGTTCGAGTCTCACAAATCTTAGGGCCACTTGAGGCTTATATAATCGTTAACATTAGGGCTCGTGGGATTAGTCGAAGTGTGCACAAGTTTGCCCGAACACCCACGTTAATCAATAAAAAATATATATTGTTTTTATTAAAAAAATAGTATAACCTCTAAAAGTCTTTACAAAAAAAGTATTTATACTAGAAAGAACCCCAAGTCTACAAGAATATCCCTGATGAATATGGATAAACCTAATAAAAATAATAATAATAATAATAATAATAATAATCCGATGAACTCAAATTTAAATAAAGACCCTAATATCTCTAAAAAGACTAATAATAACTAAAAAAATAAATTAAACAATAACCCAGCTATTTTAAATATGACTAAAGTCATTTCTGTAATCTATTTCCAAAATCAAAGTCTAATTTCAAATGCATAGTTCTCTCTCATCTTAATGAATTGAAAGGTGTTCCATATATCATTGGAAAGCTATGTAAGTCTACTTCCCAATTCAACTAGAATTGCATTAATATTCCTCATGTAGCTCTAGTTATGACCAAAATAATAGGAAAAGGTCGAAACTAACATATTTCAAACTTTTTATTTTAATCTTTTATAATGTCTGAATGTCCACCTACAAACCCTTCTTGAATATGAACTAAATTAATCAAGGCTTGTTCTTCACTATTTAATATCTTTTTACAGTTTATTGTAGCGCCCATGTGGCTTGTAAAAGTCCATTGAAAGCCTTATTAAACCTCTTAAATACCCTACGCCTTGTCATTAAACCTACTAGAACCTCTAATAGATCTTCTAATGTTGTTTGGATCGTTTCATTCCTTCTCTCCTTGAAAGACTTCATCCTCGAATCATCACCTACTTCAAATAAAAAGATATTAGAAACATTGAATGTAGCACTAATATCATAAACACCTAGTAGATTCATTTTGTAGGCATTGTCATTAATCTTCTCTATGATGTAAGAAGAACCATCTCCTCAAGGCATCAATTTTGATCTTCTTTGTTCATGAAACATTTCCTTCCTCATATATACCCAAACATAAGGTTCTAGTTCAAAATCTTACTAATTTTTGCCCTCTATTAGCCTTGAATGCATATTTCTCATTCATTTTTTCTATTTGTCGTTGTATCTTTGCATATAAGTATTTCAATATAACATCCTCAATACTTTCATGCAATTGACACATGGTTTCTTATGATTAATACAATTATTGGGTGAAATTTTTTTTTCTATATGTACATTCTGTTGAGAAATCTTTAGTTGAAAAATCTTCTGAAATCTCGTCAGAGTCTCCTCTATACAAGGAGATCCCAAGTAATCGACTAAAACTTGTTTCACTTCAATACTCAATAATTTCATATCTCAATCATTGTCCAATCATCCTGGACTCGTCACATTACCAAATTAAAGTATCTCACACTCGATTTTTCAATATCTTATTCATAACATTCCATTGTATATCACCATATACACACTCTCTCTCTCTCACACACACACAAATAATCATTTCATATAAAATTAGCGTAACACAATCACATGCAATCATAATTTTGACATAGTAGAAGAAACTAATAAAGTATCATAAGTTTATATAAAAGATCTAATTAAAGCAACATAAACTTTGATACGATAATCATTTGTTACACAACTCATTTACAGTACAAAAAGGGTTTTTATTACATGTTCATTCAAAATTAACAAAAGTCATCCTAAATATCTATCATTTTGCTCCTTGTTGTGAGGTACCTATAAATAATTTGTCATAATAAAAAAAAAGTAATGTTACTTCATATAAAAAAAAAATAAAAACAAGGAGAACAACCTCAATAATGCATTTAAATTGTAAACTCGTCATTATCAACACTTCTATTTTATTAATCAATAAAATTCATTCACCATATAAAAATTTCTTGATCATTATCAACCTAATATGACCAACCCATTTCAGGCAATAGTCCTTCACCATATAACAAAATTCCCATGTCCATTTTCCATGTAATACCTTTTTGCCGAGTACGTTGTTCTTTCACCATGTCTAGGAATTAATCTCATTATTGAGAAACAAATTATTTTACCTCTTATTAAGCATTAGTGCCATTACCAGGAATCTAATTTTGTTGCCCCTTATCAGGCATTAGTGTCATTACCAGGTCTGTAATTCCATCATTCTTTACTACACATTAGTCTCATCACCGGGAATATAATTCCATCGCCCCTTACCGGGTATTAGTACCATTACCTAGAAAGTAATTTCATCTATCTTAAACCACAATTACAAACATGACATATCATTACATTTACAAATAACTATTACAATAAACTTGGTAAAGGAAAATGATAAGGTTCACAACACTTACCTATTATCAAAGCTCTAGGAGTACTTCTCTGCTACTGCCAGGGGCGGAGCTGGGATTATTTGATAGGGGGGCCAAAACTAATATAACAAGGTATAATTTTTTACATGTAATTTTACAATATCACATCTCAAAAACATTCTCTTCAACTCCTTTTCATTTGTTGTTTATAATTTTATATAATTCACCTCCATATGATTCGACCTCGATCTTGCCGGGTTATTTATTACTTCGACACTCCTGCACTTAAGATAAGACATCAATCTTTTGATCGTGTCATTGAGCAACAATGAGCGTGCATAAAAATGAGAGTTCTTACGACATGATGAACAGTTTATAGAAAACATCATAGAAGCGCTAAGAAATGTTTCTATGTTTTATAAACCCTTTATATACTTTTTGAGTCTATAAATTTTTTTCTTTTGTAAACAAGCATCTTCGCCTACATTGCATACCTTTACAAGCACTTTCTAATCAAAATATTAGCTATCAAGATTGATAAGTTACGAGCTTAAACAACATGAGGAATTTCATTCAAAAGAATTATGATTTTATTATTCACTATGCTAGAGTAATTTTTAAACAATCAAGGCAAGTATATTTTTTGATAAACCCTATGCATATACATTCTTTTTTCTAAGTCAACAATAGATTGAAACCATTTCAAAAAAGCATTTCAGCCTCATTTATTAAAAAAAAAAAACCCAAAAGACTACCATGTCATGTAGGTCACCATTTTGTTTGAATAAAATGCCCATACCTTCACTTTTTTGAAAATATTTCAAGGAGGTTACAAGACATGTTCTTCGTTGCAATCACTTATAATCATGCATTTTTAAAAGTTCACATAGGTTTTTTTATTCAAAATGTAAATTAATCAAGACAATTGCAATTGAAGGAGTCTCTTCATAATAAAAATATACCAACACCTAAGGGGAAATGTTACACATATTGGAAATAATTTATATAGTAATGATTGTTTTTTTAAGTGTATTTTAGTTGAAAATATATTAAAAAAATCAAATTAAAACCCCATTCCAAACACCTTTTAATCCCCTGAAACTTAATATACTCAGTTTTTGATAAGAAGAAAAACAATTTAAAAAAGTCGTGTTCAAAAGCATGCAATATTAAACAGACAATGATATGATTATACCAAACGAAAAAACTCCGATCACCGAAACAGACTCTCGTACACGTGGCATTTTTAATTAAAAAAATTAAATTTTATTTTAAAGAAAGAAGAGATTAACAGGATTGATGCTTCAATGATTTCAAGTCATCGAAACACGCAACATTCGCATAGAAGGTACCTAAATTATCAAACATGACAGAAGTTTTAGCTCACCGGCCAAGGGCCAAATAATTAATTAGCAACCAAGTTTTTTTTTTTCCAATTGTCGCACTCAAACTTTTTTTAATTGCATTCCTGTAAGTCCAATCACATGATCAATTTATCTAACTTAAAGTAAGGGAAAATGTCATGCCAATCTCAATTTCATGTGAAACAGAACCTCTGTGTCTACCTACTTTCCTTTTTCTTTTTTTTTTTCATTCCATATAGTTTGTAATTTTAGTTTTGAACCAAAAACTCATTTTATCTATTTTTTAGTCTCTAAATGTGAGAGATGAGAGAGAAAATTGTCTCATAAACATGAAAGAAAGAGAAAGTCATTAGGTGGCCATATTATGACAATAAACATGGTTGATTTTGTTGTCAATAGTTTTTATTCGATGAGAAAAATCTCATTGAAATGTTTTTTAGCCTTCATCTTGCTTGAAAAACTAGATTTGGGTTAGAGGAAATAATTGTTTTTTGTTCGATTTTCTATTTTTAGACCCTTTCTTGGGTTTTGTGGGTTGATAAATTGTCTTTTCGAAGTTCTAATAGTATTTATTAGGTGTCTTTAGATAAAATAGGTTGAAAATGGATTTTTAAGACAAAAAAAACGACCTAATTTTTTTACCACCGTTGTGGTCGCTAGATTCTCGATAGGCAAATCACAAGTCATATGCATTTTTTTCCTCAAAAAATTAAAGGGTGGATGACAAGGTCCCTTAAAAAAAGAGAAATTAAAAAGGTCTCGACACAGGGGTCTAGGCTGTTAGACCTACATGTTTGGGCTGTGTTGTAAAGGTCTACCTAGCATGGATTGTTTTTCATTTTTTTCTCAATTTGGGTTTTTATTGAATTGTTTATTGACTTTTTAATTTTTAATTTTATCTTTTAAAATTCGATTGATTTTGAATTAGTCTTCATAATTTATTTTGATTTGCTTTTATAGGGTTATCATGATCTCAAACAAATATCCTAACATTTCATTGGTGTTTAATTTTACGAGTGTCTATTTTTGTTGTCATATAATTAAATAAAAAATATTTTCAGAAAATAAAAAAGTTATTTAAATCAGTGGAGTTCATGACTCAGATCACGGGTTTTTTGAGTTAACTTGGATTGGTTGGAAATTAATCTTCATAATTTATTTTAGTTTGCTTTATATGGAGATAACATGATCTCAAACAAACATATCAGCATTGGGTTGGTGTTCAATTTTGAGAGAGTCTATTTTTAGTATCATATAATTAAATAAAAAATAGTTTAGAAAATCAAAGTTATTAAACCCAATGGATTCTATGACCCGGGTTGTAGGTTTGGTGGGTTCATTCGCAAAACTCAGGATGATCTAATATGTTGTCACCTTAAATTTTTTTTTTACAGTCAAACCACATTTTTACTAGTCATTTAAGTTGTCTTTAGACTCGCCAAGATGGTTGAGTTAGAAGGTTACAAGATGGGTCACGTTGAGGCAACTCTCATATGATTTAATTTGAAATCTAAGTTAGATAAGGAGTTGAGTTAGAAGGTTACAAGGTTGACCCATTGTGTTGAGTTTAATGACAATGCTAAAGAATTCTTCGCAGCCTAGACATTCTTTATACATTCAAAAAGATTTTGGTTTGAACAATAGCATAATGCAGACCGGTCATTTAGTAATACTACTAAATGTACATAATGGTGTACCAAAAAAACTTTAAGAAAAAAGCCTAGTTGGACCCAAAACAAAAGGCTCAATTAAGCCCTCTCCTAGTTCAACAAATGGGAGAAAGCTTCTAGCCCAACCAAGCTATTATATAAAGAAGAAAAGAGAAGCTCAAGCAGGGAAGAAGAGAAATAAATTAAAGCATAAAAATCGAGGTAATGAGAGAGAGATAAGAGAGGAAAAGAAAGTAATAAAGAACACATCACCAAAGAGCCATTATGCGTCCATTGTATACACACACCCCACCATCATGAAAATCCCATCGAGACAATTCAGATTAGACCAAAAAAGACCGTCATTAGAGCTTGGACCATGCCTCATGCGCCGCTCTAAAACAACGACCTCCTTCACACTATTGCGTGTGCTTCACAAATCAGACATAATTTTTTTCTCTTTTGCACTTTGATCTTTGATTATTAAATAACTCATCAATTCAATTCTGAATTTCAACCCAATCTTAGCCCAACTAAGCCTAATTCTTGACCCAACTTAACCCTCTCATCCCTAATCAAATTTTATCCTTTCCAAACCTATCTAAACCCTCTCCATCCTTAGACCAATTGATCTTTATCCACCAAAGATGGAGATGAGAAGGAGAAGGAGAGAAAAAGCCAGCCCAATCTTGGCTCAACCGAACTCTGCACATAACCTGCAATGGCCATATTTTCTCGCCAATAACTACATTTGTCACCCAAAGTGTCTCAGGCCAATCTGGTAACCAATGGCTATCTATAAACCTGACTTTGCACCAACTCTCCAAGTTTA
>Ga0325403_1001606_pt1 | contig 19040 bp, 5 predicted proteins | sample PopdelMetagenome_19_FD_205665 | JGI IMG/M metagenome (GOLD analysis project Ga0325403, IMG submission 205665) | Populus deltoides microbial communities from Bellville, Georgia, United States - Xylem-PdKOR-R4 | ecosystem: Host-associated > Plants > Phyllosphere > Stem > Wood/Secondary xylem...
TATAAATTGATGTTTCGTTTCCATGATCAGTTCTGATTTCTGTAGGTGGATGTGTGCTTGTGACCAAGGTTTGTTCTCTTGATAATTTTTTGATTTTATTAAATTTTGTTTGATAGTTTTCTGTTTTTTTTTTTTGCTTTAGCATAGATAACGTCCAAACACCCCCAAATTGCATATCATCTAGCATAAAAATTTGACTTGAACTTCCTTGTGGGATCGACCCCTTGCTTGCTCTATACTATCTTGTGTGTTGTGTTTGAAGTTAGGGTAATTAATTTGTGCGACCGCGACATCGCAACAGATGGCGAGATAAGGCAATACATGTTCAACCACCACTAATAGATACAAAAATGCTGATGTTGTTCGCAAACACCTTTCAATCCTCTTACTATGAGCATTTGATGGGAAGCTCAGCTCCACATTTCCATGAAGTGGTGAGGATTGCTGAAAGAATTCAACAACGATGAGAGATGAATATGAAGATGACTCTCAATTGGAAAACCTTGGTTGTGCGTCAAGTCTCGTCGTAGCATCAACTACTCAAATTCCTCTAACAATGATCATATCATCACTAGGTCATCGTCAATAAGGGATAACAAGACATGGATGATTGCAGGAGAAGTTGATTTAGAATGTCATATTATTATGGAATTTTGATGCCATGTATTTTATTTTATGCTCACATCTCATCACTCAATGAAATATATCTTTTCTTTGTCTCTTTGTTGTTTTGAAATCAAGAGGTGTTTAACATTCTATTTTTGATCAAACATTCTGATCAAACTCCAACATGCAAAGTTAAAGTTAGAAGATTAAAAGTTGTTTGATTATAGAAATGACTTGATGTTCGTTAAAATGGCAAGAGGTGACCGAATAAATTTTGAGCTCACATATAAAATTGAACCTAACACCATATAGCTAAGTTTTAACAGTATGCATAAGAAAGAGTATGAAAGTTCAAGAGAAACTATTTTGAAGGTTCTCAAGGTTAGGGATTGAATAATAAAAATTGCTTATAATTAAAGGCAAATCAAATGAAGGAGAACGCCTATCAAGTCTAGGAATAGAAAAACAGGTTCCGATCAAGAAAAGACATAACAAACACCAGAACAAATTTTGAGTTACAATCATGACTTTCAATCTATGATAAAGACTCTAATGTCATCAAATAATCGAGATAGATCATTCATCAAAGGAAAAGTTGGATTTGCATTATGATCCATGTTAAGAGAATTTTGGTCTTTGAGGTTAAGATGGTTATATGTTTATTCCTCTATAAAGACAACAAAAGAAAGAGACTTGATGAATAGTTGATGTTGATCCAAGATCTTTAAAACCCTCAAACACTTTTTGAGCCCGTGAATTTTCCTTTCTTTCATAGCCATGAGCCATAGCTTGCATTACATGAGTTTAAAAGCCATTTTTAATCAAGCAAGCAATTTGAACCGATAAATAGCACTTCAAAACTTGAAGAGCTTTTCCATAAGGGTCGTGGTTTCATGAATTAAGCTACTGGTTATTATGCATGCTGATAAAATTGGTGCTCAAAAGAAACAACTTTTCTTGATAAAACCTTGAGTTTTGACTTGAGCATTTTGTTTTTGAAATTCATAAAAAGGTCACCTCATTATAGACCATTAAAAGATATACCTAAAATCAAAGTTTAAAATGGATACAAAGAACCATGGAAAAAACCATTTTAATCTTACAACGAGTCAATTTCTATTTTCAAAATACAAGACAATCAAAGGCCTGTATATTTTGAATAATGTGTGTTGGGTCTTTGACCAAAAAGCTTGATTTTCAAAATATATGTTCCAAAACGGACATCTCTCTGATTTCATTTCAACAATTAGACTTGAATAGACATGATCTTTGAAATATGATATTTGATTCCAGAACAAGAAAGATTGACAAACAAGAAGAACATCGATAGAATTTGCAAAATCCTCAACAGATTTGACATCAATACTTCTCGACACTCCTTGAAAAGTTGACTACCTGGGGGCAATACAGTGGACCTTGAGAAGGAAAACAAACAGTATTTCAGATCAGTTGGGGGCAAAGAAAGATGATCAAATGATGAATCAGTGAATTAAGGACAATGTTGTTTAAAGAAAGATAATCAGTAAATGAGCGCACTCAGATCCATTAAGGGCAATGATGTTCAAGAACAGTTTATGATCCAGGAAAACCCCAGCAACAATTGAGAGTGGCGCTACACTTGAAGGACATTTTCATATCGTCGTCCTTTGAAACATGGCTATCAACCGATGTTGTCATATAGTTGCATTTGAATGAATATCGAAAAGATGCATACCATCAAGACTGACTGTGGGAACAAGCTCCTTTGAAGCAAAAGTGCACTTCACCGCATGAATATGGGTGATGAACATCATTGATAATGCCAACACATTTCTTTTTATAATATGATTAAACGAGCTAAAAGGAATCCATTGAGAAGAACATTGAGCATACAACAAAGAGCCTTTTACTGCAAGCTATGAGATACATGTCTAGATGACTTGGCAGTTCCTTGAAGGTTGATGATCTCATATACTTGAAGGGTATGTTTCAACTGAAGGCAAGTCTGTGGTTGATTGGCAATCTAAGATGCGGTTAACACTAGAAAACCTCTTGATAGGTGTTGGCGAGATGTGCACAACTAATCTAAGAATAATTCTTGAGAGAATCCAGGAGATGAATGATTTGTTCACCTCCTTCATGATATATTAAGCAATGCCACACTTGGGGGCATGGCCATGCTTGATAAACAATAAGAACAGTAATATTCATAGACAGCCCGAGATGGGCACTGCATTTACATCGGAGTGGAAGGCTAACATGAATGAGCTAGCACAGAAAAACAAAGAAGACTTTGGATAGCAAACAAAAGTACCCTATGACGATGGAACATCAAAGAGGGGGGACCTATATTTCAAACCAGGTAAGGGTGCATACATGCTATCTCACCTCATAGCATTGCACAAATATTTTTTTGAATTGTTACAAAATAAAAATTCATAATGAAGTCCAACAAGATTATAGACGAAGGAAGAATCATTGAGTTGATAATAACAAAGAATCATAATTTTTTTACTCTGGAACAAGAAGAAGATGAGATGAACCCTACCATTAGGAAAATCTCAAAGACATGATAAGATCAACCCTATCATTAGAAAGAGTCTTCAGGTCAACCCTCCAATCAAGAAGCACCTAGTTTTCAACCCTGCGATCAGGAATTATCAGGTCAACCCTGCGATCAGGAAGCACTAAGTCTTCCAACCATGTCATCAGGAAGGACAGATGTCAGCCCTGCAATCAGAAAGACCGATGTTAATCTTGCAAAATTAAAAGTCAAATAAGAAAAATTATCAAGTGAAAAACTTGATCAAACCTTAACATTGGAAGAAAAATGAGAAGGAACCACACACGGATTTTGGTTTTGGTTAAAGGGGATCACCAGATGGGATCTCAAGTTAGCCCATCCACACATAGACTGTGGTTCTGGTTAAAGGGGATCGCCAAATGGGATCTCATGTTAGCCCAACCTCACAGACTTTGATTCTGGTTAAAGGAGGTCGTCAGAAGGGATCTCAAGTTAGTGCTACCATACATAAACTTTAGTTCTGGTTAAAAATGGTCTCCAGATAGGATCTCAGGTTAGCCCAACCACACGCAGACTTTGGTTTTGGTTAAAGGAGGTCGCTAGAAGAGATCTCAGGTTAGCCCAACTACACACAAAATTTTGGTTATGGTTATAGAAGATTGCCAGATGGGATCTGAGATTAGCCCAACCACATACAAGATTTTGGTTTTGGTTAAAGGAGATCGCCATATGGGATCTCAGGTTAACTCAACCATACATGAAATTTAGCTTTGGTTAAAGGGGTTGCCAGATGGGATTTCAAGTTGACCGAGTTGCACACGGTTTTTGGTTCTGGTTAAAGGGAATTGTCGGATGGGATCTCAGGTTAACTCAACCACACACAGAATTTGGTTCTAGTTAAAGAAGATCCCCATATGGGATCTCAGGATAACCGAGCCACCAGCATTATCTTAGCATTGGAAGAAAAGTGAGAAGAACTTCACTGTTAAGAAATTCTGAAAACAAAAAGAAGAAGAAGAAGAAAAAGAGAAGTTCAAACCCTACCGTCAGAAGAAGACATTATTTTAGGTTCTAGTTAAAGGGAATCGTCAGACGGGATTTCAGGATAACCCAACCAAAGATAGAATTTAGAGGATCACCAAGATCAGGATCTTAAGATAACCAACTTAGTTTCCGGTTGAAGGGGATTACTATAAAGACAGAGTTTCAAATCAACCAAGCTTTGAGAAGATCAGTTTCAAAAGTTTAGTTTTTGTTTATCTTTACAACACTTACTATGCAAAATCTTTGATCCGTAAGTATTGTAAACAGGGGGTATCTGTTGTTATCTATTTTTGGATTCCCACACAAAACAATATATATATATATATATTCGAAAGAAATCCAAAAAATAATGGCAGTAAAAAGAGGATGTCAGAATGCCTATTAAACGGCTAAAAATTGGTTGAGGAAATTTAAAAATACAAAGATTGAGTTTTCCCACTGTTCACTAGGCTAGACCAGGTCTGACCCAAATCAAAATGCATTGGGCCGGGTCCGGCGCAGTAAAAATATCCAAAAAATCCTTTCAAAAAATTTGTGATTTTCCCGTGTATTTTTCTATCAATTTTGCTTAATATTGTTTGTATTTTTATACCATAAAGATATAAATTCGGTATCAAAATACCCGGTTTTCATCAAAACATTGCAAAATATTATATGAAAAAAATCTTTTGTTTTCACGCATATGACCAAGTCTCTCAAAGATGAAAAAAATTCATATTGTATTTTCATACAATGAAACAAATTCAAAAATATGCATTAGCACGTATTTTTGCTTTAATAACCAGTTTATTAAAGTCATGAAAACCAGGCTAATATTTCAAAAATAATAATAATAAAATATATTTTTTTTAGTATCTGGGGTTACGATCTTACATGTAAGATGTATTCTAGATATTAAATTCTTTTGTTGACGTTAGAACAGTTAGGTTTTACCTGATAAGATAAGGATCTCTTTACTAAGAAGAACTTTTCTTAAACCATAGACAGACCGATAATTAGAAATACAATAGCACCTTAGCATATATCAGACAATTAAACAATGCAGCTTACCTTAGGTAGGACATATTTGGGGTGCAAATACCTTTCCTTTACGCAACAAATCCCCGTGCCCGATCTCTGAGATCAGTTAGGGTTTCTAGTAGCCAAAATACTAGGTGGTGACTCTCATTCCCTCATTCCACTAATAAAAGACAAGAAATCCTTGTCTCTTTATATTTGCCAAATACATACGAGAGTGGATGATCGTCATGATGCCACACACGTGCGACAAAGATATTTATAGGTTCTCGTCATTTTAGTTTACCTCATAGCATGTGGAGTTGCATAACCTCAGTGTGTGGATGGGAGTTGCACCATAGGTGGAGAGGTTAAAGTTGCCATTGGTTGTTGTGCTTGCGTTAGAGAAGCGTGAGAAGAATTTGTGTAAATCTTTGTGCAAAGCATTTTTGTGCGCAACTCTTAAGAATTATAAAAAATACTTTGAGTAGTGTGCCTCGTAGGTATTGGACAACATAAGGTGTAGTTGTAAGGTTGGATTGGCCCACATACTAGGAATTGTTTTTCTGATTTTATATATGCAAAACTATAACAAACATATAATAAATGAAAGGATAGAGGACAAAACATCCAATAATCAAACGACATACAATAGATCTCATAAATAAAGTTAGCATTAAAGCATGGAATAAAATGTGTAGTATAGTTACTTGTTAATGAATTATGGATGTATAAATAGGAAATAAAGTGTATTGTTGTCAAGAATTATACATTTTATCTTAAGGCTAAATTGTCTTTCATATGGTGCGAACGGTTTGTATGCAAGTTACTCTTTTCTAATTCCAACAAAATAGACACAAGAATCAAAAGCTCTAGAACAAAAAACAAAATGTCTAGAAAAATACTACTAAGAAAAAAAAGGAGTGGGAAATGAGAAGAGGGTAGGAGAGCTGATTGTTTTGTTGTGTTGAACAACCCTCGCCAACCCTTATCTATACAAGAGTCCTGGTATTAAAACCCATGCAGGAATTAATTCCAATTATTTTAATCCTTAATTACCCACCATAAAACAAATATAAAACCTGATATTTTTATTTAAAGCTAGATGTTTCTTCCATTATAAAAAATAGCTCAAGTAATGGAAATTATTGATGAGAAAATCAGTCATTGGTTAGCAAAATATAATTTCTTATTGGCCAAAATATTTATTTTAAAATTAACACACAAACCCGAGCTCAAGTCTAGCTGAGCACAATTGTGATTTAATCCCAAAACCAGCAATATAGTTTAGGGGTCTCCTTTCTAAAAGTTTTGTTATCGTATGAGTCGTATTTTAATTTCTCAAGCCACCTTTATAAAAGTTATAATAGAATCTTGTAATCTTTTAATAAATATATTTGACATAAAACACACACACACACACACACACACACACACATATATATATATATATATATATAATACTTACCATTTTATCATTTAATATATAGACACACACTATTATTTTATTTTTTATAGAATTATTAATAATAATAGGTAATGGATACATATATGAATATTCAAAATTCGATGGATAGTTTATGGATATCTAAATTATGTACCTGATGGATAATAAGTAGGGTATGAATATTAAAAAATCCAACTCGTAGGTACCCATTGTTATCCCTAAGAATTTTTAAAAGGGTTTTAACATTAGAATAAATGTAAGTTTCTTGTTCATGAATAAAAAAACATATCCTTATCTTATCAAATGTGGGAAGTCCAAAAAATAATAATAAATAGAAACTTATCTAATAATTAAGAATTAAAATTGACTAACCATAAAGGATTTATTGACTTTAGAGTGACTATAAATAGAAATTTATGTGTTAGAGATTTAAATTAATATGTCAACGGACACAAACATGATAATAAAATATATGCAAATACATTTTCAGTATTTTTCTAGTATTTTTCATTATGGTTGTCATGTTTATTTATAGAAAAGAAAAAATAAGATTGCAAATCAATTATAGGAATAAATACACGAGGATATTGATTGTCCACATGATTATTTCTCCTTTATCCATATTTATAGTGGCTCCACCATACAAGAGGATTTTTTAGAGGAAGATAGTTATTTTCTTAGTTATTTTTATTTTTATTTATTTTAGAAAAATATTTTTTATGTTGTTTTTATTCTTTCTATTTAGTTTATGAATTTTATTTTTCTTAGTTAATTTCCTAATTTAAAAAAGACTAAAAAAATAAAATAAAATTTCAAAACTACATAGAAAGAATAAAAACACTAAAACAATATTTTTCTAAACTAAATAAAATAAATAAATAGAAAGAATAAAAATATCATAAAGAAAAATATTTTTATAAAATAAATAAAAATAATAATAACTAAATAAAAAACACATATTTACATAAAAATCTTATTTAATTCATATATTTAATAAATTTATGAAAAGGCAATACAATTCATGACGAGAGTTAAGCCACCATTTAGTTAATAAAACAATACACACTCCTTTATGAAGAGTGATTTTTTAAAAAAAGATATTTTTTTCCTTAATTCTTTTTATCCTATTTAGTTTAAGAAAATATTTTTATTTTTATTCCTCCTATTTAGTTTTAAAAAATTTATTTTTTCTTAGTTACTTTTTCCTAACTCAAAAAAAATAAAAATAAAATAAAATAAAATAAAATTTCCAAACTACATCGAAAGAATGAAAACACTATAAAATAATACTTTTAAAAGACTAAATAGGACTAAAAATAATTAAGAAAAAATAAAATTTATAAACTAAATACAAAAAATAAAGAAATCTTAGAGGAAACTATTTTACACAACTAAATAGAAACAAAAATAACTAAATAAAAAATATATTTCCTTAAAAATCTTCCATTATCATTACTACATTATGCTAGTTTTGACATGGATGCATTAAAATCTATTATAATCAGTGATATTATATAATATGATATTTTTAATTTCATTAAATGAATATGTTGCTTTTCATTAACTTTTTAAAATTAATTCCAAACATTGTTTTTTTATGTGAACATAGTAATTGTCTCTTAAGGTTTAATTAAAAAAATAAACCTTGTATAAAATCTAAAATAATGAGATATAGGGACAATAAATGCAATTTATTAAGAGTATCCATTTAAGAAAAGAACGTGTCCATTGTTTTGTAATTTTCATTCAGGATCATATGGGCTTCACTCCTCACTGTGTATACCTCCCCAACTAATATCATGTCCTTCAACAATTCATTAAACCAACAAAATATAGTAAAGAAACTATTGAATGGCTAGAATTTCATTCACTCATTTTTTTTTCCTAATTCTCGTTCTCTCAAGTTATCATTAAACCAATTTAGTTCAATTTTCCTCTAAAGTATCCATATCACTTTCTTTTAATGTGTATTATAATAAATTTGTACGAGGAAACATTAATATAATTATTCAAGAGCCCATGTTTTTTGAAATGAAAAAAAAAAGCATTGCTCTTTATAAGAGTTTTTTTTATCTATTTTTATTAGTTCATACATAGTATTCATATGTTGTATAAAAGTGGATGTACTCTTAAGGATTGTGGTGCAAAATGCTACGAGAAACACAATTCAATTCATGATAATAATAAAAAAAATTTATCAATGCAACGCAAAATGCTACGAGTATATGTAAATTTATTGTTCATAAAAAAAATATCATTATCTTATCATATGTGGGAAGTCTAAAGAATAGTAATAAATAGATGTTTACCTAAAAATTGTGAATTAAAATTGACTAACCATAAAGGATTTATTGACTTTAGAGTGACTATAAATAGATATTTATGCGGTAAAGATTTAAATTGGTATGTAAATAGACATAAATTTGATAATAAAATATATGTATACAAATACATTTTCAATATTAATTCTAATATTTTTCAATATGGTTGTCATGTTTATTTGTAGAAAAAAAAACTGATTGCAAATCAATTATAGGAATAAATAAACGAGGATCTTGATTGTCCATATGATTGTTTCTCCTTAATCCATATTCATAGTGGCTCCTCCTTACACGATGATTTTTAGAGGAAGATATTTATTTTCTTAGTTATTTTTATTTTTATATGTTTTAGAAAAATATTTTTCTTTATGGCATTTTTATTCTTTTTATTTAGCTTATGAATTTTTTCTTTCTTAGTTATTTTTTCCTAATTTAATTAAGACTAAAAATAAATAAGAAAAAAATTAAAATTCTAAACTACATATAAAGAATAAAAACACCAAAAAATATTTTTCTAAACTAAATAGAAAGAATAAAGATATTGTAAAGAACAATATTTTTATAAAATAAATATGAAAATAATAACTAAATAAAAAAAGCATATATTTCCCTAAAATCTTATTCAATTCATAGATTAAAGGAATCTATGTAATAAAAATCTTATTCAATTCATAGATTTAAAAAATCTATGTAAAAGCAATACGATCCATTACGAAAGGTCAGCCCACCATCTAGTTAGTAAAATGATAATCATTTCTTGATCAAGGATGGTTTAAAAGAAAAGATATTATTTTTCTAAGAAGTTTTTATTCCTATTTAGTTTAGAAAAATATTTTTATTTTATTTTTATTTAAATTCCTCATATTTATTTAAAATTTTTATTTTTTCTTAATAACTTGTTCTTATCTCAAAAAATAATAAAGAAAAATAAAGAAAAATTAAATTTCTAAACTACATAGGAAGAATGAATACACTACAAAATAATATTTTTTTCAAACTAAATAGGACTAAAACTAAGAAAAAATAAAATTTCAAAACTAAATAGAAAAAATAAAGAAATCATAAAGGAAACTATTTTACACAACTAAATAGAAATAAAAATAACTAAATAAAAATATATTTCCTTAAAAATCTTCCATTATCACTATTACATAATGCTAGTTTTGGCATCAATGCATTAAATTCTATTATAATCATTGATATTATACCATATGATATTTTTAATTTCATTAAATGAATATGTTGCTTTGTGTTCACTTTTTAAAATTAAATAAAAACATATTTTTTCTTATGTGACCATAGTAATTCTCTTTTTAGGTTTTATTAAAAAGCAATCTTGTCTCTAACCTAAGATAATGAGATATAGGGACAATAAATGCAATTTATTAAGAGTTTCCATTTAAGAAAAGAATGTATTCATTGTTTTGCAATTTGCATTCATGTATATACATTTATGGGCTTCACTCTTGACTATATATACCTCCCCAACTAATATCATGTCCATCAACAATTCATTAAACTCACAAAATATAGCAAAGAAACTATTGAATGGCTAGAATTTCATTCACTCGTTTTTGTATCCTTATTCTCGTTCTCTCAGGTTATCATTAAACCAATTTACTTCAATTTTCCTCTAAAGTATCCATATCGCTTTCTTTTAATGCGCATTATAATAAATTTGTATGAGGAAACATTAATATAATTATTCAAGAGTCCATGTTTTTTGAAATGAAAAAAAAAAGCATTGCTCATTATAAGAGTTTTTTTTTATCTATTTTTATTAGTTCATACACAAAGTGTTCATGTGTTATGGGAAATAATGTGAATAAATTAACTATCGAATATTAAAGCACAAAGAATTTGTCAAGAAGCTACCATACACTTACAAAAGCTCCTTTTTTTTTTCAGCTGCATTGGTGACACCTCATGTGAATGGAGAAAAGAGATGCCTGGATATTTTGTATAAAAGTGGATGTACTCTCAAGGATTGCGGCGCAAAATGCTACGAGAAACACAATTCAATTCATGGAGGGCAATGCATCGCCAATCCTACTATGACTGATTACTCTTGTGTTTGTGCTTATAATTGTGATGGTTAGTGTAAGAAAATCTTGTTGCATCCTACAATAATCAAACATAAATAAATTAAGAAATCTTTTTTTTTCCAATAATAATCAAAAACAAATTTGAGAATCAAGTACCTTCTTTTTTACATTGTGTTATATTATTAACATATGGCTTTCTTTTCTTATTATTAACTTAAAATTTTAAAATTAATGCAGAATTATATCAACTATGAATCATTTATAAAATTTGGATTTCTATTAAATTCCACATTAGTCTTAATGTTTTTATGCAACTTTGAAACACCTTTGCATTAATTTTCACTTTTATCATACAATTATTATTATAAATTAAACTCATATCACAACGTAAAGCTAGAAACTTATATTAATTTTATAATGTTCAAATTAGTTGGTATTAGAGCAAGATTTTAAAATCAAGTTATATCCCTTTATCTTTTAGTTTTCATATTATTTCATCATCGACGTCATATAAAACCTATTCGTAGTAAAAGTTGAAAAAATAAAGATTATTTGAGATCTAGTTATTTAAAATTAAAAACAAAGAAGAAGAAGAAGAAGAAGAAAGATAGAAAAAATTGCATGAGGGAAAAAATAGGGTTTAAACTGCAAATTAGGGTTTTTCATCAAATTTTGGATTCAACAACTTAAATCTAAAAATTCTTGATTCTCGAGATATTTTAATATCATATCTTGATTATGCTTTGGTGCTTTCATCTTCTTATTGGTTCTGATAAACAACACAATCAAGCTTTTTTTAGCATGTATGTTAGTCCTCATATTAGAGATAAGCTTAACGAAAAGATCAAGAAGGCCATGGATAGAGCTAGGCTAAAGGTTATGATACCACGCTCTAGTAGATCCACATAGTTTTGCTGGGAGAATTTTTCACATAGTGATAATTTTTTTGCATTACAAGCTTTATGATGTTTCTTATGTTTTGTACGTGCTCTCTAGGATCTATAAGACTGTCATAGTTGTCTAAGTTGGCCTTCACAAAGACATAATCTTTAGAGAGATAAGTATGTAACACTTAATGACAAAGTATAGAGTCTTGTAGTTGGTGGAAATGGTTTTTATTCTTAAAAGTTTGTCTAATTACTGATTACGTTGAGGGAATGGAAGAGTGAGAAATTGTTCATATATAGCTAGAACAACATTGTCGAGCACTCGTATCTAATGGGAGTGTTATGAAAGATCTGAAAAAGCTAGAGTTTCTATAGTGGGAAAATCAGTTACTCTCTTATACCCTAGAGGTTTTATGTCATCAGCCATGAAAAGAGTTTTGGAAAAAGGTGCAAAACAGGAATAAACTAGCTTTTTATTTATTTTCCCACAAATAAAGTCGTAAAAACACGAGGATTGGATTAGGCTTTCCCTAGCTACATCTTAGACTTATGTGTATGGGCTTGGGTGTAGTTTTGTTTTAGGGGTTGGGGGGGTGGGTGCTTGGTTATTCCTATAAAAACAAGTCTCATGTCAGAACAAGGAACCCTCTAATGATAAAGTTAGTAAATGTTGAAAGAAAAAATAATGTATTGGACAAAGGAGTTTGAATGACTTCAATTTTATTCTTTTAGAATTTTCCTAGCCTGGCTTGGATGTGAATTGCCTAGGATTATTTAGGAGTTGCTTAAAATGGCGTCCATTTCTTACATCGTGACCAAGGTATTTATAGGCTCCAGTCATGTCAGCTTACCTCACGGCGTGTACAGTTGCAAGACCTCAGTGTGTGAATGGGAGTTGAACCATAGATGGAGAGGTTAACGTTGTCATTGGTTGTTGTGCTTGCGATAGAGAAGTGTGGGCAAAGAATAACCATTACCTCATCTATATAGAAAATGCGTATATCTTTGTGCAAATAATTTGTGTGCGCAACTCTTAAAAAAAAACACTTTGAGAAGTGTGTCTTGTAGGTATTGGACAATTTGAGGTGTAGATGTAAGGTTGGAGTGGGAACCCCTTTGTGCTGAGGTCTCGCCCACATGATGGGAAGTTTTTTTTTAAAGGGTTTTAATATTACAATATATGTAAATTTATTGTTCATAAAAAAAAAACATATCATTATCTTATCATATGTGGGAAGCCTAAAGAATAATAATAAATAGATGTTTATCTAAAAATTGTGAATTAAAATTGACTAACCATAAAGGATTTATTGACTTTAAAGTGACTATAAATAGAAATTTATGCGGTAGAGATTTAAATTGGTATATAAACAGACACAAACATGATAATAAATATATATATACAAATACATCTTCAATATTATTTCTAATATTTTTCAATATGGTTGTCATGTTTATTTGTAGGAAAAAAAAAACAGATTGCAAATCAATTATAGGAATAAATAAACGAGGATCTTGATTGTCCATATGATTGTTTCTCCTTAATCCATATTCATAGTGGCTCCTCCTTACACGATGATTTTTAGAGAAAGATATTTATTTTCTTAGTTATTTTTATTTTTATATGTTTTAGAAAAATATTTTTCTTTATGGCATTTTTATTCTTTTTATTTAGCTTATGAATTTATTTCTTTCTTAGTTATTTTTTCCTAATTTAAATAAGACTAAAAATAAATAAGAAAAAATAAAACTTCTAAAGTACATAGAAAGAATAAAAACACCAAAAAATATTTTTTTTAAACTAAATAGAAAGAATAAAGATATCGTAAAGAACAATATTTTTATAAAATAAATATGAATAAGAATAACTAAATAAAAAAACATATATTTCCCTAAAAATCTTATTCAATTCATATATTTAAAAAATCTATGTAAAAGCAATACGATCCATGACGAGAGGTCTACCCACCATCTAGTTAGTAAAATGATAATCATTTCTTGATGAAGGATGATTTTTTAAAAAAAAAAGATATTATTTTTCTTAGATGTTTTTATTCCTATTTAGTTTAGAAAAATATTTTTATTTTATTTTTATTTAAATTCCTCATATTTATTTTAAAAATTTATTTTTTCTTAGTTACTTGTTCCTATCTCAAAAAATAATAAAGAAAAATTAAATTTCTAAACTAGGTAGAAAGAATGAATACACTACAAAATAATAATTTTTAAAACTAAATAGGACTAAAACTAACTAAGGAAAAATAAAATTTCGAAACTAAATAGAAAAAATAAAGAAATCATAGAGGAAACTATTTTACACAACTAAATAGAAATAAAAATAACTAAATTAAAAATATATTTCCTTAAAAATCTTCCATTTTCACTATTACATAATGCTAGTTTTGGCATCAACGCATTAAAATCTATTATAATCATTGATATTATACAATATGATATTTTTAATTTTATTAAATGAATATGTTGCTTTGTGTTCACTTTTTAAAATTAATTAAAAACATATTTTTTCTTATGTGACCATAGTAATTGTCTTTTTAGGTTTTATTAAAAAGCAATCTTGTATCTAACCTAAGATAATGAGATATAGGGACAACAAATGCAATTTATTAAGAGTTTCCATTTAAGAAAAGAATGTATTCATTGTTTTGCAATTTGCATTCATGTATATACATTTATGGGCTTCACTCTTGACTATATATACCTCCCCAACTAATATCATGTCCATCAATAATTCATTAAACTCACAAAATATAGCAAAGAAACTATTTAATGGCTAGAATTTCATTCACTCATTTTTTTACCTTTATTCTCGCTCTCTCAAGTTATCATTAAACCAATTTACTTAAATTTACCTCTAAAGTATCCATATCGCTTTCTTTTAATTTGCATTATAATAAATTTGTATGAGGAAACATTAATATAATTATTCAAGAGTCCATGTTTTTTGAAATGAAAAAAAAAAGCATTGCTCATTATAAAGTGTTTTTTTTTATATATTTTATACACAAGCTACCATACACTTATAGGTTTTTTTTTTTTTCCAGCTGCATTGGTGACACCTCATGTGAATGGACAAAAGAGATGCGTGTACATTTTGTATAAAAGTGGACGTACTCTCAAGGATTGCGGCGCAAAATGTTACGAGAAACACAATTCAATTCATGGAGGGCAATGCATCGCCAATCCTGCTATGACTGATTACTCTTGTGTTTGTGTTTATAATTGTGATGGTTCGTGTAAGAAAATCTTGTTGCGTCCTACAATAATCAAACATAAATATATTAAGAAATATTTTTTCAATAATAATCAAAAAATAATTTAAGAATCAAGTGCCTTCTTTTCTACATTGCGTTATATTATTAACATGTTATTTTTGTTTTCTTACTATTAACTTAAAATTTTAAAATTAATGCAGAATTATATCAACTATGAATCATTTATAAAATCTGGACTTCTATTAAATTCCATATTAGTATTAATGTTTTTATACAACTTTGCGACAGCTTTGCATTAATTTTCACTATTATCATACAATTACTATTATAAATTAAAATTTAATCGCAAATTGAAGCTAGAAACTTTAATTAATTTTATAAGGTTCACAATATAATATTGTAATAATAGCTTCATGTATTTAAAAAAATATTTTTATTTATTTATAAAGAAACTTTTAGTTAATCTTTATAATATATATATATAAGTCAATTAACTATTTGCTCAATTTTTTATCAACTGAATTTTAATGAAAAAAATCAATTTCTTCAAAAATATATAAGAATGTATTTTTGAAAATAAAAGGTATATATAAGATGTTCTATGTATTTTTTAGTTATAATTGACTTTTGAAAAAAAAAAACAGGAATACTCCAAATCAAGTGATCTGATAATTTTATCTAAAATGGACATAATTAAAAATAATAAAAGTGTGTGTGAAACATATTTAAATTTTTTTATTAAAATAAACTTTTAAAAAATTGATCTGATATTGAAACTATTTTTCTTATTTTATATTCAACAAAACACGTGGAATATACATACATCTTTGAATAACATATTAGCTATAGAAAAATGATCAACTAAGAAGCAACTAAAAGATGGGTTGCTTGGTGAGAGGATTTTTAATTTTCAAACCAGTCATCTTTCTTCCACAATTACAATTAGATCACTAAAAAGTTAAATGTATTTTTTTCTTTTTTTTCTCTCTTTTTTTTATATTTAAATTCTTTGGAAAAAAATGCTGCAAATAACGCAAATACATCAAAAATATATTTTTGGGTTTTTCATTGTTATTTTTCTATTTTTTTAATTTATCAAAAATTAGATTAAAAAATAGGTAGCAACAGATGCCCCCTCTTTACAATGCTTATGAAGCAAAACCTCATCAATGTTTTGCATAATAAGCTTGTAAAGAAAAAGTGTCATCCCAGCTTGCTGAGTGATTCACTCATCCAAAAACTTTGCGTTTTAATAGAAAATGATCTTATTATCATGGGTGACCTACCCCTTTTTGAAGTTCAAAAACTGGTCTATTTTAACGGGCAACCTGCCCACACACACTCACATTGTTCTATTTTCTCAAGCAACCTGTCTATTTTAAAATTCAAACACTTTGACTATTTTCATAGGTGACCTGCACTTTTATGAAATTTAAAAACTAATCTATTTTCATGAGCAACCTGCCTTTTTCAGAAAATGGTCTATTTTCACAAGCAACGTTTTCTTTTTGAAATTTAAAAACTAGTCTATTTTCATGGGTGGCCTGCCCCTTTTCAGAAACTGGTCTATTTTCATGGGTGACCTGCCGGTTTCAAAAACTAGTCTATTTTCATGGGCGACATGCCCTTTCTGAAATTCAAAAACTGGTATATTTTCTTGGATGACCTGTTCCTTTTCATAAACTGGTCTATTTTCACAGGTGACCTGCCCTTTTTCAGAACATGGTTTATTTTCACAAACGGTCTACCCTTTTTGAAATTCAAAAACTAGTCTATTTTCATAGGCGACCGCCCCTTTGCAGAACATGATCTATTTTCACAAGCGACCTGCCCTTTTTAAAATTCAAAAACTGGTCTATTTTCATGGGCGACCTTCCTTGGGAGGAGAGGGTCGGCAGAGTGGGGATGTATTAACTTTTGCCGACGGATTCACCGATGGAATTATTCCGTCTGTGATTCCGTCGGCTATTCTGACGGTAAAAAGGGCACGTCACCGTACGGAGCTACTGTTGTGAATCCCTCGGTGATTTCATCAGCATTTTCATCAGTGAAATCGGTCACGTCATTGTACGGAGCTGACGTTTTGAATCCTTTGGACATTCCGTCAGTAAAAAATACCCGCAATTACATCCACGTCAGCGAACCACCCTTTTTTTATTCTCAACATTTCGTCCATAATCCCGTCGGTATATACCGACAGAATTTGGCTTTCGGAATATACCAACGAGATTACCGACGGATTAAATTCGGTCGGTAATGGCGACCTCAAATTACCGACAGAATTATTCTATCGGCAATTCCATTGGTATTAAGCGAATTTCTGGTAGTGCTTCTTCTCGCCAAGAACGTTCTAGTGAGTGGAGAGTGGAGACAATTAGATTCAGAGGCGCTGCTAGTGAGTGGAGAATGAAGAGTGGAACCGATTTCTCAATCTGATTTCTTAATCTACTTGGCCGCTGGTGATTTGGGGAGAGGGGAGAGGGGTAAAGCAGAAAAGGGGAAGGGTGGAGACTAGAGACGTGGACAGGGGAAAGGGTAAAGCAGAAAAGGGCAACTGTTTTTCATTTCAGCAGAAATTGTGAAATCGGACCGGTTTTCATGTTTTTTACGAGCCGACCCGATTTTATATGAGATTGACCGGATTTGATCGATTTTACATGTTTTACGCCTTTTGACTTGTAAAATCATATGATTTTAGGAGTCAAAACTCATTTTTAACAACCTTGATTGGAAGAGAAGATGAAGGGGCAGATGGGTTTGTTTCTTTGATTTGGTGAAGAAAAAATGATGGTTGGTTGGAGGGGGGTTGCAGATTTCAATCAGTGATGAGGTTAGTAATCGATGACCATGAGTTTGTGAGCTGAAATGAAAACAGGTCTCACGATGCTGGTTCTGATTAACAGTTTGTGAGCTGGAAGAGATGGGATTTGATTTTTTAATTGCTATGGGAGAGGGTTGTGCTGGGGTTTTCTTTTTATGTTGTGTGGGTATGGGAGAGTATGTGTGTATGTAACCACTTACTTATAGATGAAAATTGTTTTTGGCTTGAAAGCAAAGTAAATCAAGATCAATCATTGAATTTCAAGAATAAATCACAATCATTCATTTGCTAACTTAGAGACAAGACAAATTAAAAGGGACCCTTGGATTAAGAGAATCGATTGTAAACTATTTGATTTAAAAGATGAGTTGCTTGGTGATAGGCTTTTTAATTTTTAAATTGGTCTTCTCTCTTCGACAATTACAATTAAATCACTAAAACATTAAATGTATTTTTTTTCTTTTTTTATTTTAAATTCTTTGAAAAAAACATTGCAAATGACTCAAATACGTTAAAAATATATTTTTAAAGTTTTTTGATTTTTTTTTAAACTATTTGTAATTAAAAAAAATAAATAAAAAATAAATAGCAACACGCATCATGTTGATATATTAAACAAGCAAGATGTATAGGTATATACGCAACCAATCACAAAGTTTGCCCAACCTCGACAACTTCGTCGAATGAATGATTGTTAACAATACAAACGAGTCAAATCAAACGTTAAGCCATAGTTGTTTTCTTTCTTTCCTTTTCATGTTCCCTCACTATATACATCAAATCAAGATAGTTCTTTCACTAATATTTTTCTGCTCTTTCTTTAGAGTTCACCACTAATTAAGACGTCAATACTTTATATAAATATATATAAAAAAAAAAGATATTAAACTAGCTAGACCTTGAACTCTAGAGTCCAATATTCCCTTTTTCTTGGAAATAAAAACACGAACTTCACGTCTCACTTGTGTAATGCCAAAGTTATTAGTACTGGTACACACCACAGAGAAGCAAAAGTGATGATGATGATGACCTTAACGTGACAAACAAAGCTCGTCACACTCATGTCCTCCCCACATGAATGACCCCAGCAGACAATCCCAACAGCTAGGAAGGCTCCTCTACAATTTCCCCGCATCA
>Ga0325403_1001608_pt1 | contig 19031 bp, 5 predicted proteins | sample PopdelMetagenome_19_FD_205665 | JGI IMG/M metagenome (GOLD analysis project Ga0325403, IMG submission 205665) | Populus deltoides microbial communities from Bellville, Georgia, United States - Xylem-PdKOR-R4 | ecosystem: Host-associated > Plants > Phyllosphere > Stem > Wood/Secondary xylem...
AATTAATATCCCTCGTATACTTTGTTTTTTTGCTAGGTTAACTCAATAAAATAGTGATTCAAAACCTATCTTGAGTTGAGTTTAATTTAAATTAATTTTAATATTGATTTGATTAAATTTAAATAACCTAATAAATTAATTTATGATTTAATTAACCCAATGAAACCTAATTTAAACCAAATAAAAATAAAAAATTTAAAATAAAAATAAAAATAAAATAACTCAATTACTCAATGACATAAACCAGATCTGAATCGAGCCAAACTTCATAAAACTTGTGACGCTCAACTTCGTGTATACTTTATGTTTTATATTTTGGTAGCTGGATTTCAATCTCTAAATTTAATGTCACGTGTCAATGCCAAAAACCTTGCTTGATCTCTCAAGACATGCAGATTAATGAGAAAAAAATAATTTTTTTACGCTGAGATCACGGGTCCAAGAATCTGCTTGCAGGGAGCCAAACTAGTTTATATTTGGCTTAACCGAACAATCCGTTTACACATCTCCCTTTCTTCCTCGGAGAACAAACAGTGCACATGAAAAAAGAGTATACATTGCTTCCCATATATTAAGTTGTTTGTTACTTTTCGGGCAAGCGATACACAGACCCTATATAATAATACAAACTACACTGTCAACACCTGACACTAATGCCATCCAGAATTTAAGCTCTGGCATCTTGCTGTCCACTCTTGGAGGTTCAGGTCTAGAGATGAAATGGTTTGGAACGTACATTTGGCATGGATCCATTGTAGCTAGACGAGACTTTCGATTTCTAGAAATTCCAATCTTGGTTTCTAGTACTCCCCATAAACAAATATACCAGGGAGGTTTTGAGGATAAGATATAAAACACTAGGGCTCAGCTTAAAACCAGAGAAGCTATGACTGTTGTTTGAGAAACCTTTTTAATAACTAGGCATCCACATAGTTGGAATTAACGACCTTTTGATTTGCAATGGGAGGAGCGGTCCTCATCATGAGACTCTGAATGAAGGCTATCATCTACATAAAATTGTTAAGGAGCATGAAAATTATCAGTAAATAGCTAAAACTGCGTTTAATAGCAACACATAGAGCTTACACAGTCCTGCAAAGATTAAAATGCACATAATCCTCACACTAAGATACAGGAGAACTGGGAGTGAAAATTGAGCTGGGAAGCCCCATTTTGGAGGTCCAGTTGATTGAATGGGTGTTCTCATGCTTTTAAATTCAAGCTCAGCTTGCAAATTGAGTCTCTCAAACATAAGTTTCATAGATATAAGATGGACAGTTTGCATCTCGGTATCATGGCCAGGTTTGAACAGACTGGACTAATGGTGTTCTTGTGCTTTTATATTCAATCCCAGCTTGCAACTTGACAGCTTAAACATAGTTTTCATCAATTCCATATGGGCTCTGTCAACTAGACACTATGGCTAGGTTGGATAGACTGGAGTTATGGGCAGATCAGGCTAAGCCTTAAGTGTAGACTTAATAGATTTGTGTTTTACGGAGTCTGGTACCATCACTCCCAACTAAATTGGACACATCACTAAACTGACTAGATTCCTAGCTCATTATAGAACAGATTAAGCTTTGGCTATTGCTCAGTAATAACAAAACATAATGTAAAAGCTCTTACCGATGCAAATCCGACGCACATAATACTGAAACCAGGGAAGGGGAACGGCGCCCTCTCAGAAAGGAATAAAGCTGGAAAACAATTTTGACTTTTTTAGTTTTCGTTTGAACTTTGGGCCAGAAAATAATTTCAAAAATGAAACTCCACTCACCTGTTAAAGGAGAGAAAACCAAGGGAGAAATGACATTGGCGAAGGAACTTATTCCAGAAATGCACCCTTGAGCCTTCCCCTGAAAAGGAAAAGAGAATTATAAGCATTAAAGGCACTCAGGCTACAAAAACAGGACCCGTATCCATATGCAAATAAGAAGACATTTGGTGTGTCTTGAACTGAAGAATATTGAATGCAAACTACAGGATAACTTCATTTTTTGTTTAACATGCATTCTTTTCTGTCAAGACTCAGTCTACCGACTAAAATCTTGAACCACTGGTAAATATAGTACCTGCTCACAGGATCCAACTTGCTTGGACACAATGCTTCGCATCTGCAATTTATCTTTGTAATATTATTTAGAGAATGCTGTAAGCTAAATGAAGACGAACTTCACAATAAAAAATGAAGCAATTACTTACACATGGTTGTGAAAACACAAACAGAAGAGAGAACATAGAAGCAACATAAGGTACCTGTAAGGATCAGCTTTGAAGAAGTTAGCAATGCGAAGACATGACAAAAATTAGAGAAAGCATATACCAGAAACAATGAGTAATATTGAAAAGCCTAATACAAAGTAATAGAAAAGGCATCCAAAAATAAAAGGAAGAAGCTTGTTGTCATGTCTTAAGTTTCAAAGAAGTACCCAGAAGGTCCACGCTATGCTGTAAAGAAACACCTGCATCCAATGCCATAAATTATTCAATGACACGACCTGACATAAAGGTTACAGCTTATAGACCTAACAATTAGTTGAGGACATTATTCTGGTTAAAATAACATTTTGGGCTCAATTGAAATTGTATAGAATACAAGGTGCTTACATGTACACAGGTAAAAAAGAGCCCCACTGCAAGCAGCCTTGCTTCTCCAAGAGCAGGAGTCAATAAAGGCATAATAACCAACTGCAGGTTGTTCACCAATAATTCTATGTTGGAAAGCACTATGGGAAACAAGTGACAGAGAATGTCATTAAAACCGAAACAAAATAGAGTTTACAATTACCTGTGAAACGGTCCCTGCAATCCCAGAAATCACCATCAAAACAGCAAATTGATCCTTGCTAAAGTGAAATTGCGCCTTCAAATAGTACTGCAAAGAAAACATCACCATTAAGTCTCATACATAAATATGATGAATTTGTTTTTAAACCCAAATGATAATGTGGGCAGTGCGCCTAATGATATTGAATCATTCTTACAACACACGGTAAGCCTAATTCATGTAATTAGGGAGGTACCATTAATGAAGCATGAAGGCCAACTTCCGCAAGACTGTAGAAAAATGCAACAACAGCAGCTTGCGAAAGGGTCACACTGCATATAATCACTATACATATAAATATTTGCGACAACGGAAGCTCCAGAAAAACTTCAGAAGCGAGTAAAGTCAAGCACTTGTTACAAGTAGAATGCCATGGCACAAATTCCCTTTCTCCCACATATTCATCAGTTGAAGTATCAATAGAAATACGATTTATAGAGGAGGAGCCACTAACCTGCTCTTAAGCAAGCAGAGCATATCCTCCAAGGAAGGTGCGGATTTAAAAACCTGCACATTTTTGCTTGGAATTTCATGTGCAAAGCATGCAGCATTAGCTTTTCCTTTTCCTTTCCCGTTCCCCTTATATGTTAGTATTGGCGTAGAGATTTGTTCATCGATGATGGATTCCTGAAGAAAAAACCTCATGTACACTAGAGCTGCGATTGCCACCAAGGCAGAAACCTGATGAAAAGGTTAAGTTAATGATAAAAACGTTAAGAAAAGGAGACGGAGACGGAGAGAGAGAGTGTGTTTTGTACCTGGAAGGTGGAGGAGGTGGAGAGGAAACGAGTGGAGAGGTTTCCGCATACGAAAGCGGAGGATGCAATGCCTGAAAGAATCCCAAACGTCGAGGCTCGCCGACTCTCCGGAACATTGTCTGCCTGGAGATAGAAAGAGATGATCTAAAGGGAAACGAAGACAAATAATGGGCCGCGTTGTTTCATATTACTTTAGCCCAGTTCACTTTTTAATCAAAACCAACCGACCCGATTCGAAGCCTGTTCTATGTAGTTTAAAATAGGGCCTGACAATATTCAGTGCTGAACATCGGTCAACAAACACTAATTTCGATCTTGATTAGGTAATATGTCGAATCTAGCCCAGGTTAGTTTTTTTTTTTTTTTTCCAATCATGATGGATATTGACCGGTAAAGTCCAGTGGTCCGATAGGTCTAAATCTATAAAAACAAATTTGATTTTTTTTAAATGATATTATTTTAAAATACAAACAGGTTAATCATGGATTCACTTAACAAAATCACGAGCCCGAGCCTCGACCAATTCAGACCCAAGTATGATAACTATATCAACAAGTGTGACTGACTCGGACGAATCGCAGCGCTGCTTAGCAAATAATTGCAGACTTTCATTTTACAACATTGGGCCTGTTTGAGCATGATCCAGAAACAATGTTAGGCTTTTAACCAATCTAAAAACAACGGTGGGCTTTACAGCCTGTGGAATGAAAATACCAAGCCATACAGTATATCCAGCAGAGGTACAAGTATAAATGTACAATAGTATTCTTCGAAAGAAGGGGGTGGGGAGGTGTTTACCACATAGGCGAGAGCAAGGCACTGGACACTTCCTTCACAGACCATGGCCATGAGAGTCCTGACGACATAATACGCATAAAAGAAGTTCCTGGTCCTGCTGTAGGCCAATATGGCTGCAATAATATTTCAACTCAAGTAAGGTTCCCGCAAACATTTTCTTAAAGAAATCGATTAAAAGAAAATTGACTTCGGTCTTGCTAATTAATTCAGTAATGATGGCGTGAATTAGATTCACTTAGCACATTTTTTTTTGTTTGTTTTTAAATCTATATTTTGGTGTGTGTGTAAAATTAATATTTTTTTAATGTTTTTTTCATGGTTTTGATATATTAATGATAAAAATAAAAAAAATGATATATTTTTAATTGAAAATATTTTTAAAAACTATCTTGTGTTATAATACTAAAGAGACTAGTTATAATTAAATTCAACGGTTTAATTATGCCATGAGCTTCTCATTTGTTTTGATTAATGAAGGGGTTCAGTCAAATAATTAGGATTAAAATCAATGTAATTGTTCTAAAGTTCTTGTCATTAATTTTTTTTTTTCTCATCTTCATTTATTGAAACAGCTGCTTGTATTCACAATCAAGTCAAATAATGACTAGCCAACCATAAAGTTGTAATTTCTTCAACTTACTTGATTGAAGCAGCTTATATATATTGACAACCAAATAACGACTAACCAACCATAAAGTTGAAAATCCCCAACCTATAACAAGGAAAGTAAAACTATGTATAGGAAGCTTGAAATGAGTCGATCATGGCAGTTTATAAACTTACAAATCTTTTCAGTAATAGTTTTTTTCTTCAAAAACGCTTTTTTTTTTCCTAATCAAAATTAATTCCCTACTTTTTTTTTCTTTATTCTTCCATTTCAATGAAGGAAAACAAAAAATAAATATATATGGAATTGACAAAAAGGAAGATTGAATTAAAAACAAATGCAGAAATAGGCAGATATCCGATAGGTAGTTTCCGAAACTAAAAGAATTAAATAATTTATTTTGTTAAATTGCAAGTGTTGAGTTATTATTTACTCTTCGAGGACAGTAGATTAATATTGAATTACCGCTCGATCATTCATAGAAAATCTCCTGGAATCCAACGAAACAGTACATGCTTACCTGAGGGAACTATTATAAGACTCATTGGAACAGTAAGCAAAGCTTTCCGACCATACTTGTCCGACATGTTCCCTATCAAAGGCATCGTTACCAGCGTCCCAAGCCCTATAATCTGCATAAAACAAGACATCTTTGATTCTTTATTGATTGCCACCAATTCTTTACTTCCATTCCGAACAATGTTCTTTTTTTGGAGTTTTTTAAACTAAAATTCCAAGCTCCTGGTCTTTTTTCTTCCAGTGAAAAAAATAAAAAACCTCAAAGACCAGCATGTTAATCAAGTAACCCGCCGATCCAAAACTTGACTCAGGCCAAGTTCATCTTATCTTAAATATTTTTTTACAGAGACATCAAATCATAGCTTAGATTAAGCCACAAAAGTGACGAAATAATACATGACCGACCGTATAACTATGTAAGAGAAGATATGAGCGTAAGACGGCAGGCAAGCGAAAGTTCTTGAAGAAAAAGAAGGGAGATTGCGACAACCTACATGTCACTGTCGACTATTGTCTTTGTTCCTCAGGAGACGGTCCAGTGGTTAAGATTGTTGTTAAGTTTCAGGTTTGAATTTTATAAAAAGTAACCAATAAGCTGTGTGGTACTTCCAACGAACTACAAAACACGACACTCGTAACACAATATTGTAAGCAAAATGTGATCGTGGGTCCTCAAAGGTGATGCTTTTTGAATGAGAAGACACTTGTATATATATATTTTGTTTTTTACAAGAATTTTAAATTGAAAGAGCTAAAAGACTTAGTGACACCCATGGGAAGTTTCGTTTCACGAGGTTGCTTTAATTCATCTCATAGACGAGGCCAAAGCCTGAAACCTTTGCTTTGCACGTAACATTGTGTTTTTTTTATATATATATTTTTAGTTTAAAAATATATTAATTAAAATATTTTTATATTAACATATTAAAATTATTAAAAAATATTTTTTTCAAATAAAATGTATTTTGAAAAAAACATTCGAAACAAAAACACTAACAAAATAAAATTATAATCAGAACCTAGCTAATAAACAGGCTCGAAAAAAGAAAAAAAAAACAGCAAATGCATGGAAGAAATTAGATAGAGATAATAGACTCCACCAATTTCATGGTTTGAAATGGAGAGTTTTATACCATGATTATCCTTAAAAGCAGTCACTATTGTTGGCCTAAAATTAAATGGAAAATGCTTTTGATTAAAAACAATAAGCACAATTAGCAGGAAAAATTTTCTTCTTCTTGCACAAACTCACTAATTAAGCTTATATTTTGGTAGATTGAATTGGAAAGGAATTTTAGCACGGTCGAGGACTAGAAATTTAACTTAGGACGATGATTGGTTGAGGGTTAAACACCTGAAAAGAAACAAGAATAATTGATAACAAAAATTACCGTTTTTTGGAGTCCACTCAGATAAATGGCCAGGGAGCATTCATCTTCTCCAGGACAAAGTGCGGACATAAAAACATCAGTCATGGCTGGAGTCACCATGGATGTTGAGAAGGAGTGAAGAAAGTGAGTCAAGAAGAGATGGCTTAATGCCGAAAGTTTTTCCATCTCTCTTTCCCTTGCTTGCGAAGGCTCTCAAAACACAATGAAGGAACTAACTAAAGCAAAAGCTACATACCAAAACCTATAAAAGCATGCAGTTAAAGCACCACCAGTAAATAACGTCTACATATAACCTGGAAAAAATGTGTCTTGTGTTTAGGCTCGAGGCATCTGACATTAATTTAAAGCGCACTATCGTAGTTGAGCGTTTGGGAGATAGTGGGTGCCCATTTCACTGCTGTAAACGCTAGCACATGACAGCAAAACTACCACTATTCCAAAAATATGTCAAAGAAATCAGCAACCTTGTAAAGTCAGTTACTTCTAACTCTTCTTTTCTTGATTTTACCACAACCGAAGTGGGAAGACCAGTGGCAGTGTAAAAGGATTCATTATGGCTTGAAATTATTGTCCTGAACTTCATAAGAACCTGCTTCGTACTCATGTACCGTAATTTCTCTAGGCGTGTGAGTTTTGAGTGAGCCCATTTCATATCGAGTCAGAGATGGATCAGTCCAGCAGAATTCTTGGTTAGGCTTCTTCTAGTCTATGTTAAGTTAACATGGGGTAACCCTAAAGTTGACTGTATCAAACTCAAATTAACAGAAAAGTGAAAAGGTGGGGTATGAGTTAGCGGTTAGCAGATTCTCCGCATACGGTCGCAAGTGCATCCAGACTGTATATCTACTGAAACTGAAAGGAAACTTCCTATGATTGGAGAGGCAGAGAGGCAGAGAGGACAGAGAAACTCTTTTTGTTAACTGCATACACTACACTGTGGCCTCATGATACTGGATTTTGGATTCAAGAAGAATATATGTTTGATACTTTAACCAGAATTTCAAGGACTAAACTTAAAGTAAGATATATTATGCCTGTAAATGATTGATGGGAAAACAAATGGTTCATAATTAACAAAGAACAGAATCATGCATCGTGACCTTAAATTAGCAGAGAAAGGGTGAAGACATGAGTGAAATCATTAAGAATGTTTAATGGGAAAGGGCAAAAAGAAAATGAGAAACAGAAGAACATACCGCTTGTTGGAATCCGGTTAGGTAAATGGCCAAAGAACACTTATCTCTTCCAGGGCATAAGGCCGACATTGTGACATCAGTAATGGCAGGGATCACCATAAATGTTGAGAAATTATGCAGAAATATTGTCATGAAGAGATGACTTAAACCTGACAACTTTTCCATTTCTCAACAACAGCTGAAGTGGGACTAGGAAGGGAAGGAGCAAAAGAAAGTAACCCACTCCTTGCCGAAAGAACCCACAAGTGACACATAAAGCTGCAGAGATTTCTTTGGATGAATAAGTGAAACACACACTTCCATATTTATATTCGTGAGAGCAAGTGAAGTTATTTATGCTGATAAATTGTGTGATACTCTAGCTGTAATTAATACCGGAAGATAAAAGGGAAAGTTTTATCATTTCTTTAGATTAAATATGATTTTTTTTTTCTACAAGTGTCCCGTAATTACAACGTAAACACCCTAAAGTTCTTTATTTTTTGCAGAGCCATGTAAAAACAATAGTCTAACAAAATTCCAAGAATTTTATTACATGCCAGATTTATTAAAGGGATAAAAACTATCACATCACAGTGCAATTCACATGAAAGTGAGATTTCTACATAATTTTCATAATAAATCTTATGTTTTCGCATTTAACGAGAATATATCACATCTGTACCTAATAAATTTCTTCCATAAAATACGATTCTTTTGTTCCTCAAAGACCTTTAAGGGAAAGATGCAAGAGGTATTAAAAAATAAAAAAGAGGCAAATTAACGAGTTAAAGTCGTGCCCATTAGAGGACAATATGAATGTCCTATCATATTCCATTAACACTTTAAAAGGGTTATATAAAATATCTGGTGTGGAAGTAGGCCACACCTTTCGTTCCTGTTTCTTTCTTCTACCAAAAACATCAACAGGGAAGTTATACCTTGGACTATGACACTATTCTTTCTTTTTTTTAGGATAAATAAAAGTAGAGTGTGACAGTGATCGGGTGAGTGATACGTTGCTTGCAAGTTCATGCAAGAAAAACCAGCCCCAGTTATTCAAGCTAGGATTCCATTTCGGACTCGGAAAGGGGATAATTACGCAATGAAGCGTGCAAGTTTACTTTTGCCTCACCGAGTAAGGTTGCTAACTGAAGGAGTGCTGGCAAAACGAAATTGGTCGCGGATCTAAGAAGGCAAGCTTCCCGGATCAGATTCTTAAGAAAAATTAAATAAAAAATCTATGATAGAATTTGTCGTTTACATGTATTAATAATTTGGGTTCTGCACTGCTCTTAATGAGGGTAATTAAGGGGGTGGGAGGAAATTTAGAGTCCAAAATGAGAAAGATGACGAGGTATAAAGATAGAGTGCAGAAAGAAGTTTGAATCCGGACCGGGACCTTAAACCTGATCAGGCCTTACCTTCTTGGTGGGTTATGGTTCAAGAAGGCCCCGATGAGTCAGCCCAGTTCAGTATTCGACTCCAGCAACAGAAACCATGTTGGAGTTTAACTTGAATGTTATTTGTCAAGTTTGTCATGATGGAAAAATTTTAAAAACCTTGAAAATATCTCTCGGCTCTGCGCGTGCTAGCAAAGATGCTTGATGGTCCGCAACGAATAACGTGCGGTGGCCGACACTCCTGCCTGTGCAAGATTACGGTTGCGTTTATTTTGCAACTGTTTTTGTTTCTGCGGTATAATAAATTCAATAAAATATTTGATAATAAATTAAATTATATTTTGTATTGTGAGATTCATTAAAAAATTAAATTTAAAATATAATTTTTATAAAGTAATTTTTATATATTTTTTTAACTGAGTTTCATAAAACCATGATTGATATACGTTACAAAAGCGCATTTAAAAAAATTTAAATTTTTTTATTTACTTCAATTTAATATTTTTTTTGTTTTCATATAATTTTCATACGATGATATCAAAAATAATTTTTAAAAAATAAAAAAATATTTTGATGGATTTCCAAGTAAAAAACACTTTGAAAAGCAACCACAATCACACTTCCAAACATAACATAAGATATTTTATACATGTTTTTTGCTACAGGTAAACCTCAATCATAATTTTTACCAAATACATATCTAAATCCAACTAACAATATTTTCTTAAAACTTACTTCTCTAAACAATAATCATAAAAATTATCTCAAAAACAAACACACACGAGTAACAGTGGGATGCAGTGGCGAAACTCAGCCAAGTATAGTTATAAAATCTGATAAAGATAATAAAAAGATTAACCCGATCATCTGTTGATTCAGAATTTAGTCCAATTCAAGTTTTATTTTGAATTGAATTGTTTTTTAACATCATCATTTAAAAAAAAAAAAAAGGATTGGCCCGCTAAATAACAGGGTATGAGCATTTATCGGCCTGGATGATAAAAATTAGGGGCAAAATACAAGTCGATTTTATTCAGTACTGGTAGAAAATTTTAGATGCAAAGATTATCTGTATGTTCACGGGTTCATAAAAAATAAAAAACCGGATTGTGTTTTTGTCAGATAAGTATTGGGCCGAATGTGTGTGCATGAGATAGCAGGCCTGCTACTGTCACTTTGTTTTCTTGTGATGAACGCCCACGCTGTCTCTTTTATTAGGGTGCTCGGTTATCTCCGTGCGTGTGGTCCTGTGGACTAGTTATAGGAGTGTTTTTGGTAAGTTAGCATATTTTAAAAATCCTAATTTGTAAAATAATATAAGTTGAAAAATAATTAAGAATCTAGCATGCTTAAGAGAATTGCAAGAGAAATATGCGACATTTAAATCACAAGAAATATAAAATAATATATATGACTCGCGTTTTGCATATGCTATTTGCGACCCTTCTAGTAGAGACGTTCAGGGACAATTTATTTTGTCATCAACTCCCTGCTACAAAAAATAATTTGCACAACTAGCATATAATGTATTTAATCACAAATAACAAATATACACTGACAATTAAAATAGCATTAATATTTTATTAAAAATTAAATTAACTATACATATATTCACAATTCTCATAAACATGTAATAATATGTAATTATATCTAATAATCTTCTCAGCTCGTCCAACTCGAGGTCAGGTCTATAATATGTATATAGGTTTGATGAGGACCAATATCATCTCAGCTCATAAATAGACCTGAGTCGCTCATGGATGGACCAACATCCCTAACACTCCTACGATAAACAATCTCATCTTTTGCTAATGCTGCTTCAAGATGCTTAACCTTCCCAGCTTATTGAAGTTCGCTACGGCATAAATTGAGCGTATGTTGGTCACAATACATTTCATCTCATTAACATCTTCATGGATAGTCGTTGTTACTTTCTAAGTTTCTCGTACACGCATTAAAAATCAATCAGTAGTCATCATCTATGATAAAAATTATTATGGTATTTAATAAATGTAAAACAATATTTCATACCAATTGATTATGTCTTGGATATCGAGGGGCATGGCACATCGAGTTTGTGGATGTATCGGGAAACGCGACCAGGTCAGTGTAATTAAATGGCGCGTAATGAACAAGTACCATGTCATCTAGGTATCTATATCAATCGTGGATTGTCGCTTATCAAAAATACGATCTCTCATAACATCTCATACATCAAGGTAAGATGTATAAATTATCAATCAACTCCCCTCGCATTTACCTTGGCAGCTAATATTGTGCAGCTCCTCCCTGGTATATGATAAGATAATCCAAACTGTTGTATTACCAAATCTGGACAATGCATCTCAACAAAATCAAAGTAGTGCAAAGGAACATATGCTAACCAAATATCACATCTCTCGAAGCATATAAACGAGACTGAAAGTATGAAGTTCTTTGTATATGACATTTATATAACCTATCAGAACATATAAAATAATGATCTCAAACAATTAATTGAAACTAGAAAATTAACTTTAAAATGACAAAAACAAAAAATACATTTGTAATATATACCTGATGTGGTTGTTATGCGTCCAACTTATTTTGATAAAACTTATGTACATGAGTGAGATTCACTGTGAAATATCTAGCCTCATATCATCTACAAGATAAGCCACAAAGTTGACTAATCACTCCACCAATGTTCAAGATTTATGTGACACAATCATAAAATCAAATTAAACAAAATATTTGATAATTAAACAAAATAATATAATTATATCTAATTAACAACTTCAATTACATCTAGTTAACCTAATTCTCAATTCAAAACCCGAACATTTAATAAAATCAAATTAACACCAATTAAACATAAATTATATCAAATTAATTGAGTGAAAGTGTTTAATATACATCTAAAAATGAAATATGGATGGTTAGGGTGATTGATGGTAGCTATTTTGTTCAGGAAATTCAACACCTACCGCTACTAGAGAGAGAAAATGTGGTTGTCGCGGGTAAAGTTAAATAGAGAGAGCTAGATAGATGTGTGTTTTAAAAAGAAATGAGTATTTTAGACACGTTAAGGATGTTTATGGCGATGGACAGAGAAGGATCTAGAATTGAAAAGAGGGACAATGAGAGAAAATAAATATATCTATTTTTTAATTTAAAATAAGTTGTAGATGTTATTTGTGATTCACATGGTGTAAATATCATCTGCCACTCGTTAAAATGTATTAGTTTTTAAATTATTTTTTTAAATGTGTTAATTGATTATTTTTTGTTTATTGTTATTCTTATATATATATATATATTAAAAAAAAAAAACTCCTCGTTACAGTCACTGCAATTTGGTAATCGTCTTGACTTCTGTCGACACTTCCAATCAAAACAAAACTCTTTTCCTTTGTCATGTACCGTCAATGGTGCATTCTGGCATAAGAAATTATGATGGTATAAAAGTCTTGTTGATGGAAGCATTGACAGCTACAAGAGCTGGGATCCGTAGCTCCATTGGAGTCAGCTATAAAATTTGTATTATTTATCATTTTCAAGTCTTGTCAGCTTTCAGGATAAGTCGAGGAAGCCTGGGCCCTGGTCTTTCTCATTCGAGGATCTAAACGTTAGGAAGTTACCTTCGGCAGTCCTTCATCAACAGAGAGCTCCTGCAATCCCTAGTAAAATTATCCAAGAATCTGGCAAATGTTCATCTAGCATTATCAAAACCATTGTATTCAAGCGTAAAGTTAGAGTTTTGACTATTTTATTTTAAAAGAATAAAAATCTAGCCAAAAAATGAAAGGGAAAGCTTGTGTTTGATCTTATTACATGGGATGAGTATTTCTTTTGATTTCTCGTTAACCCTTCTTGCAGTTCAGTGATATTTTTGTGATTAATTAACCATGAAGAAACCTGATCAAAGGAAAGTTCGCAGCGACACACGGCCCCATATGAATATCTTGGAAGAAGAGAGAAGACAGAACTTTCGTGCTTCGAAATATTAATGCCTATTTGTCTATAAACTAATTTATATCTCAATAATTCAATGGTTGAATTTCATTTAGAAGACTGAGAATATTAGAAATAGAGGTTCTCCCTAATTTTTTTTTATTTTTTAAATGAGAAAATATGAGCAGTAAATGTTTTTATATACAAACAATTTTTAGCTATGAAAGATATTAGAATTATTCTTTTATATTTTTATATTTAGTAGGATCATAAACTTGAATTTTACTATAAATCTAGTATTTTTTTTATTTTTTAATTAACAATATAACTTTTTCATGATATCTTTAATTTAACTGAAATAAAATCAATATTTTACATAAATCTACACAATCATAAATTATAGTTTTGATTTTCTTATAAAAATAGTTGTAATTTTGATGTATTTCTTATTATTTATAAAAAAAACATTTTTTTTTCAACAAATGAACACGCTTTTAATTAAGTTTTATATCACTGAACACAGTTTTATTGGAATTTTTAATAACTTATTGTTATTTTGTAATTAAAAAAAAATACTCATACTTATGTAACATTGCAAATCATGATACTGATTGGCTTGTGCATCACATCACATAAACTTATAACAACTAGCAAAGAATACATGATTCATTGCATCAACCAATTACTTGTATGATTTTTGTCCCCACAAATCCCGTCCATCTAGAAACATGCATCGAACTTCCAAAGCTATGCAACTTCACTCGAGACATTTATAATCAGCTCATATATAGTATTTTGTCAAAAAGACAGTGAACCAGCTGCAGCGTCCTCAAAGGAACTGTGGAGAGCAGAAGCTCCCAAAACTTGCAAGAAATGAAGAGGCAGGAAAAGACTCGGATTTGAAAAGTCACAAAGCTCTAAAGCATCTTTCTGGGACTGATTTTTCTTGAAGGAAAGTTCGGTGGCAAAGAGAAAGCATCACTTCAAAAAGAGGCTTCCTCGTCAGTGCCTAGCAACTCCCACTATCCATTTGGAATTTACTACACATACAGCTAGCTAATTGCCATTTCTTCCACCCTTATGATCATGTTGATCCACTAATGTGTCCACTTCCATTTATACAAACTATACGATAAATTTAATTTCTTGTAGACGAGTCTCGAGATAAGATAATACAGTACTAGCTAGGGGCAGAAACGAGGTTCCCTTTTTCCTCATGTGTTCAGTGCTAAATTTTTTCCATGTTTTTTTGTAGTAATAAAATTGGAAATTAAACAATCATAACATGAGCCAGGGAGGAAAAATTGGAAATTAAACAATCATAATATATATAGTATTTGCTTTTTAATATGGTTTTAAATCAATATGCTATAAGATTTGAATGGTAAGTTAACTCGTGCTTGATAAATTAATCTAAATTATAATTAAAAATATAAAAAAAATGTTATTTTAATTAGAAAAACTAATTCGAAATTAAACTTAGTATTGGCCAGGCTCTATATTGATAAGTTATAAAATTTACTTAACGGTTTGTGTTTTGGAGGCGTGCCATTGGTTCCATGCTATGTAGCTTGTCCATTTCTGAATGTTGTGTAGTTGGATAACAGCTCGACAAGACAGGAGATTTAAATAAATAAACTACGAGATCCGAAAACACAAAACACCATTAGCACGTCCTGCCTCCGAACCACAATATTTTATGAACACGACACCCAGAATAACATGACAAAACACCCCATCTTAACATTGTTATGAGGGCACGTTAGAAAAAGGGAAAACAATTGCAAAGATTCTTTGCTCCTGTCACGTAGGAAAAAAATATAAGAATAACGTTGCTTTTACTTGAAAAAAAAATCAACTTGAGAGCAGGATTTTAATCAATTTTTACCTTCAGTTAACTAGGGATTTTAATTTTAACTCAAATTAATCCAAATATTGGATTATTTAGATCATAAGTTAACCCGTCATGTCGGCACAAGTTCTATAACCATGATTAGATGTTTCATGATTTTTTTTATTCATTTATCTTGTTATTGATGGTAATGAGTATTTTATGATTATTTTGTATTGAAACTGAATTTTTTTTTAATTACCCTAAATATATATTTTAAAAAGACTAGTTGATCGTATTTAAGTGAATATAAACAATTTTAAAAACACTCCTTTGCTGACCAAGGGCACGTTCGTTGTCCATCACCCCTGGATCTGGTCATACACGTGACGGGAACCACAAAGCAGGTTTGGTATTAACTAATCACTAATTATAGCCATAAGACGATTCTAATTAAAATATTTTACCCCGTAATGGGCGATCTTAATCATTGAACCAACCCGTTACTGATTCGAGCACATTATTATTATTATTATTATTGTGATTATTATTTTTATCATATGGTTATAGTATATTATCCCGAGCCGTGCCTTCCTGTCTTTTCTTTCTCGGCAATTGTTAATAGGCGGTAGTGGACATGAGTGCTTCCATCTAGGGGGGATTGCGAAATAACATGGTCCCAGCCAACATCATGCACTTCCATTCATGGTTTGATGCAAGTGGTAAATCAAATTATATCTGATCTGGTTAAATCATAAGAGCTGGTCTAATAAGTAAAGCACCAGCTCAAGATACAAGAAAGTATCGAGATCAAATCTTTTTTTCTTTTTTAATAGCTTGCAAGAAACTATTGAGATCAGTTTTTTTTTTAGTTTATTTGGCCCTTTTTAGGACTGCGTAGCTCTTGATTTCGAGTGTTTTGAAAAACTATTGAATACTCAAACTTCAATTTATTTTAACCAAAATAAATAGTAAAAATATCATATAATTATTAATAACTCCATTTTCAACTACAAAACAATCTTTAATCAATTTAAAAATAAAAAAAATCAAATAATACAGTAATAATAATAAATTTATGGACCCTAATCTATTTTTTTGACATGATCAAATGACAAATTCATCTTCACTGGACTTCCATCTCCTAACAAACCTTCATTGACACCAACATCTATTACATTCCTTCCATTTCTTTGGTTGAATAAAACATGGGTTGCATATTATTTTTTTATAAAATATTAAACGATCAAAAAATCATTCTCCATCAATATCACAATAAAAATATATTTTGCGATACGATTATAATATAAAAAACATTGGACTATTTTTTATTATCCTTAAGAAAAGCATGACCTTCTAGTGATAATGAATGAATAAACTAAGGGAATTTAAAAGGGTAACAAATAAAACTTATAGTTTAATTAAGGGTTAAAAAAATACTAATTGAGTGGTGTTCGTGTATTAACCTAAATGTGACACTTAGATTCCAACTTCCTCTACCTTCGTTCAAGAATTAATTGTTGTAGCATTTTGATATTAATGACTTGTGTGGCTTTCCTTTATCTTTTAGAGGTGAAAAGTTTGGGGTTGATTAATTTTTTTATGTTAAAACATTTTATTTTCATAATATTTTGATATTTTGTTTAAGTTAAATTATTTTAAGTTAAAGTTTGATTTAATCTTGACCATTTAAGAATATTTTAAAATTTAAAATTATATTTGTTTGACATTGTACTTGTATTGCATAATTTATAATTAATTTAAATTATGTTTGTTATATATAAACAGTACAATTCTGAAATGGCACGCCGAAACCCTCTGAAATCGATATATTCCATTCCAAATAAAAAAACAAAATATCTACAGGAACAAAATTGACAACCTGGTGACTCACTTTATCCACACACGTGATGCCTATTATGTCAATTTTTTATTTTTATTTTTATAATCGAGGGTGTATCACTGATAAAGATTTGGATTCCTACATAATAGTTTTTTTTTTAGTAAGATTTAAAGTTGTTTGATTATTAAATCAATAATTTTATAATAAAAAGTTATAGTAAATAAATATTAAAATTTTATGAATAGTTCTTAATTCATGTATGATAAATGTAGACGATATACTGTGAGATAGTAAAAATTTATAATCTTTGTTTCTTAAACTTTCTTCATATGGGTCATAAGTCTTTTTCTTCTTCGCATTAAAGTGGAGGGACTTTATATTAATATTAATGCTGATGTAAATATCTCATCACATGACATTGATGTAGATGAAAGTATCATGTGCCTGTAGAAAATGACCATATATTATTTTACACACAATATTAATATTGATAGGATCAACCATTACAATGAGCATTAATATCAATTGATGCACTCGCGATTTTTAAAGGACATCTTGCCCTGTTAAATTGTAGAGAGATGATGATCTTGGATTTTCATGTTGAATGTTTGGATTCAAAGAAATCCTAGTCACGATGACTTTTGAGCAATATCTTGCCAAATGTACGGGAGTTTGGGTTTGGCTCATAGCGGAGCCTCAAGGGATTGGATTTGATATTCTGATACACCTGCAAGTTTTTAAGTATGGCGTGTAGCCGAGTCTAAAAATTTGAATTTGATGTCTTTCCGAACCATTTTTTCATAAATTTTGGTATTTGTCAAGCTTTTATAATGAGTCTTTTTTCTCTGTGCTTTTAACTATAAGCTTTATAAAAGATTAAATTTTAGTCATTTTAGCCATGAGTTTTATAAGAGATTAAATTTTAGAATGAAATACATTGATGCATCACTATTTATCTATACTATAATACATTATTTGATTTGAAAAAAAAAACATAAAATTTATGTTTTATCTATATTGTAATACAGTGTTTGACTTGAAAAAAAAACATAAATTTTATGTTTTTTGTATTTAAATATATTTTGAACAAGTGTTACTTTAATTTTAAATTTAGAAAAAATTAAACTGATAATAGAATTGCCAGCATGCCATGTGAAGACAAGTAAAAGAAACTGTTTCGACGTCGTTTTAACTTCCAGCTCATAATTCTGTCTTCAAGTGACGTTTTATCTAGAAATTGCTGGTTTTAATGATTTTTTTTTAACTATGTTATTTTCTAAAAAATATTTAGCTTGTGCTATTTTTTTATTAAAAAAATTATAATAAAAAAATCAAAATATCTTTTCATACCTACCATGCTTCCTTATATCCTTAAAAAAAACAAAAGTAATTTTTTACACTACGCTATTTTTCAAAAAAAAAAAAAACTGAACCAATACTATTTTTCTAACCTTTGTTTTTAAAATGCTACTTAAAAAATACCTAAATATCTAAGATATCATCATCTCAGGCTTCCTCATATCTTTAAAAAAACAAAAAACAAAAAATGTGCAGCTAATTAAACCAGAAAAAATACGAGGGGCATGCTAGTAAATTAATTACCCTACTTGGAACCACAACCTCTCAAAGTGAGTGTGTTTGGTATTGCGGTAGCTGTTGTGGTTGTGGTTTGAAAAAAATTGTTTTATAAAAAGTACTTTTAGTTGAGGTTGGTTTGAAAAAATAGGTGTTTGGTTAAAACTGTGGTTGAAATTAAGGTTGAAGAAAAAGTAGTTTAATGTGTTTGGTTAATAATGCTTTTGAAATTGAGGTTATAAAATAATTTTAAAAAATATATATTAATATTGATGGTTTTTAATTTAAATATTGTAGATTTAACTATTACTATTATATCATGAAATAAATAATACTTTATATAAACTATTTTTTATTGTTCACTTAAA
>Ga0325403_1001611_pt1 | contig 19028 bp, 12 predicted proteins | sample PopdelMetagenome_19_FD_205665 | JGI IMG/M metagenome (GOLD analysis project Ga0325403, IMG submission 205665) | Populus deltoides microbial communities from Bellville, Georgia, United States - Xylem-PdKOR-R4 | ecosystem: Host-associated > Plants > Phyllosphere > Stem > Wood/Secondary xylem...
AAAAAAAATCCAAATGATTTAAAATACAAAGTTGACTAATAAGCTTGCTATGCAAATCCATCCGTCATAAAATAAGATAATGGGAAGAAATTACTAACGGTGGCAAAGGGCGTTAAATAAAGCAGGCTCACGGAGGAGGAATGCGCAACATGTCGTAATAATTTCTTAAACCAGGAAAACAGAAAGATCTCTCTCTCTCTTCTTCTTTCTTTCTTTCTCTCACGAGTGCAGCATCGTAGCAGCAAAGAATGGACACTCTGCTGCGTAACAGAGGTGTCTTCAGGGTTTCAGTATGTGGGCAAGAGGAGTTAGAGCAGCTGTCAAGAGACGGTAGCCATTACAGTCTCTCGACAGGGATTTTGCCTTCACTCGGTGCAAGGAGTAACCGAAGAGTTAAGCTCAATAGGTTCATTATATCGCCTTATGACCGTCGTTACAGGTGATCATGTCTCCTGAAATCTTGTTTTCTTTCTTGGTCCCAAGACTTTGATTGGTTTTTTTCTTCTTCCTTCTTGTTAGCCATGTATATATACTTCAATGATGTTTGGTTGGTTTTTACTCCAACTTGCTAGTTTATTTGTTTTTATACAAGGAGATGTGGAAAACAACGCCGTTGATTGGTCTGGTAACATTTTGTGAATGGCTACTGCTGCTAGGGAGGAGTGGTTTAATTAAAGTTTCTTTTGCTTTTGTTTGTCACTCTTTTTTATAATGATTTCTTCCCCGCTTCCTCCCAGGCCTCTTGGGACTTTTCTTGCCTTCTTTTTTTTTTTGTTTCGCTTTCTTACTCCTACTTTTTTCTGTAAATTAATTTTCTTTTCATGTATGTTGTTGTTTTACCAATTACCACAACTTCTTGTTTAGAATCTCGAGTCCAGGCTTTTGGGCCTGTTTCTTGCATAGGTTCCAGGCGGCCAAGTATCCTCCTTGCCCTTGGTTCTCTATGGAAACAGAAGATCACCCTTCCATTTTAGCCGTTGATTTTGTGATAATGGTGATCTGGGTTTGGAATTGTATTCCAAAAGTGGCAGATCCTATTAAATAGCACTAGATTAGAATTCTTCTGTTGAATTGTCAGACTAAATTAAAGGTGTTCTGGCCTTGAAAATCTTAGTGTTTGACTTGTATAGTGAACAGCATTCGCAACCACCTTTTGCTTTACCCAATTTTCAAGTTCTTTGAATTCTTTTACATTTTCATGTCTGGAAATGGAAGGAGGATTTTGAAAGCTAATTTAAATGCATTCACCATTGTTAGAGGAAAATCAGAAACTTCTTATCATTTTAAATGTATTCAGCTCTACAGACAGTCAACAATTTGCTGCCAGGTTTTGGTTTGTTACTTGACCTTTTAGTTTGTTTAAAATCTCTTGATATTGAGGCGGATTTGCCATGTGATCGTGCAAAATGGCGCAAATGGATCCATATAGCTCACCCCAACTAGTTTGGGGATGAGGCTTGGTTGTTGTTGTTGTTGATGTATGGGGTAGTAGTATATATGTTGAGAAAGCATTACAAACAGCAGAAAGAAAAAAAAGAAAACAACTCATTTGATTGCTAAACAATCAGCCTAAGCTTTAAAATGGTTGATCTTGCAGAACTTGGGAGACATTTCTCGTTCTTCTGGTCATCTATACAGCTTGGGTATCACCTTTCGAATTTGGCTTTCTCAAACAACCACAGAGCCCACTCTCCATCTGTGATAACGTTGTCAATGGATTCTTTGCTGTGGATATTGTTCTAACCTTCTTTGTGGCTTACCTTGACAAAGTCACCTACCTACTCAATGATGATCACAAGAAGATTGCTTGGAAGTATGCATCTTCTTGGTTGGCTTTGGATATCATATCCACAATCCCAACGGAACTAGCACGGAAGATCTCCCCCAAACCATTACAGTCCTATGGCTTCTTCAACATGCTTCGCCTTTGGCGTCTCCGAAGAGTTAGTGCCCTATTTTCTAGGTAAATAGTTTTTCCTCAGCTAATTAGCCTTCTAAATAAAAAAAGGAAAAAAAATCATATTTTTTGCTCGATATTTTTATTTAGCTCCTCTATGAAACGTCCGGTTTGTTTTGATGACTCCCTTAAATGTTTCTTTCAATAGATTGGAGAAAGATAGGAACTATAACTATTTTGGGGTTCGATGTGCTAAACTTTTATGTGTAAGTGTTCCAAGATAAGATTAAGATTGATATGAATGAAAATGTATTCTTTCTAGAAAATGCTATGATTTATCAGGATTTCTATTCTCCCTGTAGGTCACTCTTTTTGCAGTACACTCTGCTGGATGCTTCTATTATCTTATTGCTGCACGCTATCATGATCCACATAACACCTGGATTGGAGCAGCCCTAGGAGACAATTTCCTAGAGCAGGGAATATGGAGAAGATACGTGACTTCCATTTACTGGTCTATCACTACTCTAACAACTGTGGGCTATGGTGATTTGCATCCTGTGAACACAAGGGAGATGATATTTGACATCTTCTACATGCTCTTCAACCTTGGATTGACAGCATATTTGATTGGAAACATGACGAACTTGGTTGTGCATGGGACTAGTCGAACTAGAAGATTTGTGAGTAATTATTACTTGTTGATTTAGTTCAATAGTGTAATGGATTTACATATAAAAATTCTGACTTTTTATTATTTATAATCACGACCGACCTTGTAAATTCAAACTCCCAGAGAGATACCGTACAATCTGCTTCAAGTTTTGCTCAGAGGAACAAGCTGCCTCCTCGCCTACAAGATCAGATGCTTGCACATTTGTGCTTGAAGTTCAAGACAGATTCAGAGGGACTGCAGCAGCAAGAGACTCTTGATTTCCTTCCAAAAGCCATTCGGTCAAGCATTTCATATTATCTATTCTACTCTCTTGTGGAAAAGGTCTACTTGTTTCAGGGGGTTTCAAATGACTTGCTTTTCCAGTTGGTAAGCCACTAAAGCATCCATAACCTCTTACTCTTGATTGTTTCTCCATTTGCTTTCTTTTCTTCTTTATCTGTATATTTATGTAGGATTTTTGTTTCTATCATTGAATTTTAAAGGTCTCTGAGATGGAAGCAGAATATTTTCCTCCCAATGAAGACGTGATCTTGCAGAATGAAGCACCAACAGACTTTTATATACTTGTTACTGGTGCTGTGGTAAAAATCAACTCTTTTGCTTGGACTGGATTGTTCCATATTTTATGTTTGTAATTGTGGAGTTAAAAAGAGGCTCAGTCTGTTGATTTTATCAGCATATTTACCGAATAGCATTTTCATGCAGTCAAATTTGCTACATATGATTCAATAATTCAGTTAATTTTTATTGCAGGAAGTACTTGCTATGAAAACTGAAGGGGAACAGGCAAGTTTTATCCCTGAAACACACATAGAATGACGCGTAACTTAAAACGAAATGCTCATGACAAGAATTTTCTAGGTATACAATTAAATGATTGCTGAAATTATGCTGGATGGATTCAGGTTGTTGGTGGGGCAAAGACCGGTGATATTTGCGGTGAAATTGGAGTACTTTGTTACAGGCCACAGCTCTTCACAGTGCGAACCAAGAGATTGAGCCAACTACTACGAATGAACCGTACTTCATTCTTGAATATTGTTCAGGCAAATGTTGGAGACGGGACCATAATCATGAATAATCTCCTTCAGGTCCGCGTAAACTCATTTAACTTGCTGATAGTTTGTACATCTGCACAACATAGATCTATCTTCTTACACATGGAGCTCTCCGTAGCATTAATTTGTATTAGCATCAGAAACTTTCCCTGAATTATAAATTTTAAAATTTTATCATAATTGCAACACAGGATTTCAAGAAAATCAAAATCTTTTCCAGATGTTGAATATAAAATCTGTAATAATATTTTACATCAAGCATAATTAGGTTGCTCTCTATTCTTTGTGGTGCAGTATTTGAAAGAACAGAAGGACCCAGTTATGGAGGGAGTATTTCTGGAAACAACCACCATGCTAGCTCATGGTAGAATGGAACTACCTCTCAGTCTGTGCATGGCAGCCCTAAGGGGAGATGATTTGTTGTTGCATCAGTTGTTGAAACGGGGACTGGATCCAAACGAAGCAGACCACAATGGGAGGTCAGCACTGGTATGTAAAGTTTAACTATGCTTCTCTCTACAACACAAATGATGCTATTCCTTCTAATCTATGTACATTAGCATATAGCAGCGTCCAAAGGAAGTGAAAACTGTGTGCTACTTCTACTGGATTATGGAGTAGATCCTAACTGCCGAGGTATCTTCTATTCTATTGCCATAACCATCATGATTGGAGAAATTTTAGTTGGAGTCATTTGCCATACCATTAAACTCGTAAACTATTTTTATTGATCTATAACTGCAAACATTGAAGTTATATCCTCTGTAGTTTATGACACCATGCCTGTTTATAGTTGTTTAGTTAATTTGCAACTATACATGTAGACGCATAGTCACATGCACACGGCACATGCCCAACAAGTTATATATGAGGTTGAAATTGATGATATAGTAGGTTTCGGTTATAAATGGAGGCATGCTTGCCAGTCGCCTGTCACGACTGTTTATAAATCATTTTTAGCTCAAAGCCCGAATTTGGCTAGTTGACGTCTCATTCTCCTTTAGTTTAAATTAATAATGCAAAAACCTGACGGCCTGCTAGTTGTGGATAAATATATTGAAGGTTAACAAGTCAATTATCCAGACTTGTTCATTCTTCTTTCAAGGGGGAAAAAAAGATATAAATTAGTGGTGCATGTATACTTGTCGACTTCTCTTATTATATTGTTCAAATTAAATTCTTGCAAAATGAGGTCACCTCGTTTGACATGGATCGACGACTACCATGTAATTAAGACACAACTGGGCAATTTTCTAAGCGTGGCCTCTTTAGTCAACTGTCGTTGGAGTTGTTCAGTTGATGTCAGAAGCTTGCCTTTTGAATGTGGCGAATAATTTGCTTAATACTTTGACATAACTCCTAAAACATTATCTTTCTGACAAGGATCTTCTCATCAGAGCATTAAACGATCGACAAATAAAGAAGTTTATATTAGGGTATCTGGTATTACATAATTTGAATTCCTCATTAAACGTTAATCACTCTGAAAGATTTGTGATCGAAGAGTGATTGATTCAAATAATTTCAAGTGATGTAATTATTTGGAGGTGCATGCAGACTCAGAAGGAAATGTACCATTGTGGGAGGCAATGCTGGGAGGTCATGAATCACTGACCAAACTTCTGATAGAAAATGGTGCCAGCATACATCATGGAGAAGTGGGCCATTTTGCTTGCACTGCTGCAGAGCTAAACAACTTGAACTTGCTCGAGGAAATTGTTCAATATGGAGGAGATGTGACAATTCCCAGGGACAATGGGACCACAGCACTACACGTAGCAGTTAGTGAAGACAATACCGAATTAGTCAGATTCCTCTTGGATCAAGGTGCTGATATTGACAAACCAGATGGCCATGGTTGGACTCCAAGGAATCTAGCTGACCAACAAGGGCACGAAGAAATAAAATTGATTTTCCAAACTCGTAAAGAGGCCAAAAAGCAAACCTTGGTTGCCATTCCTGAGAAGCAGGCACATGGAACTCGATTCCTTGAGAGATTTACAAGTGAGCCAGCAATTCGGCCAGTGTCCCAAGAAGGTTCATTCCCAGCTACAGATGGATCATTGAGCCAAACCCGTCCGAGGCGAAGAATTAATAATTTTCACAACTCCCTCTTTGGGACGATGTCAGCTGCCCACAAGGGGGAGAAGGACTTGCTGTCCCAAAACAATCATAATAATCATGGAACTAGTCATGCTAGAGTGACAATTAGTTGCCCCGAAAAGGGGGAAGTTGCAGGAAAGCTTGTCCTACTTCCAAATAGCTATCGGGCATTGCTTGAGATGGGTTCTAAGAAATTTAGGATCTCACCTGCCAAAGTAATGAGGAAGGATAGGGTTGAGATTGATGCCATTGAGTTGATTAGAGACGGTGATCATCTTATGTTTGTCGCTGATGGAAGGCAACAGACTAGCAACTAATGTAAACTTTTGCACCGACAGGTGTCTTCTCCACGTGTTTTTTTTTTCCTGGAAATTTTAGCAGCACCCCATGCAGTTGCAGTGGATCCAAAGATGGATCTTGTTCTTGACTGAAAACTAAGCATGAGAAATGATAGAAAACAAAAGATAGTTAGTTGCGTTGTCAAAAGCCGAATCAAAGGCTGTGTCTATGTACAAGGTACGTGCATCAGTACCTTCATTGACTTTGTTTCAACTGGATGTTTCGGAGAATCGAGGGTGCTTTAAATTTCTTGTCTTTTTTTAATACACTGCATAGCAAAATTTATCCTATCATTTCAAGATCCATGTCATTATTATTCATATTTTGTTACAAATATATTTACATTTTCTGTAAAATCATTGCGAATAGTTTCAGATTATATTGTAATTGTAAGTTTTCAGATAATCATGAAACTTCAAACAACATGCGGTAATTTAAATTGATATGTTATGTCGTAATAGATTGCACTCTTCAACATCAATCATTTTATTGTAAGAGGAAGATTACAGTGATATATCTATCCTACCAAATTTCCATAATTAACACTTTTATATGAGTAATTTCACAAAATAGTTTGTTAAATTTAATTAAATTTTATAATAAAACCACGTTATTTGAACACAATTGAAATAAATGTTCAAGTGAAAAAAATAATAATAATCATTCACCACAAAATAAAGGGAAAAGAGTTAAAATCAATCATGTATTAAAAAAATCAACTAAGCTAAAGAAGTAGGTGACCAAAAATTACAATCATCCAAAACAAATGATTTGGCCGGCTTGTGTTTAACCATAATATAATGATATCATTCAGCCTTGTGATACGATCCAAGTAAGGTCAGATTCAGATTTTGGCATAAAATTTTCTACTGTTCAGTTTTACGCTATTGAACATAACTCTAAATCCAACTTTTGGATCGAGCATAAACTTTACCATAAAATTCCAGAGGTATTAGTATATGTTGGAGTAAATTTTCAGGTGAATCAAAGTTCAGAAATGACTTGCAATATAGGTCAGAACAGGCTGTACAAATTTTATTATTTACTTTTTTTTTTACTTGTGGACCTCTTATTTGACAAAAATTCTTTTTCTAAAAGGATGTGGTTTCTTGTTTTGAGAATTTTCTAGTTCCACAATAATGATTTTCAAGGATAGCAATGATTTATTAATGTTCCAGAACTCATATCTTATAAGGATTCCTTATTATCCTAACTACATAAGAAAAAAAGGTCTGGTGATATTTAATGACATATTAGTTATTGTTATTATTTTCTTTCATGTTTGGGCTTAATTAAAACTTTGTTTTAAGCTAGGATTTAAAGCTTGTTTAGATCAGGTTATGGGCTTTTCAATTAAAGGTTTTTGAGTCTGTTTTGTATGCGAGTCAGTTTAGCCCACAAAGATAGGTAGATCCATTAGGGTTAATTTTTCAAGAACTATTTAAACTCATGTAACCAAAATTTCTGCAACCATTGATTAATGAATATTACTTCTGAATTTTTCAGTTTTAACGTGTGAGAGTGATTCTTGCATTCTTCGGTTCTTAAACGAACTGAATCTGACTTATCGAAGATTAACTAACTTCGTGATGACATTCTACTTCATTCCAATAGTGCTGGTGTTTTGGGGCAGGTTTTCATTGTGTCACACTCCTATCAAACCTTTTTCGGCTTTCATGTATCACATCTCAATCTAAATTGTGGATTGCACGACCACGTGATCACAAGGTTCGCATCATATAATATAATCTTGTTTACAGTATGAGTCTTGAATAAAATACCTAATCATAAATTGAAGATTATCCTAGGATTTACTTGTATCAATAAAAATGAATCTAGCTTGTATTATGATTTAATAAACAAATAAACATATCTAGACTGATATCAATATATGTAATATATATGTACAAGATTGGAATTACTCATATAAATAAAATTCACACGGTTTTATATCAACCAATGGCAGACGTGTACCATGATAGGTCTTCATTGTCTAATTCACCACTACTACGCCACAGAACTGCACATGGACACACCCTTGCATTTCCGTGTAGTCACAAACATGGCTGTTGTGCTGTGTATAAATTATAGTCGTAGGAACAGACAGTACTGGTAGCCAATTCAAAATGAGTTCCGTCAACCACGTCAGATTTGCCAATTTCAAAGTTCCGGCCCGCCCAGCAGCTCTGTTCTGCTTGTGTCCCATAATTTGTACTCTTCAACTCGGTAAAAATCCTTCAGAGTTTAGTCCTGACTGGGGTAAAAATTCTAAAACGTTGGGGTAGTTGTTTCCGGCGAATCCCAACCTGCGATACTAATAAATCTCTTTCTAATTACTTTCCACTCATCGAACGGATAACCATAGGGAATCCAGATCATGCCTGTTCACTGAATTAAGTAAAAACTTCTTCAAGATGACAAACCCCCCACCACAGCCATTTGTTCGAGCACACAGAACCCACATATACAAAACTGTCATTTCAGTAAGAAAAGGGGTTTAATCCCTTCAGGAATCCATGCATATTTATATAACACAAAGAAAAGAGGAATTCATGTCATTCAATTGTTCGACAAAGGCTGAACAAGCACAAATGTATGTACAAGCATATAATGACGGGTGACCTCCAGTCAGCTTTGCACAACTCTCAGCGTTTGGAGTGAGCTGCAACTATATGCTCTTTCTTAGCTTTGTTCAAGTTTTAGGGAACAAATACATATTATAGGGTAGCTTTTTTATTATTTTTTTCTTTCCAGACACACAATGTAGCTTGTAACTCCTGTTTGATTAGATTCATTCCATATGTTTTATAAATTTCGTCTCCTTGTCATTATAAAAGCTTAACCATTTTCAGACGTTCTTCATGTTCAGAGTCCAATTTTGCTGGAGAATAAGAGCCATGTAGATCCTCCACTATGTACTCCTACAAAATTTTAGAGCAGTTGAAGAAGACAGTTAAGCCCTTTTAAGATCTTACCACACTTGATTCTGACAACCAATTCAGGCAGGAATGAAGCAGAAGCAAACAGCAAGGATTCAGAGCTTACCTTTGTAAGCTCCCTCTTAATGAGGATGTGGTAATGCCTCTGCCAAATTTTTTGAATGGCCATTGTGGCAGCAAGGAAGCCATAAGCGATTCCCAGAATGGCAAAGAGGATGACAAAAACCACAACCAGTGCAAAGCATGCCTCCATGGAAGCAGGGAAACAGTCTAGAATTCCCCATCCATAACAGCAGTTCTGGCAGCCAGCCATCCTTGGATCATTACTATTGAGGGAGGAACAATGTAATATGAGGCCAAAAAACCCAAGAAGCACAAAGAAGGCCAGTACTCCTGTTACAATTCATGTACACAAAGCACAGACGAAAATGGTTAGAAGTAGCCAATACCCTGGATATCAATGCAGCAAATGAAACTCAGAGCACTAAACTTAAAAAACCAAAATCAAACTTCAGCAGCAGGAGCAATCAGAATTCTTAACCAAAGAGTATATTTCTACTCATAAAATCTGTCCTCCCAGCAAGCTATGTATATTTCATTGTTATAACCTTGGATATCAAATAAAATATAAATGGTTTAAAATTATGGAAATTGAAAGATGCTGCTTAAATAGCATTTAAATCAATAAATGTCAGCACTGGAGATTCAGATTAAAAATTTGATCCTAGAAATAAGTCAGCAGAATGACACTTCATCCCCTGAAGTAGTTGGAGTTAATTACAAGTTAAATAGCAAAACAAAAGGAAAAAGAAAAAGAAAAAACAGTGAAACCACGAGCATTACCTATGCAATAATAAAATGGTATAGGATGCTTGGACAGTATACGATCCCATCCATCACTAAACGAATTCCTAAAGGTCCCATCTTTGTCCATAAGGTATGCAAAACCACCCATTGCAGCAATGACCTGAAAGAAAGATTTTCTCACATAAAAATCGTACATATAGGTTTCATTTGGTGAATTAGATGATGCAGCATGGTAAATTGAGAAAGGCAGATTTGTAATTTCAAGAAATTTCCTGCAAGGAGGATATTTGCTAGCTATCTAAGAATACAGTGTACCTTTAATTAGAAGATTTAGGTAGTGTTTGCTTTGCCTTGTTTGGTTAAATTGAAAATAATAAAAGGAATGGCCATAAAAAAACTAGGTGAACCAAAGAAGGCCCTTAGTTTCTATAGTGGAGGATTTGGATAACACTTATGTTGATGCTTTCCAGTTTTATAGAGAATTGGAGAATTAGAAAACACACATTTTTAAGAAAACAGTTTTCAATTAGAAAATGCATTTTAAATCACACATTTTTAAGAAAACAGTTTTCAATTAGAAAATGCATTTTCTTCTTTCCTAGAAAATTTTTCTACCAAACTGTAAAGTTTGGTTTCTCTTAACTAGTCAAATAGGAATACTTGTGTTTCTTATTTAAGAATCCAAGTCTAATTAGGAACAGCAATAAATCAAGCATATAAATATAATTGAGGCGTTTTGATTTTAGCATGACAGATTTATGTTGAATAAAGTGAAGTTTTTGCTAAATTATGTAAGTGTATGAGGATTTCAATCCAGGAGGGAATCCTAAACCCTTTAGTGGGAGGCCCAAAGTTTATTTATGTTTTTTTTTTTAAATTATTATTTTACATCTCTTTATTTTCAATTCTTAAAGCCTTAAAACTTTATATTCTACAACCTAACCTAATAAGCAACCAACTACAAATATTCCCCTAGACTTGCCCTACATCAATGGCATCAGGTCCTGGTTACTCCACTATGTTCTCACATGAGATTCTATAGAAGAATCTTAACCAGGTACAAGCAGGATGAGTTACTGTGTGAGATTGCATGACTAATTGATGATCCAGCAACTCATGTGGAAATTTCTGCACTGCAAAGGAGAGGCAGCCACTGAAGCCATCAAAACAACAGGCAATGATACAAAGACAGTATTATGCATCCTGATTTGAGTAAACAGCAAGTCCAAAAAAACCTACAAATTGTCCCCTACAACTTGTTCCAAATCCAAAAAAAGCAAAGACAACAAGTAGAAGACTCTAACCTACAAGCATCAAAGGTACATCAACAACTCTGTGGGTCAGTGCAAGAACGAAGAAAAACTAGAGCAAAATGTAGGAAAAGCTACAAACTAATCAAAATTTTAAAATCTACATTTTGAAGCTTGCAAGGTTTCTCTTTACCAGTCAAATAGGCAAATTTTTCTTTTCTTATTTAAGAATCCAAGTCTGATTAGGAATAGGAATAACCCAAACCTATAAATATGCGCACCTTTTTGCTTAATTCTAGGAGAGAGTGAGCCTCTCAATCTAGGAGCAAGTCCTATACCTTTGAGCGTGAGGCTAGAAGATTATTTTGTTTTTCCTCAATTTCTTTGCTTTCAGATTTGTTTTTTCAATTATTAAAGTCGCAAGACTTCAGATTCTACAACCTAACCTGATAAATATACAACTACAAATTTCCCCTAAACTTGTCCTGCATCAATAAGTTTACGAGGTACTCCATTATTTGCTCTTCTTTTCCACAACTCCTGGGTTGGAATAAATAAAGAGTAGCAAATAAAATAGTTCAATTACAGAATTCAAGTTACTTGTTAGTCCAAGAACACGTAATCAGTGCTTCTGTACAGCAATGTCCAAAGCTATTTACATGGGACATTAAATTGTTGAGCTTGAGCCAACCAGAAAGAAATGGCCCTTGAAAATCGGTGCGCACCGTTTATCTCAAGGGAAATAATCATCCAGGAATTGTAATAAAATAAGGTCAGCCGCTTTTCTTCTTAATGAAATGGACGAAATGAGGCTAATGGGATTATTTACCGGTTAGGAAATGCATGGGCTTCGAACATAAAATAGCAAAAGGAATGAAGAAGATAGGCTTGCCATTGCATAAAAGTAGTATACAGAAGATAAATAGGAATGACAAGGAAGTAAAGAGGGAAGTAAGATCACTCACAATTTGTACAGCAAAGAATACAAAGACAATATCCCTTGTAACAAAAAGTCTGAATTTCATTTTGCGCCAGGAGTTGTCCTCCGACAAAGCAACTCGAAGATGAAATTGAGCTTTACAAGTTGTGCAATGAGAGAAAGCAAATCCTTCCTGTTTAGATTGTCATTCATCATCGAGTAAATATCAGCTACTAAATCCAAAACCCCAAAAAGAAATTAAAGGAGTAGCAGTTATAGCACCAGAATTACTTGACCTTAACTGAGCGCCAATGATCAAGGCATGAACGATGAACAAACTGCTGGGTTCCTTTGCACATGCATGGAGATATCAATTCATCACCTATAAAATCAAAAACAAACATGATTCATGAATTCCTTTTCCTTTTTTCTTTTCTTAAAAGTCATGAATTCATAATTAATAATTTACAAGAAAGAAACGTGCCTGGTTCGCAGTCGGTTTCGAGACAAATACGGCAACAAGGAACAGAAACGTTTTCAATATCTTCATTGTTGACGGTAATTTCTTGAGTGGAACTTGCATCAGCCTGATTCTGTAGCAGAGGATCAGAATCACTGTGACTCTCACCGCTCCTCCCTAATTCTAGCTGCTGCTGCTGCATTTCAACCCCTTTCATTGACTCAAACCCTAACACAGAATTCACAATTTCCAAACAAAATAACAAGATCCTCTACTTGCCGATGGAAACTATCGGAATGACGAAATAAAATGTACGAAATTATATTTATTCAAACAAAGTTTCTTATTTCTTATTTGGTGTTTTCAGAACCCAAACGAAGACCTGGTAATCTGGCGACAAAAAAAATATTCTTTTCTTTACGTCTTTTCCTTTTATTAAAATTAGAAGTTTAAAAAGTAAAATTAAAACTGCTTACATCAAAAATGTAATTCTGGTTGTTTTTAAAAATATTTTTTATTTAAAAATATATTAAAATAATATTTTTATTATTTTTTAAAAATTATTTTTAATATTAGTATATTAAAATGATTTAAAAATATCAAAAACATATTAATTTAAAATAAAAAATAATAAAAATTTAAATTTAATCGATTATAAAACACAAAAACAAACAAGCCAGTTTTGCTGTAAACTTCATGTACTCACAAACACTTGCATTTTATTAATTTATATTCCAATCATAAAATTTTATTTTATTCTAATTAAGTTCCTAGAAGTTGATAGAGAAAACAAAGAGTAGTAAAAAAGAAAAAAGACAAAGAATGCTTTTGATTTGTCGCATTTCAGCTAAAAAAAGGTTGAACTTGAGATAAATAGATTGTCTTAAAGAAAAGAGTTCACTGAAGGTAATTTGTGTTTTAAATCATGCTATAAAAAATAAAACAGAATCTGAGAAGTTTGTTTTGATTTGATTTAATTTTGAATTTTTAAACTGATTAAAGTGTATTTTAAAGTTAAAACGAGGTTATGAATGTTATTAAGATGAGTTTTCTTTTGTGTTTTTAAGTGAAAACATGTTGAAATATGTGTTTTTAAAGTCCACAAACATTAACCTTAGTTTTTCGATCATTGGAGTTAGCTAGAAATTATTGTATAGATGACACATCATCTACCTCGATGGATGAAGATTCGTCCATTTCTTTTTTCCAAAAAAATATGTGTGTTGTCTAGGTCATCTATTTACCTCTAAACTAAATATACATATAAAGTACAATGATTATTCATATCAAATAAAGGAAGAGACTTGAAATCGTGAATAAAAAGAATTGACTGAGCTAGAAGAGTTTTTGATTGACTAGGAGTGTTGAAGGAGTAGTCAATCGATAGATCAAGCAACAAAAAGTCACAATCGATCAACAAATTTAAATGCATGCATAATTAGAAAGATATAGTCTTATTTAGAGCAAGAGTTCTCAACAAAATAACTAATCAAAAGTAAGAGATTAAACTAAGATTCAATAGTGTATCAATAAAAGATGATTTTAGCTTGCATTAAGATTGAATAAGTCTTTCTATCTTATATCAATATATATATAGGATTATAATTATCTATGTAAGTAGGATTCAAACTCTATAACAATATAAACAAGGTAAAATAGTGATGTAAATTATGGTCAGCCCTATATATTCAAATTCCTGCAATTGTTTTTCTTCCATAAGTTTTTTTTTCTTTTATTACTTTATTTTCTGCTTTCTTTACAACTTCATTTATTTTTTCTACTTCTAAGATTCCTACAAACTCCTTCTCTTTTAAGATAACTATTTTTTCTTTACACAGAGGTGATTTTAGAATAGATTATCTTTATTAAAGGTTAGAGATCTAAAATCCCCATTTCATTTGATTAGAGGTAATTATCACCTCGTTATAAGTTCAATCTAATTAAGACTTAATTAGCTACATAATATATTGACATGCTCAATAGGACAAAGATTCCAAATTTATTTTAAAAGCCATTAAAATATGTCTTTAAAAAGAAATAAGAGTAAACTCACCCATTCTATACCAAACAAATAGTCAGTACAAGTAATGAAGATATACCAATTTCCATCCTCTTTCTAGATTCTGGTGGATCGACCAATGAAAGTCATTTTTAGAAAAAGGTTTTCATTGTCTAACTCACCACTATAATGTAAAAATGCATTTGGACACACCCAAAATGCCCCTATATAGTGCATTATATTCTCACCAATTTTAATAGGTTCATTACCACCAACTAGAGATAGTCATATTGGTATATTAGTACCTCATACAAAGCCATACACATATCAATTATATGGATCAAACAACATCGTATGATGATCATAACTAGTGGTGACAAATTCTAGCCACCTAGTCATGGTTGCTCCTAAATATGAATCTTATTATTAGCATATAAACCTTCTAATGTTGATATGAGGACTCTTTAAACAAAAAGTAAAGAATATAGCTAACACAACCTAACCCATCTTATTATCCAAATTGCTACAACTTCACCTTTCAATTCTTTTCCTAATCTTGACCCTCCCCCTAAAAATATTTCTATCAAACCTTTTCAGTAACTTGGCATTTCTCCTTTGTAAATGGATTAGCTAAGTGAAATTATATATATATATATATATATATATATATATATATAAAGTAAAAGAAAATATTACAATGACTTATTTAAGCAACCTTAATGGAAAGGGCTTTAAAAGAACTTTATTAGAATCAACGTCCTTCATTTTCTTTTTCTTAATAAAGCCAAAATAAAATAGTTTCTTTTGCAATTTATTTCAATAATATGGAGTGCATGGATTTTGTTGGTACCATAAATGATCCTTTTTGTGGTAGAAAGATGCATATAATTTGAATTTTATAAGTAAAATAGCCATAATTATGTTCACGTGCAATTGTTGTGGGTTCTTTTGTTTTTATCTATATTAAGAGAACTTTGAAAAAAGATTCAAAAGATAATTGAGTACGAGGCTCCAGGGTATACTAATTACTAGGATTTTAGTGTTTTGTGGTAGAAAAATGAATATAAATTGAATTTTATAAGTAAAATAACCATAATTATGTTCACGTGTAATTGTTGTGGATTCTTTTGTTTTTATCTAAATTAAGAGAACTTTGAAAAAAGATTCAGAAGATAATTGAGTACGAGGCTCTAGGGTATACTAATTACTAGGATTTTAGTGCTTTTATGTTCAAACTATTTTCTGTACTATATGCAATTACTTTTATTTATTTTTTATGATTTGACTCACTATTAACTACATTAGAGTTACTAAAATCTAGCTAGCTTGCACACTTTAACTTGAACACGACTAAACTATACAATATGCTAAGATTGATTAGAAAGCAGGTTGTTAAGTCACTAAACTTGTAGTTTTTATTGTTTTTGTCATAACCCAATTCTGGGTTATTTCCCAAAAAAATCAATTTCTTTTTCAAAATAAAAATCAAAAAATAAAATAAAGCCCGGCAATGTGGAGAAAACAGATCAAGAAAGACTACAAAAATAACCAAAAATCAAACTGCATTTTTTTGGAGGAAATTCAAAGCCTAATTGTACCTCATTATGCCCAAAAATGGAGAAAAATGCAAATTCAAGGTGAAATTAAATGATTATTGGATGAATTTGCATAAAAATTAAGTCCAATGACATAATTAAATTTTTAATAGGCCAATTTGATTTAATCATGGGCCAAATTAAATTTTAATTATGTTTAAGAATTAATTTGGGGTCCAATTGGAGGATTTAATTAAGTACAAGGACTTAATTATACTTTAAATGGGCCAAATTAATTTTATTTGGGGCTTAATTGGTGAAAAATTAAGTTTGAGAGCTTAATTTGGGCTTAATTGAGAAGATTGGATTTTTAAAAGACCAAATTTAATTTTTACCAAGTTAATTGATTGAAATTAGGGGCCAAATTGCAAGAAAATTGAAGTTTTGGGGTCAATTAGGGGTTAATATGACAAAATTTGCAGCCAAGGACCATTATGCAACAGGCGGCAAACTATAGAGGTTTAATTGACAAAATTCGGGGGTCAAATTGAAAAAATTGAAAGTTTAATGGTCAATTAGGGATGAAATTGCATAAATCCAAGACCAAGGACCATAATGTAAAAGGCGCATAAATCCGAGGCTGAAGTTGAAGTTACATGGGACCAAATTGCATTAAATCAGAAGTTTAGGGTCAATTAGGGATTCTATTGAAAGAAATTGAAAGCTGCAGGACTAACTTGAAAATCGGTGAAAATCCCTAATTTTAACCCAAAACGATGCCGTTTTGCGTTAAAAAAAAAGGAGAGACCAAGCGACGCGTCACCTGATCACTGTTCATCATCTTCCCCGTGAAGCTGTCAGGGTAGCAGTTTTGCAGGTGCATTTAATGCCTCGTTTGTGCCCCAAAATTGACAAATCGTGCACCAAAATGGCCACCTGAAACCCCTCTATTCACGAGAATTATCCGTTCAGGCCTATAAACATTAAAACTGCTCCGACGATCGGCCTAAAGTGGCCACCTTGGGCAGCCTTGGACTGTCAAATTTGGCAGTTCGAGGTGCACACTTTGAACGGACGGTCTGGATTCTTCCATTCAAATCAAGGGTTGAAAAGTTTTCCCTCGTGAAGACAAGATTGCCCTCTTCCACCACCTATAAATAGGAGCAACTTTCATGTTCGGAGCAAGAAGAAAATCGAGTGCAAATTTGACAAAAAATCAGCCTTTCTCCCTTGTTTTTCATCATTTTCTGCTTTCTCCTTCTCAGCGCCTTCGGCCACTACTCCCGCCACCGTCTCTCCCACTACAACCTTCATCACAACCAAACACTCAACAACCTCACGTGGTGGTTGCACCACCTTCCCCCTTCTCTCTCTCTTCTTTGCGAAAATCTCTTTCCTCTCTACCATAGCGGCTCCAGCAGTAGCAGCAACCACCCTCTCCAGCGGCTTCCACCCTTACCAGCAGCAGTAGAGGCAGTGACTCTCTCCTCATCCGCTCCAACCGCCAGCGACCGCAGCATCGACCGTGACAGCAGCAGCACCTGCAACTCGAGCAGCAACCACCCCGGCGGCTCAACTCTCCACCGTAGCCACCGCTTGCACCACGTCGTCCTCCTCGGTCAGACCACCCTCACGCCAGGTAACTTTCTTCCTCCTCTTCCTCCCCCTTTTCTTCATCACCACTGTCCACTGCGTGAACAGTAGGCGTGAATTATAATTCACGTTCTACTGTTCACATGACCAGTGGCCGTGTCTAGCCCAGCCCAAATTTCTAGGCTGGGTTCGGCCCGACCCTAAAGAAATAAATAAAAAGTGTCGGGCCGAGATCGGCCCAACCATTTCGGGCTGAAATCAGCCCAACCTTTTCTATGGCTGAGCCTGGCCCAGTTAGCTGGGCTGGCCCAGCCCATGTAGATTTTTATTTTATTTTATTTTTATTTATTTATAATAATATATTATAATATTAAAATATTAAAAAAAACGAAAAATTCCAAAAAAATTCAAAAATCCTTAAAAAAAAATTGTGATTTTCTCAAATATTTTTCTACCAATTTTGCATAATATCGGATTGTATATTTACATTGTAAAATACAAAGCCGGTATTAAAACACCCGTTTTTCTCCGAAATATTTCAAAAAAAAAACAAAAATAAAAAAATATATATTTTGTTTTCATGCATACGGCCAAATCCTAAAAATTTTCCAAGCATATTTTCATTAAAAGATTGCATCTTTCTCATGTTTTAAAAATCCAAAAAATGGATATCATAACTAGTTTATGGTTATCCATTAGGGTTTGACCAAAATATCAAAAACCTTTTTCAATTTTTCTTTTTTCTAGGATCCAGACGTAGACTTTAATATTTGATGGGTGTAAAATTACACGATAAAGTACGCCCTCAGGTATTAAAGATATAAGGTATAAATAAATACGATGCTAAAATTTAGACTTTAGAACGGTTAGGATTTAATCTAATAAGGTAGAGACTTTCTCATGAAGAGAGATCTACCTTGAACCCTAGAAAAGACCAACAAATAGAAACTTGACTTAGAAAACAATCAAATAACAATGCAATCTACCTTAGGTAGGGTGCACTGGGGGTGATGCGTCTTCCCTTTGCACAACCAGTCCCTTACCCAGACTCTTGCAGACCATAGGTTCCTAGTTACCATAATACTAGGTGGCGACTCCTAACGAACCAAACAAATGAACTAGAAAATTGGCAGCCGACGCCGCGCGTTGACGTGCGACAGTTTTAGCCTACCAATTTTTATTTTTTTTAATCTAACTAGAATTAATGAGTATGTTGGTATTGTTTAAACTCAAAATTAACAAAAACTAAAATGGTTAAAATAAGGTTGCAAACTCTAACTAAATCATAAAATTGAAACTTGAAAGAGTGCACATAATATTAAAACTATGAAATTACATTCATCGGTTCAATATTTACAAATAAGGGAGATTTTTGATAGTTCTAACCATTATCCTTAGAAGAATTACAATGAGGAAATGATATTTGGAAATATGAACTTAGACAAGAACGCAT
>Ga0325403_1001613_pt1 | contig 19020 bp, 9 predicted proteins | sample PopdelMetagenome_19_FD_205665 | JGI IMG/M metagenome (GOLD analysis project Ga0325403, IMG submission 205665) | Populus deltoides microbial communities from Bellville, Georgia, United States - Xylem-PdKOR-R4 | ecosystem: Host-associated > Plants > Phyllosphere > Stem > Wood/Secondary xylem...
TATTTAATAAAAACCAAAAAGGAATTAAATAAATCTTGGCGATTTCAAATGAGGGTAAGAAAAAAAAATCTAATTAAAACCATTTTATCTAACTTAGGTATTTTTCTTGCCATAATATATGTTTTTTATATAAGTTTTGATAGCGTAAAAGTAGAGTACATGTGTTCTGTTTGAGGTATTATTGAGGGTCATTTTTTGTCTGCATTTATTGATGGTGTTTACAAACATAATGATGAGGTTTGAGATGCTTAAAAAATAGGATTGTGTTTGTTTTTTTACTGTTAAGGTTTTTTATTTTATGATTCGAAGTGTTTTTAAAAAATATTTGATGTTTTTGATGTAATAAAAACTTTCTAATTAAAATATTTTTGATATAATAATTTTTAATTTTTGTTAGTTTAGTTAATATATTGTGAAGCAATATTATAAATCCTGAATTTTTGTTCTTGACTAATATATATTTTAAAAATTCAATTTTTAATACAAATTACTTGAGTATATAGCTACTAGGTTTTGGAAGATTTTGAAGTTTAAATATCTTCCATGATTTTGATGATTTAAAATTATTTATTATTTTTTAATTGAAATATATTTATTTACGATAGTGTGACTTGTTAGAATGAAAAAAATACATGTTGTTGTAACCCAATTTTGGATCCACCGTGATTTTCTCAAATGTTATTTTATTTCTATTATTATTTATAAAAATCCCAAAAAAATTAAGAAAAAGAAAAATTCAAAAATATATTTTTCTCGAGTCAACCGAATCATTCCATAAGAACCGATTCCACCGAGTCAATACGGGTCAGACTATGTCGACCGGAAAAAAAAACTCATTTTTTACCCTGGTCGACATGGTTTGACCCGTATTGACTCGGTGGACTCGGTTTTGACCGAAAACTCATTTTTTACTCCTGGTCGACATGGTTTGACCCGTATTGACCCGGTGAACTCAGTTTTGGTCAAAAATGACGGTTTTGACCCGAAACGGCCCAAAACTCATTGATTTTTCAAAAATGCTAGTTTGAAGAGCTTGACAGCTTGTTAGGTACTATGAATTTTTATAGTTGTTGGGCAGTGTTCTTCGTTTCTTGGAAAAAATATTATTTTAGCTTCATGATTTGGATCAATTTTAGTCCATTTATTTGCACTGGACACTTTGTTAGACCTGATTAGTTAATAATCTAAAGTTTATTTGTATCAATAACAAGTTTTTAATGGATTTTAATCTTAAGGTTTTGGTTTTGAACCGAAACTCATTTTCATCAAATCATGTTGATTCTTTGATAATTAAAGTGAATAAGTGTCAAATTATCGATCATTGCATAATTTTCAACATATTTATGTCCTTGGTTTGATCGTATTTGGTTTGGGTTAGGGTTAACGTTGTTGGGTTTGGGGTTAAATGTTCTTCGTGTTTTTTTTTTTTGTCTAATACATTTTGGCCAAGAAAAGTTGTGTTTTTGTGTTTTTTTTTTTGCAAGTTTAATATGTTTTTGACATTGGTTTTGTTTTTGGAATCTTTGATTCAATTTATGATTGAACCAAATATTTCAGGTCAACCTGGTCAAGTTAAAATCAAGTCAAAGAGTTAAGACCTAGTTTCACTTGCAATTTTTTTGCTAAAGAGTTTTTTGATTTAAGAGTGTATTTGACAAATACTCATTTAGACCTGTTTTGACAGTTTTATTTAAATAAAAAATAAATTTTTACTAAACAAAGCCTAAATAATAATAAAAAAATATTTTTTTTTCTTGCATATGGCCAAAAGTCCTAAAATTATTTAAGAATCTTTTTTTTAAGAAAAAAAAGTCTAAAATGCTTTCACATGTTTTTAAAAAAATATTGCTTGGATTTTACAACAAGTTTATAAAATTTCAAAAGATTTTGACCTCTAGTTAAAAACTATTAAAATAATTGTTTTTGACAAGAAAATATATTATTCACTTTTATTATAAGCATAAAAACTTTAAAAATGATTAATATAAAAAATATTATTAAAGATAATAACTTATTATGACTCACTTTAATATAAGAATAAAAATACATGTATGAGGTTAATATTCAAAATATTATTGGGAATAATAAAAGTCATTCACTTCTAATATAAGAATATAAACCACAAGAAATTTTATCCGAAATATTATTTGAAATGACGTAATGATAAGCCTCAATGATAATTGATGATATTTTACAATTCTAGATCAAGTTCTTGACCTGGGAAAGCAGAGTTCGTTTATCATAGAAAACCCGTCATAATAGGTTGATAAAAATAGAAACGCCATCAGACCATAGTAAATAAAGAAAAATAATGCAGCTTATCTCAAGTAAGGCATATTAAGAACGTTAATATATTCTCTTTATATAACTAGTCCCTTACCTAGAATCTCTAAAAGAACAATTAGAATTCTAATAATCATAATGTTAGATACCAATTTCTTTACCAATTAAAGACTTTCCTGAACACGTTTGGAAAGAGCCGCTGCTACGTCTCGTTTCCATGAGGAGAGTATAAAAATAAAAATCAAATATTATCAAAAACTTATTTTCTTTAAATATTTCAAAATTGAAATGATTTTATAAAACCCATTGCAGCGTATATACGAAAAGCACAAACATTATTACATAAATTAAACTACGAACACAAAGTTTTTCAATTTAGAAATAGTTTCTTCTTCTCCAGAATACTTGCAATTACAAAGCATATGCTCTTAACCATCACTATAATATTTATTCTCCATCTCTTTTAGCTTGTCAATGGCTATAGTGATTGATATTTTTCATTTTCTTATATTGGATATTTCTCGTGTAATAGTCTTTTGAAAGTAAACATTTTTCAATTTACAGTATAGTCTTCATCAATCGATTCATGCTACTGAACTTCACTCCTTGATTCATCACTTGATAGCAAACATCATTTGTCTTCAATTTCGTCAACACACAATACTTTAAGACTGTAGAGGAACAAGAGATTTTGTCTTCGAACTGTTATTTACCCCCACTAAGATTTTAAGGCAAATATACTTTTAGGATTTCCCAAAGCTAACCGACAAACTAAGATCAATGATTTCAATTGTTCGAGAGTGTGGTTGTAACTGTTTTTTATATAAAAATATATTAAAATAATATTTTTTTATTTTTAAAAAATTATTTTTAAAATTAGCGTGTCAAAACATATAAAAAATTAAATTTTAATAAAAAATTTTAATTTTTTTAAAAATATAGATACAATCACATTTTAAACCATCATTACAGTTATTACCAAATAATATTTAAGAACAGATTTATAAACAAAAAAGAGAGGAAAAAGAAGATTAGGTATATTTAAAATACGTCTCTTAATTATATGCAAGCAATCAGTTAACAATTCAACTGTCACTTTTCAAAATCAAGTCGCTTTTCTAAATCAAGTCGTGAGACTTTTCAAGAACCTAAAAAAATCTGGTGCCACCTATTCTAAATTTGGTGCTGTCGTTTCTCAATTCAATTCCTTTGTCTTGACAACTATTTCAGTAAGAAATTTGGATTTTCAACTTTTATCACTTCTTTCAATTATATTAAGATGTTTTCTACAAGTTTTGAACAACAAAAACATCTTAGTAACGTTTTCTTCTCCTTGCTTGTGTCATTAGTTTTACAAGCTAAAACCTTATTTTTCAAGAATGTCTTCATTACTGCAAGAACTTCAACTTCTTTTGATTCCTTTGTAGCTGTAGGAATTAAGAGTTTGCATGACAATTTGTCCAAAGAAGAACCATTTGAAAAGGTTAAAGCTAATCCAAAACAATACTATTGAACAAGGACTGCACAATTCACAAACTATTGAAAAAATAAATTAAATTGCCGAGCACCCACACCAAGAAATACGAAAAACCAAGGTTCATTTGAAGTGTTACCACTCCATCCTTGTTTATGTAAATAATAGATGTCATTATCGCCATATGATAATTTAATATCTGTTTCTCGACAACAGGAAAAGAATCAAAATGCTGTAAATCTATCTTTGAGGTGGGGGGCGAGAAATTCTCATTATATTATATAAAGAGAGAACCTTTTGCCTTTTCTCTCTCTCTTGTTTTTCTACGAAGAAGTTTGAATGCAAAATTATCAAGGATGATGAAGGATAATAGTATGAGTTTACCTACAAAGTCGTTACCTACTCTATTAAAATATAGGTGATTATTTTGTTTACCGATAAAATAATCTCTACTTGCTCAAGATTGATTAATTCATGACTGCTCTTTTGAAAAATTTATTAATTTACGGCCATCTACAACGCGTGATTCTTTGACTGCTTGCAAGCAAAGGGAAAACCATTCCCTTTATTTAATTCAAGGCATGAAATTTGTCATAAAAAAGATATCCTTTCAGCTCATTTAACGGCAGAGATTGAGATGGCAGGGGATGAGAGAGAGAAATTGTCCACTGAATAATAGTGGAGATGGCGTCTCCTGCTATGTGCTTATCAGCTACCCAGGTACGATTGCCAAATTCCCAGTTGTGTTTTTGTTAAAAACCTATAGTAATTATTAATGAATATTATAATAGAAAAGAAACTATAAAGAATATAAAATTTAACATGTTTCGATAACTACATTTAAAGAAATGAAGAGCTTTTAGTTTCACTATATTAAAATAGAGTTACATGATATATATTTATAGTAGGCCTTAAACCGTCCAAGGAATTATAGCCATCTAAGAAGTATTAATAATTTTTTTATATAATCCCAACTATATTGCTCCGCTCTGCTTCGCTTGGTACACTTCGCTCCCTTCACTCCATTTCGACATCTGCCTATAAATCACAAACTACAACAATCTCCACTTTGATGAATATCCACCCCTTAGAAGAAAAGTAGGGAAACCTCCACCTGGGATAATAGGTTGAGACATCTCTCATCTAGTATCTGAAGATATTAATCAAGTTTAAGCAATTCATGACTGCTCTTTTGTAAAATTTATTAATTTACGGCCATCTACAACACGTGATTCTTTGACTGCTTGCAAGCAAAGGGAAAACCGTTCCCTTTATTTAATTCAAGGCATGAAATTTATCATAAAAAAGATATCCTTTCAGCTCATTTAACGGCAAAGAAGCTTATAAGAGATTGAGATGGCAGGGGATGAGAGAGAGAAATTGTCTAAAGATAGTTGGTTTGTTTGGGATTGTGGTAGCGGTGGTGGTTTCAAAGTGCTTTTTATTTAGAAATGCATCAAAATAAAGTTTTTTCATTTTAAAAAATTATTTTTAACATTATCACGTCAAAACGATATCAAAACATAAAAAAGTTATTTTAAGCAAAAAAAAAAAATTAAAATTTTTTGAGAACGCGGTTTACATTGGGTTCCCAAACACACCCGAATAATAATAAAGATGGCGTCTACTACTATATGAACAACTCCTCTTATTAGCTACCCATCTACGATTGCCAAATTTCCAGTTGTATGTTGTGAAAAAATTACAGTAATTATTGATGAATATTATAATAAAAGAGAAATTAGAAAGAACATAAAATTTAATATGGTTCGGCAATGTACCTACATCCAAAGGAATGAGGAGCTTTTAGTTTTATTATATCGAAATAGAGTTACATGATATGTATTTATAGTAGACCTTAAACCGTCCAAGGAACCATAGCCGCCCAAGAAGTATTAATAATTTTTCTATAATCCCAACTATATCGCTATGCTTCGCTTCACTTGGTACACTTCTCTCTTTTCACTCTACTTTGACATTTGCTTATAAATCACAAACTACAATAATCTCCATCTTGACGAATATCCACCCCTTAGGAGAAAAGTAGGGAAACCTCCACCTGGGATAATAGGTTGAGAAATCTCTCATCTAACATCTGAAGACATTAATCAAGTGTAAGCAATTCTCGAACTTATTTGTGGTAACAAGCTTTGTCAACATGTCTGCTGTATTTTCAAAAGTGTGAACTTTCCCAAGCAACAGTTCATTAGAAGAAACAAATTCTCTAATCCTGTGAAACCTCACATCTATGTGCTTGGAATTTGCATGATACACCTAGTTCTTTACCAAGTAAATGACACTTTGACTGTCACAATGCAATTGAAGTACTCCACCTTGCTGAATACCCAGCCTTTTGACCAAACTTGTAAGCCACAAGGCTTCCTTGGCCGCTATAACCACTACCATATATTCTGACTCAGTAGTAGATAGTGCAATTAGAGATTGAACCTTAGACTCTTAACAAATAGGCTCCCCTACTAGAGTAAATTCATAACTCGTGATAGATCTCATGTCATCCAAGTCTCCTGTATAGTATGCATTTATATATCCCACAACTGAAGGATTACCCTGCTGTTGGCTAAACATGATACCATAGTCTATAGTACCTTTCAAGTATTTGAAGATCCATTTAACTGCATCCCAATGTTGTCGTCCTGGATTTGATATAAACTTTCTCACCACACTGACTGCGCATGCCAAATCTAGTATTGTACAGACCATATCATACATTAAACACCTCACTATACTAGTATAAGGGACCTTTGATGTATCTTTCATTTCATCATCTGTCTTTAGGCACTATGCATTAGATAATCTGAAATGATTCGCTAAAGGTATACTCATTGGTTTTGCATTATCCATATTGAACCTTTCCAACAATTTCTCAATATAGCTATACTGAGATAACTATAATCTACTAGTATCTCTATCTCTGTGAATCTCCATCCCAATAATCTTCTTAGCAGTACACAAATCCTTCATGTCAAATTCTCTATACAACAAAGTCTTCAACTTGTTGACCTCACTCATACTCTTTGCAACAATTAATATATCATCAATATAAAGCAACATAAAAATTAAAGAATCATCTAAGGCTCTTTAAAAAAACATTCATACTTACATCTTTTATAGTCAATCTTGATCATGTAAAAGTCAATTGTACCATTACTTCGATGACTGTTTTAGTCTATAAAGTGATTTTCTAAATTTACAAACCAAATATTCTTGTCCAGGTTGACTAAACCTTTCTGGCTGTACCATGTAAGTTTTTTCTTTCAAATCACCTTAGAGAAAAGCTATCTTGACATTTATTTGCTCTAATTACATATTAAAATGTGCTACTAAGCTTAACATTACCCTGATGGAAGTATGTCTGATTATAGAGGAAAATATCTCATCATAGTCAACCTCTTTCTTTTGTGAGTAACCCTTTGCTACTAGATGAGCCTTGAACTTCTCACCCTCCTTTCATGATATTGTTTTTTTCTTCTTATACACCCATTTGCATCTTATGACCTCTTTCTCTCTAAAAGTTCAGCCAATACCATGTCTAGTCTTATACAAAGACTCTATTTTTTCTTTCATAGCACCTGTCTATTTACTTTTATCTTGGTTGTGTAATGCCTCTTGGAAGTAATGGGATCCTCGCTAATAGTAATAAGTGCATAAAAGATCAAATCTTCAGAACCATACCTGATGGGTGGCTTGATAGTGCATTTAGGCCTATCTAAAGCTATACTATTATGTTGCTAATCTCCTGAAATAAAACTCCTTGAATTCTCAATGGTTTCTTCTTTAATATGAGTATTTAGCTTCACTTGCACCTCATGGTCATTGTTGTAATTTTCTGGCACTTGTTTCTTTTCTTCATGAGTATAGTACAACATGACTTTTTTTTTTTTTATCAAAAACCACATCTCTACTGATCACCACCTTGTTTTCCTTCGGATCCTAGAGCCTGAAACCTTTCACCTCTTTTTGATACCTCATAAAGAAAGATACACTGTTTAGACTTCACATCAAGTTTTGACCTCTCATCATTATAAACATACACATAGATTAGAAATCCAAACACAATTAAACCAGAGTAGTTAAATGGACTGCTTGTTTATACCTCTTCTGCTATTTTTCCATCTAGTGTTGTCCTAGGTGATATGTTAATAAAACAAAACATGTTATATTCATAGCTTTTTCCCAAAAGTTCTTAGCAAGCCCTGCATTCAACCTGAGACACCTTGTTTTTTCAATTATTATTATATTCATCCTTTCTGCTACACCATTATATTGTGGTGTCTTGCGTATTGTAAAGTGTCTCTTAATCCCATGTTACTCACATAACTCCATGAACTTCAAATCTGTGTATTCAGTATCATTGTCTAACTTGAGGCATTTGATCTCCCTTCTTGTCTAGTTTTCTACTTCTGTTTTCCATATCTTGAACTTGGCAAACGTATATGACTCATGTCAAGTATACCCAAAATTTTTGTCAATAATCATCAATAAAAATCATGAAATACATATATCTTCCACATGATGTTATCCTTATTAGACCCTAAACATATGTATGAATATAGTCAATAATCCCCGCTGTCTTGTTTGTAGTTGTCTTAAACTGCACCTTATTCAAGAACACAATACCTGCAGAAACCAAGTTTGCATATTTTGATACCTTTCAATAGATTCTTCTTATGAATCTCCATCTTCTCACGCTCACCCATATGGATTAATTGTATTTGCCACAAGACTGCGTTATCTGACTCATATTCTACGATTACAACTCCACCTACGACTATGGTACCCAGCAGTCTATAAATATTTCCCAGCAATGTTTGTCCCCTCATCACTGTCATATCACTTTTACTCATCTTCAGTACTCCACCTTCAGACTTGAAACTAAACTCATTACGGTCTAAAATGCCCAATAAAATTACATTCTTCTTGAAATATGGTATATGTCTAACATCACACAAAGTTCTAACAGAAACATCAAACATTTTAATTTTAATATTTTTTTTCTAATAACTTTACATGGATCATCTATACCTATCAGAACAGAACTAGAATTAAGTAACTTATAGTTATCTAATTAATATTTATTGGGTGTCATGTGATAAGAACATGTCGAATCCAATATTTAAGAATCTATGGGATGGTTTAAACTGGATGAAACAAAAAACATGTATCCATCGCCACTTTTTGAGTCTTCTTCCACTAAATTCATAGACTTTGATAAACCTTTTTGTTCTTTGCATCCCTCTTCCTTTTCTCTATACATTCTTGTTTTATGTGTCTTGTTTTCCCACACTCATAACATTATATACCTTCCTCTTCCTAGATTTAGACTAAGTTTTGTGGTTCTTTGATTCATTTTTGGACCTTTTTCTCTCACGCTCCTGATTACTCCTCACCACCATATTTTTTCCTCGGATTAAAGCTTAATAGGGTGTCGCACCCTCGCGGCGGAGCGCGGCGACCCTCGATTGATTTCGGGGTTTTTGTTTTTATGAATAAAGGAGTCGTCACCTAGTATTATGATCACTAAGAAACCTAACTGGTCTTTCAGAGATTCTAAGGCAAGGGACTGGTTGCATAAAGAAAAGGTATTAGCACCCCTAGTACGCTCTACCTAAGGTAAGCTGTTTGGTGTTTGGTTTGCCTTATAATTACTATGGTGTTGGTGTTTTCCTAGGATACGTTTTGCTATGATGAACAAACTTGGACTGAAAGTCTAAAAAGAAAGAACCCTTGGTCAATGTGGATCACATCCTTAGATATTTCCACAAAGTACCATGGAGAACCAATGCAGATCTCTTGAAATCTGTGTTTAATTCAGACTAAATTTATTAAGATAGAAATCCAAGGAGATTCCATGTGCTTTAAAAGCTCATTTTTTCCTTAGTATTTCAAGAGTTTTGCGACTCGTAAATTGCAAGGAGGAGGGATAAAAATTTAGAAATTTAAGGAAATTCAAGGCGGTTGAAAAGCCTATTTTTGCCTTAATGTTCCATACTTTTACGGCTCGTAAACCGTGGAGTCAGAAATTGAAATGTCCTCAATTATAATCAAGACTTCTTTCAAGGATGTGCGATGACATATTATTCCTAGAAAATTATTTTGGATATTTACCACTTAGGTTTCTTTATCCAAATATTAACAATGAATAATAACAAGTTATTCCCAATAATATTTTGGATATTCATCCCTTTGAGATTTCTTTATCCAAACATTAACGGTGAATAATAGATGAATCCCCCCCTAAAATAAGATTTTTTTATTTTTTGTATTGGCTAATACCTTTTGGAGTTTTACAAACATGTTATAAAATCCAGAATGCAAGAAAATAATTTTTTTTGTTGTATTTAAGAAATCCATGCGAAAACACATTTTCGAAACTTCGAATATTAGTTTTTTTTCCTAAGAGGAAATTCAAAATATATTAGGGTATTGGCCGTATGCAACACACAAGAAATCATTTCTTATATATATATATATATATATATATATATATATATATATATATATATACATTTGTCACATTGCGTCGAAAACCGGGTATTCTAAATGCGAGATTGATATTTTTTTAATATAAAAAAACACAAAAAAGAAAAAAATATACACGTTCAAGTGATTTTGCCTTTTTTAGTTACTGTTCAAGTAAATTAAATTTCACTTGAACAATAATAAATGCAACTAAGAATGCATGCAAAAGCTGGGAATAAAAAAAATTACACGTTCAAGTGAATTTGCCTTCCCTGGTTACTATTCAAGTGAATTAAATTTCACTTGAACAATAACAAATGCAAACTAAGAATGCACAGTGTCTTAACATGCAAAATGCAAAAACTGGGAGAGTAGAGACACAGCTGGTCCGCTAGCAACCCTGGCTCTTTTAGTCCTTCACTGTCTACAAATCCCTGCTTGTTCTGAATGCCAAAGATGACTTACGAGCTGATGGACATAACTTCTGTTTTCTCGCATCTGCAATCCAAAGAGAGACTCCTTTCTCTGTTTCGGTCTCCTCTCTCTCTTCTGGTTTTCTACACCTTCTTCTCCCTTATTCTGCAGATTTTATTTGAAAAAAATGGAGCAAAGACCGAAAGGCAGTCCCTGCTTCTTTCTTGTTTCTCTTCTCTTTTTTTTTTCTCTTCTACTGTCTACCTTCCCGACCTCACAGTAACACTGGCGAAGGAAAGAAACTTCCTCTGATATCTGCATTTTTTTTCTTGCCTACTGCCTGCCACTCTTTCGTATTTTTCTTCTCCTTTTTCTTCTTTCCTTCTCATCCTTTCTTTTTTTCTCCCTCTCTTCACTAGGTCATTAGAGGGGCTTATATCTGATTTGCAGTAAAAAAACACAAAAAGAAAACTAAAATATTCTGATTCCTATTTTGATTTTTAGCGCTTAGTTTCCATTGATCAACGGGTGGTACAACTCCTTTCTTTCCTTCTATAGCTGGGACCATGAGGCACCAGTTGTTTCCTTTGAAATGGGGCAATAAAAACGTGGTCTCCAGCTCTCCATTCCAGCAAGAGAAACATGGAAACCAAACAGGAAATTGCAGATAAAAGGAAAGAAAAACTGGGATAGCTGTGCAGAAAAAAAACGTGGTTCTTCAATTTCTTTCTTCTAATTTTATCTTCAATCAACTTCCTTATTTTAGCGCCTTTTCCATTTGGTCCTTAGTCCAAAACAGGGCTTCAAATTGGCCTGCAATTGGTCTTCAAACTTTAAACATCTTGCAATTGTGTCCCTGCAAACTCGGGCAAAAATCCTTCTCACGGCAGGAATCCCTGCTTTCACACTAGATATTCAAATGAGAATATCTTGAGCTTCTGATATCGAAATCAATCGATTCAAGAGCATGAATCTATCTACATGTCAAAGACTACAACTTTGATGATGAATTCGAAGTGAGATAAAATCGTTTTAAAGAACAGAATCTCGCAATAATCTGGTTAGTCAAAAAGGGTCTCCTGATCCAATTCAGAAACTGACAATGCCTAGCATCCGGATATGACTAAGAGTATGACCTAAGAACAAATCAATAAAATTTATGATGGAAATAGAGTCTTTAGTGTAAAACTCGGGTCAGGATCCTTCTCGCGGCAGAATTCTCTACTTTCACGTTAGATATTCAAACAAGAATATTATGAGGTTTTGATATCGAAATCAAGTGTTTCAAAAGTCCCAAATTCATCTAAATTTGTAGAGCTACAACTTTCATGAAGGATAAAAAATGAGATAAATTCGTTTTGAATAACAGAATTGCAACCAAACTCGGCTGGAAACCTTCTCGCGACAGGATTCTATGTTTTCATGCTAGATTTCAAACAGAAATATCTTGAGCTTCTAATATCGAAATCAAACAATTCAAAAGCTCAAATTCATCTACATGCCCCGGAATACAACTTTGATGAAGGATTCAAAGTGAGATAAAATCTTTTTAGATAACAGAATTTGACAGGAATCTGGTTGGTCAAAAAGGTTTTTGATCTGACAATGTCGAGCATCCAAATCTGATTGAAAGTCTGCCCTAAGAACAGTGATCCCCAAGACCAAATAAAAATGTAGGTTAATTTTTCAACTTGTCATGAGTGACAGAATATAGGTAGGATGGTCATATATCATACGAAACCAAGTCAAAATCAGAGCCTACATTGGAACAAAAAATTACGATAGCAGCAGAATCAATTTTTTTTAAAAAGCAAATTCTGAGGGATTTATATGAAGACTCCTTATCAGCCTAAAAAAACCTGACGCTTTTGGCAGCAAGGGGGGTAAAAAGAGTAGAAAACAGCTCAAATAGGGTTCGAAAAAATATTTCTTTCTCCTCCGCTTTTGTCAATTTTCCATCAAACATGAGCTACACTCCTGCACTTGGTTCAAAAGGGGTAAACACCATCTTCAGCACGTGGGGTCAAAAAATGAGTAACAACATAGGGCACTTGTGATCTCTTCTCATATAAGAGTTTCTTTCCCGCACATCAGAGATGTAACCAAATTTTTATACATAGGAGAAGCAAGTAGGGAATTCAATAACATCAATGCCTTGTCTTTATCGTCGAACTTCCCATTAATTCACTTCTAATTACTAACGATTTGATTCAACACGTTGATATACTAATTCAAATCCGTACCCTCTAACATCTTAAGACCAAACAATTTCTATTTAAAATAAAGTTTGTTCAGCAATGACCTGGACATACACCAACTTTCCAGTTTTGCCCAGACTGTCGCTAATGGTTCCTCATCCATGACATGGTACATCACTTCATTATCTAGACATAGCCTGATAGTTGCCACAACCCTCGCTTTCAGTTCCTGCCAATCTATATCATTTATGCCTTCGGTTGCTTTTTGTATAATGCCTTCACCATGCCTTATTGCACCAACAAATCCTTCACCCTCTTCTACCATAATCCAAAATTGTTTGATCCGTTAAACTTGATTATGTTGAATTTTATAGAAGAAATCTCTGACATCGTAGACAGGCTATGATACCAGTTATTGTGAAAAACCTGTAACAATTATTGATGAATATTGCAATAAGAGAGAAACTAGAAAGAACACAAGATTTAAAGTGTGTTCTTTATGTTGCAAAATGGTTTTGGAGAGAAAACATAGTCAATAAATCATGACCTTTAGTTCATGTTTTAATTTAATTTTACTATACTATTGTTATATGAGATGTGTTGTTACTGTTAATTTTTCATTTCCCTAATGCTACAAACCAACCAAGCTGTTTTGTTCTACATATATAGGATGAGCATAAGCATTTTGTCCGCATATATATTGTTGGCCATATATTTCTTCTAGATAAGAAACCATTATGAAGAGAATACATGATTTTTTCATTGCTGTTTGACAAAGGGGATAGATAGAATTACCTTCTTTGTGTGCAGTGAAGTTGGTTGCCTTAATCCCAGTATTATGATGTTTGGCCATGATAATTATGTGTACAGATGACAGATTTACGTGTTCTGTGTTTTCAGAGAGGTGTTATTGGTATAGTCAAGGAACTTATAAGGAGGAAATCATAGAAAAGCTTAGAATTGATGACTTTAATTGATTGAACACATTTGAGTTGCAGATTTAGGTTGTTCAGCTGGGCCTAATACATTCGTTGCAGTGCAAAACATAATTCGTTGCAGTGTCCAAGAATGGATTCAATTTCCATAATCTAGAGTGTCAAGTTTTCTTCGATGTCCACAGCTCAAATGATTTCAACACCCTTTTCATGGCTCTCCCTCCTGGAAGGCGGTATTATGCTATAGGGGTGCCAGGTTCTTTCTATCAACGCTTATTTCCTAGAGACGGCTTGCACTTGGTCCATCCTTGTTTTTATTTTTTTTTAGTAATCATGGGTGTTTGAGTCAGTTTACGCATACCTTGATTATTTCCTCAAGATTTTAAAGTTAACGATTATATAAACTTCTAGTATTTGTAGAACTCAAACTGGTAACTTTTGAAGAGCAAATTCAGATCCTGACCAGTTGAGCTACACTTTTTAAGGTTGCTTTTGTTCCATTCTTCCTATGCTTTACATTGGCTTTCCAGAGTACCAAAAGAGGTAATGGATAGAAGCTCCCCTCCTTCGAATAAGGGAAAAATCCGTTACACAAATGGTTGAGCTGAAGTAGTTAGCTTACATAACTCAATATGCCAAGAAGGTGAGACATAAGTAGCTGGAATAAAGCCATTGTTAGTCATTCATACAGAGTCCAATCCATCATTATACTTTGTTGCGAGGTTACTGTAAATGACAGTGTGAAGCCATCCTTAATTATTTTTAATTTCACATATTTTACACTCTATTCAGCATAGCAATAATATTGTTGTGTTATTATTTTGCACAAATTAAACTGGTAAAGCAACAATTAAGCTTATTCGTTTTGAATTGCTCTTGCAAGACACATTTTCCTTAAAAATTAAACCTGAAAGTCGCCTTTTCTATTCTTTTTTTTTTCCATGCAGGGATTGAACAGTGAAGAACAAGTGGACTCGTTCAATATACCTGTATATTATGCATTTACAACTAAATGATGATAATTCAGCTTGCACTTTGGTCTCTATGTTATTGAGTGAGGAGGAGAAAATGCTATGGTTATGTATTTTTGGGTCACGAAATATAATGCTATTGACACCTATGCATTCGGATTAAAACGGGAGCTGATTGATGGTGGTGACAAGCCTCAACATGAAGGGAAGAAGGAGACCGAAACCTACCTTAACAATACAATTGAGTCTTTGGATTTAATTTGGTTTTTAAAGAATTTTAAGCCAATTAAGATGTATTTTTATGTTATAAATTAGTTTATGGAAGATTTTACGATAGTTTCTTAGGAGTTTGGAGGAAAAAAAGTGAAAAATTTGGATTTGGAATTTTTAAAATAATAATTAATCAATAATTTAATTATTTAATTATTACATAAAAACTTGTACTGGTATGTACTTGACATCTAAATGTCAAGCACCCAGTTATCAAAATTTGAATCATATGGAAATGCATTTATGAGAAATTATATCTCAAGTGTCAAAGAATCAATTCAATCTAATAATTCAAGTTGTTATGTGAGGTCTCAGAATATAATTTATATTATTTTCTAACACACCCCATCAAGTGAAAGTCCTTTGAACTTGAAACTTGCACATGTTCACATTACCTTATACTTGATTTTTATCAAATAAATGAGAATTATGAGATTAGAACTCGTGACCGCTTGGTCATTAAGGCTTTGATACTAGCTTAAACTATTAGGTGAGGTCTTAGGATATGATTTGTATTATTCTCTAACATCAAGGATCTCTAATTATATTTATGTAAAATATATATAATTGAATAAAATTAGATTTTTAAAAGCATCAATAATAGCGTGCTAGCAATATAAAAGTTTATAACTAAAAATATACCATAAGGTGTGTGTCTATATATATATATGTATATATGTATAATAACATTTTTTTATATATTAGCAACATGGTCTATTGAATAAAAGCTAATAGCAATTAAAAATATTCACGAAAATTCTAATAACCTGAATTAACTAGGAAAATTATATCTTTTTAATAAAAAAAAAACTCCCTTTCCTTTTTCTTATTCAGGTACTCTTTTTTGTTTTGTGAAAAATATATTTTTTCATTAAAAAAATTGTATTTTTAAATAAAAAATTATTATGATGGTGAAAGCAAATTACAATAAAAACAAATTACAAATACTTGCTTTAATAAATATAAGAATAATATATTTGATAAAATTATATAAAAAATAATAAAATAGATATTCTATATTCCTATTGAATACTAATTAGCAAAAGTTTTTTTAAAACAAATCTGTATATTATATTAATATATAATTGAGAGTAAAGTAATTGTTAATATTATAATAAAAAACTGTAATTTTCATAAATTTATTTTAAGAGAATTTTATTCTAAAATTAAAAAACAGGCTAGGTGCACCTGGAAGGACATGATTGCATGTCTGTTCCAAAAGAAAACCTCAAGCATGCATAACTTTGGAAGGTTAGGGTCGCCTGTATGGATTTCTTAAATTTTTTTAAATGAGTAAATGATACGTCCTCTGTCCTATATATTTAATTGATCAAATGACTTGTCATGAGCAGATGACAATGTAGTCTTTTAGTGTAAATTCCGACTATTAAAAATCAATGCCCTATTGTTTGGAGTCCTAAACCTAACTTCCAACTTGTTTTTATCTAAAAACATCAAAAAAACCTAATTTAAACCTCAAAACACTCAAAAACAAAACAAATCAAACAAAATTTAAAAAACCTTGTTGATACCCATTTTTGGGTTCCAACACAAAAAATAAAAAAATACATATCTAAAAATATATATATATATTCGAAAAGAATCCAAAAAATAATATGAGTAAGAAAATGATGCTGGAACGCCTATAAAAATGGTTAGAAGTTGGTTGAGGAGGTTCAAAAATACAAGAATTGAAATTTGACAGTATATTTTTAACTGGTGAGAGCCCTATTGACAAGAAAAATTCAATTTGAGGAAGAAAAATTTAAAATCAGATGTTTATAGACTCAGTTAAATTTTATCTAAGGTTTAATTGAATTTATGGAGGGTTCGATTGTAAGAAAAATTAATTTTTAAGTCAATTTAGGCTTTTATTAGAAGAAATTAAAGTTCTAGGGTCCAATTATAATTTTGAAGAGTTGATTTGATCAAGTCAGGGGCTTAATTATATAATTATTGAAGTTTGATGGCCATTTATGAACTTAATTGAAACAATCCAAAACCAAGGACTAAACCGTAAAAGACGATAAAATCAAGGGATCTAATTACATTTTTTCCGGGGGCTTGATTACAAAATTGCATAAACATCCAAGAACCACATCGGAAATATCATTTAAAGTGGCAAAACGGTGTTGTTTCACTCAAAACTATTCATTGTCTTCTTTAAATAAAACGGTTGGCTATAAAAACATGGGAAGCGTTAGCAACAGAGACAGCGGAGGTGCAGCCAAGGGGAGGCGCGTCTCGCGGCTGATGTTCCTCACCGCCGTGATGCACGCTTGCCGTTACCAAGAAATGCCTGCGACCTCTATCTATAAAAGTCAGAGGAAGAATCGAACCAAGAGGGGGGGCAGAAATACAAAGAGAGGAAGAGTGTAAGGAAGAGAAGAAGAGAGAAAGGAGAGAATATAGTGGGAAATTTAGGAGAGTGAAACACAAAGGAAGGCCACACGATGATATAGAAATAGAAGAGCAAAGGAACGATAGTAGGAGAAACTGAACGGCGAAGCCAAAACACAAAGACAGCAGGGGAGGTTAACACCACCATCGGTTTCCTTCCTCCAGAAGCAGGTATGCTCATTTCCTTTCTTCGTAACAATTAACGCATGTTTGTCTAAAAAAACAAAAAGAAACAGAAGATGAAAGAAAGCCAAAGATCGTCATTTCATTTTTGCTCTATTAATAACCAGGGGTCTTCGTTTTTGCTATCTGCAAAAACAAAGGATGAACAGTGCGAAGGTAATATAATTACCTTCTCATTGTTCCATGCATGGGTAGAATTTTACACGTGCATGGCTTAGTTGGGTCATTGGTTTGGGTAAGTAACCAGGCTGGGCTGACTAGGTCTAGGCCAGCCACATGGGTAGATGGGACCAACTCGGCCACACGGGCCGGGTTGGGCCCAGCCCGAAAAAAATTCTTTTAAAAAATCTGTGATTTTCCACAATAATTTTACTGCATTTTGATCAATATTGGTTTGAATTTTTATACTATAAAGATACAAATCTGGTATTAAATACTTGGTTTTTGTCAAAAAAAAAATAAATAAAATAATTGTTTTCAAGCATACAACCAAGTCTCTAAAAAAAAAATCATATTGTATTTCATACAACAAAGAAAATTTTAAAAAATATGTATTAGCATGCATTTTGGCTTTAATAACCAGTTTATTAAAGTCACGAGAACTAGAACAATATTTCAAAAATTCCAAAAAAAAGTATTTTGTTTTCTTTTAATATCTGGGGTTACGACCTTATACGTAAGACATATTCCGGATATTATTTTTTTTTTTGACGTTAGAACGGTTATGTTTTACCCGATAAGATAGGGACCTCCTTACCGAGGAGAACTTTTCTTAAACCATAGATGGACCAACAACTAGAAAACACGATAAGACCTTATATTTTATCAGACAATAAAACAATGCAGCTTACCTTAGGTAGGACATATTTGGGGTGCTAATACCTTTCCTTTACGTAACCAATCTCCGTATCTGATCTCTGAGACCAATTAGGGTTCCTAGTGACCAAAATATTAGGTGGCGACTTCCATTCTATTTTTCCACTGATAAAAGACAAGAATTCCTTGTCTCCCCACATTTGCCGCATTATAATAATAATTGAGAGTAGATGTTTTTTTCCGCGACACCGCATACGTGCGACAAACCTTTATAAGACCTAATATATATTTTTTTCCAGCTTATTTAGAGGATAAAACACCTTTATTTATCTCTTTTCTTGAAAATAAACTCATTGACACTAACCTTGATCTTTTTGTAACTGGAATACGACCGATCATGATATTTCTCTCTCCTCTCTTAGATTTGAGAGGCTAAGACGTGATAAAAATAAAATTTAAAGACCGAAACAAACAAACAAACCTAGAGCTATTGAGATCAATTAATGGAAAAACTAAAAACTTTAGACACCAAAGTACAAAACTAAAAATTTTAAGAATTTTTTGTGCAAAACAGTGTCGCTACAGTGTTTTACCAT
>Ga0325403_1001619_pt1 | contig 18997 bp, 7 predicted proteins | sample PopdelMetagenome_19_FD_205665 | JGI IMG/M metagenome (GOLD analysis project Ga0325403, IMG submission 205665) | Populus deltoides microbial communities from Bellville, Georgia, United States - Xylem-PdKOR-R4 | ecosystem: Host-associated > Plants > Phyllosphere > Stem > Wood/Secondary xylem...
TTTTGTTTTTAAGTTTACGAAAACACAGATATATTACAAATCCACGACAGCGTGCGGGCTATTCATTGGTTTCACATTGCCTTAAACCTTTTGCATTAGTAATATTTTTAAAGGACCAGTGGCCAGTGGGTTTAAAATCTTTTGCTTCTTGGCAAAGTAAGGGAGGCCAAGTACAGCACTCGAAGAATGGCTGTTCTGACAAAACTTTTTCGTGAGTTTATCCATTAAATATCAAATCATGAATTAAGCTTGATTTAATTACTTTATTTAAAAAATATTTTTTTTATTTAGTTATATAATAATAAAGTTAGATATCAGCTGAAAAGTCATCAAATCTTAAACATTAAGAAAAGTAATTTTTTAAAAATTATTTTTTAAACTTTGTTATACTTGTTTGTTATTAAAAAAATTAATCAATAAAAAATACTTTTTAATAAAAAAAAAATTTAGTTTTTAGAAAAGTATTTTTCTTTTATTTTAGACGGAAAATACTTTCCAGAAGTTGTGAAAAATTTTAAAATATCATATTATTTACTGATTATATTAAATTTAATCCTCAAACTTTTGATTGCTATATTTTTTTTGAATATTTTTTTTTCAATTTCATCCTTTAGAATTTTATTTTTATGTTAACTTTGGTCATGATTTTTATGATTTTTATTCACTTTTTTCTTATCATTTTTTAATTGAAATTTTTTATCTATCAAATTTGATCCTTATTTTTTTATTGTTACTTAATTTACTTTCTTAGAATTCACTTTCCAAAAAAATTTATTTTTCAGCATACAAATGGGCCTTATTTAAAAAAAAAGAAGAGAAGTTATATAAAAAAAAAATGTTGGATAAAATTAAACAAAGAAGTCAATAATTTTTTTGAAAATAAACTAAAATTTTAATAGCATTCAAGAAAACAATAACTCAAATATATTTCAGTGAAGAAAATAATAAAGCAATATATATAATATACATTTATTTTTTTATTCTCAAATTAAATAAACATCGAATGGAGAAAAGAATTAAAAGAAAAAAGAGACAAGAATGGGGCCGGTGTGCGTCCTTGGAAGGCTAATTCATTGGGTCTTAAGCCTGGTGTATGAGCCTAGTAGCGTAAGCTTGTATACTTGGATTTTTTTTAAAAAAAACATTATCTAAATGGGTAGACCATGTATTGTCAACAAATTTTTTTTTTTTCAAAAAGTAAATGATGTATTGCCTATAAGCCTAGTTTCTAACTATAGTTGTGGTTAAAAAAATAAGTTATGCTTTTTATTTTTTATTTTAAAATATAATTTTTATTTAAATTTTTTTTTATTAATAATAAATATATTGTACATGAATAAAATCAATGCTACATGCAATTAACTAATTGGCTATATAACATATTCATTAACACCTTCAACACCAAGTTTGATTATTTTTTTCAATGAAATCGGATAGATTAATCTTATTTATTTTTCATTATTTTTTAACAACTTCTTCACTTAAATCCAGAAACTAAAATGTAAAGAAAATAAAATTTTAAACTAAACCATTTAATTACCAAACTAAGGGACCAAAAGAGTTTTAGGAAAAATCCAAAGGCAAAAATAAGAGAAAAGGTGTCGATACCAATTTTTTTTTTTAAAGAAAGAACTTATTTTTTTTTTGTTTTAATTTTGGTCTCTTTTTTCAATTTTTTTCAAATAATAAAAATAGGGTTTTTGTTTTTTTTGTGAAATCAAGCATCAACTAATTAATAAAATATTTGTTAAGACCACATAACCATAGAAACAGTAAATTAAAACAAATCATTAATTTTAAGTTCTAATCAATAGAGTATGAAAGAATAAAATTAGAAAAATAAATTAGAAAAAAAGATTAGGAAAAAAAAAGGTTTCAATCCATGATATTGTGCGTAGACGAACAACGTTTTCCCACGACTTTAGGTTCTTTGTAATGGTCTCAAGAAAAATATGCTCATGGAGACAAATTGGCTAGCAAGTGCCCTTATATGAATAGTCTAGTCCCTAGCTAATCGACTGCATTTGCATGAATAACCAAATTTGGATCCAATAATGGGAATTTAAAAGACAACCTATTAATGAGCAGGAGAATATCAACATCAGAAAGAGAGAGACGTTCGATGATTTTGTTTGGAAGTGTAAGGGATCAAAATTCGTGAAAGAAAAGCCCAAGAAACATTCATGAGATATGAAGCTTCTTAGGCATGTTGTCCTTGCTGACTGCTGGGACTAACTAAAGTTTTTATAGTGCTCAAAAGTTCCGTACCGCTTTGTTGTTTCTGAGAAATTTCACAGGAATCCCGTTAACTTGTTTTTTCTTTCCTCTTCATATTTAATTTTATGATGTTAGAGGCAAGAACGAAGAAGATGTGGTTTGCATAAGGTTACAGAGTATCAGTTTTCAAATCCAACACAAATTTACCTGTCATGGAAGTGATATATCACGAGAGATTAGAATACTTGCACTGATAAGGGGGCATGAGCACTGTAATAACCCCTTTGAGTTTGGAGCTCAAATATCAACCTATGTTTTAACCTCAGATTCCACGAACTTGCAAAGACACAGCAAAATGTCGGTGATGCAAATAAATCAATCCGTGCTTTTGACCTTCTGAGTAATTTTATATTAGTTGAACTTTGTGCTCAGAATAATTGCGCCGAGAATTACACACCATTAGATGAATGTAAAATGTTATGACAATTGATTCGACCCGTAGGATTCGATCCAGCATGAAGTTTTCTTTCTTGCTTTCACATCATGTTTTATCTGGTACTGGTAATTTGAAAAAGAAATCCTGCTACTGATTGAAGTAAAATCATGAAATAGGCCAAAAGTGGTATGATAAATTTCAAGGATAATACAAACTGGGATTTACGTTTCTCCCTTCTGGGAATTTTAGTAAATAGGTTTACTAAAGTAAGGTGAAAGAAGGGAAATGAATAAAATGCTGAAATCATTTTAATAATATAAAACAAAATTGGGAAAAGGAATCCGGACCACTGAGAGGAAAACGAAGGAGAGTATATAAGTAGGTGCTGAAGAGGTGCACTCTTCATTTGTTTCAAAGTTTCCTCACCTGTGTATTGCTGTTCTCACACAGAGAAGCATATGAGAAATTAGTAGCCAAATTCACAGCACACGAATTGTTGAGATTGAGTCATAAACACTTTCTTTCTTCAGGCTTCCTCATTCTTAGACAATCCTAGATGGCTAAAATTAAGCTGAACCAGAGAGCTTTAGCAACTACAGCAGTGCTAACATGTTTGATATTTCTGGTTCAAGTCTTGATGACCAACATGGCCAGTGCAGAGAGACTGTTGAAAGATAAAGAACCAGAAGCCTCGGCTGAGAAAGAAATGAGCCCTGGTTATCTAGTAAAAGTTCTTCATTTTTTATTTCAAGGTGGAAAGTCTTCTTATGAGCCTGTTTGGCCTGTGAGTTTTCGTTACATTGTTACTTTTGTTAACCACTATTATCATATTCTATATGCCATGCTTTGTTTTGACAGTAAATTTTTGGTTGAGCAGGATATGAAGTTTGATTGGAGAATTGTTGTAGGAACAATAGTAGGATTCCTTGGGGCAGCTTTGGGTAGTGTTGGAGGAGTTGGAGGTGGTGGGATATTTGTACCGATGCTCACCTTGATCATTGGTTTCGATCCGAAATCTTCCACTGCCATTTCCAAGTGTAAGTACATAGACAACAGCTATTTCTAATTCTGTCAGTGCTCAATAAATATGTTAATAATTCTGGCTTTCTGAATGTAGGTATGATCATGGGTGCAGCAGGAGCAACTGTATATTACAACCTCAGACTTAGGCACCCAACACTGGACATGCCTCTTATAGACTATGACCTGACACTGCTCTTTCAGCCTATGCTCATGCTTGGAATCAGCATTGGAGTTGCCTTCAGTGTCATGTTAGCTGATTGGATGGTCACAGTTCTGCTTATTATTCTCTTCATAGGTAACAAATACGGAAATGTTTCACATCATGCATTTCCATGATAGTTTACATTGCAGAAAGAGAATTAGAACACAGCTTAGAATGCATGACCATTCCATTTGCTTAATGCTTGATTACTGAAACTAAATCATGCATTAAAAAGAATGAAATTTCCCTGTTAAAAAGATGATGTATATTTCTTCTGATAAAAGAAACTGATGCGAGCCACCATAAAAATTGTCATTGGCAGGTACTTCTACTAAAGCTTTATTCAAAGGGATAGATACATGGAAGAAAGAGACTATGATGAAGAAGGTAAGGTTTTCTACTTGCTAACTCCTGAGATTATCATGGCCTTTCTTCTTCTTTTTCTGGCTTAATTTTGGATTCTCATTAACACTTAGGATGCAGCCAAGCAGTTGGAATCAGAGTCCAAACCAGAAGGTTAGTGCCTGTGTTTTCCCTCCATGAAAAAATTCAAATCAAAAGATTAAGATGCTTAGTTCATCGAATTCATTAAAGAAAGATTACTTGTCAATGGGAAATTTATATGTAAGGTCTAAAATGGAAAGATACTAGCCTTGGAAAAATTAAATGACACATAAGGTGATGTCAATTGTTGAAAGTCAATCAGAGTCATTATACATTGAAAACATAAGCAATCAATCTTATAAAGTATCAACCTTGTATTCAAGGATCTGAAAACATTTAAGATTTTTGTGATCCAATATATGTATTATATGCCAATTTATTATTTGACTAACAGCCTATTGTCCAAAAAAGGGCAATTTCAACCGGAAGTATGCAGCAGAAGTTATCATTAAACTTAAAGAATCTTGTATCCATTCTATAGAAAAGCTCAAAATCCTTCTTCAAGAACAGTATAACAGCAGGCCAGTAAATCACTGAATTCAACTCAGGAAGAAAGTTTCTGGAGAGAGGTACACTGAAAAAGGGTTTCTGTTAAAATTGATCATTTGCAGATGGCGCTGAAGAAGATTACAAACCACTTCCAAGTGGTCCAGTTGTTTTACCAGACGATGAGGTGAGATCGAGAATGCTACTCATTTGTAATGTAAATGCTGTTTCCAAAAGTCTAAAAATTACAAATGTATTCTTCTTTCGTTGTCATAATCAGGTCCCTTTACGAGAAAACATTTACTGGAAAGAGGTGGCACTGCTTTTCTATGTCTGGGCGGGATTTCTTGTTGTTCAAATTGTTCAGGTAAGCTCTGATACCATAAGTCGATTAGTCTTTACCAGGCCTTGGAAAAGTCTCATCTATTTATAATTCTGTGGTGCTGGGACACTGTTAAGACTTGGAAAAAACCTATTCAGTGAAGATTTCTAAAAAGAAAAGGAATCATGCAGATGAGGATCTGACCTTCTAACCTGTTTACAAGTTGAATTTTTGAGCATCCTAACGAAATTGCCTCATATTTATTGAATATGTTATCTTTATGTATCTCTATGCAGACATATTTTCCAACCTGCTCAGTCACGTACTGGATCCTGAACTCATTGCAGGTAAAATGAAAATATGGATAATTTCTTTCACAGAATCACTTTCGACATTCGTAAACAAGCAGAGAAAATGATCCAAACATAATTTTTAGCTTAAATGACCTGCAAACCTAGTAATCCTAGTCTATAAGGCCCTAGCAAATCAAAATCTAGATTTAGCTTCTTACTTTGAGCCTATAGGCAATCCAAGGAGAACCAAGAATCCATCTATCTATAATTCATAAAATAAAATGGATTGGAAATATTTCAACCCTGCTGCTAATATGCTATCTTTAATTGATTTCCATATAATGTGGAGATACATATCTGCACACGAATTCTGGAAACAATCCTCTATAGCTATACTTTACTGGCAGCTCATCATCGGGGCGGGCACTTGAACCCAGAAAGCTTGAGGAGCCCCTGTCGAAAACATGCTATGCTGTTGTGTTTCTGGGAATAGAAACAGTTGAACCAGATAGTTTCACATCATACAGGTACCAATTGCTGCCTCAGTTACGCTTTTCGAAGCCATATGCTTGTGCAAGGGGACCAGAGTGATAGCATCCAAAGGGAAGGAAATCACAAATTGGAAGTTACATCAGATTCTACTGTACTGTTCGTGTGGAATAATTGCTGGAATGGTGGGTGGACTGCTCGGTCTAGGAGGCGGCTTCATCTTGGGACCTCTTTTTCTCGAATTAGGAATTCCTCCTCAGGTAAAGTACTTAACTGCTTTCATGCATCTACAATATCATTAAAAATCCAGAATCCAAGAAAGGTAATGGTAAGAAACAGGCACGAGCTTCTTGAAGCACAAAAGCATCAGTAGTCAAACCAAGATGTTAAATTTTGTTGCAATCCCCCCTGCTGTGCACCATTGAAGTGATCATTCACGAGCCTCAAAATCCGTCAGTTTTTTGTTCCTTTCTGCAGGTAGCAAGTGCAACATCAACCTTTGCAATGGCATTCTCATCTTCAATGTCAGTCGTAGAGTATTACCTCCTCAACCGTTTCCCTGTCCCATATGGTATGTAGCAGCAAGCGCAATGTACATAGATATCAACTCCAAATCATTTTGCTCAAATCTGTAATAGTTGTCACCAATCATTCAAGCTAACCTTCTGTATTTCTTTTTCTGCTTCTTTGCTGCAGCTGCTTACTTTGCTTTAGTTGCAACGATTTCTGCCTTTGTTGGCCAGCATGTGGTTAGAAAGATAATTGCTTTTCTTGGAAGAGCATCATTAATTATTTTCATACTGGCTTTGACAATTTTTGTGAGCGCAGTCAGCTTAGGTGCTCAAGTCTCCCCTTCATCTCAAGATCTAGACAAAACCCTATTTCATTTCTTTATCTCCTGATGCTCATTTTCACGGCCACTATTTGCTGCAGGTGGAGTTGGCATAGCAAATATGGTTGAGAAGCTGGAGAACGAAGAGTACATGGGGTTTGAAAATCTTTGTCAACAATCTTAGCTACATTTTGTATTAGAATATTAATCCCTCCATGCCATATTATTTCTTGTTATTTTGAGTATATTTATATCTTTACTTTTTATTTTCAATAAAGTGTTGTTATATCCGATTTATTTTTCAACATGTCATCAACTAATTTGATTAAAAAAGAAGAAGTATCAGCACTCAAATAAAATAAAAATATTGAAATTAATTATTAAGTGATTTTTTTGTACTATCACTCTATGTCGTGCCATGCATTTTTTGAATTAATTATTACTTAATTCTTATATTTTATTGAAATTAATTAATTGATAACTCTTGCAGTTCATTGGAAATAATTAATTAACTTTTGTGGTATTAAAAAAAAATGAAGTTGTTATTTGAACACCTTAATCATTCTTAATGTATTAGTTTTTTTCTCCAACATTCATTAATTGTTTTTAAAATGAAAAAAAATAAATCAGAAATGAATAAGATATTAGTGAAAGGACTAATTTAAAAATGCGATGAACCAAATCAAATAGTTCTGGTTAATTTACAAATATTTGTATGTACATAATCTAGTGTAACTTTTGTTTAATGAACGACATTTCCAAACTTCATTTGGGTTTGTTTGAAATATAAGACTTTCTGGTTTTTAAATTAGTAGTAAATATGGGAAGAAAAAACAATGTATAGTAAGAGAAAAATAAAATGAAGTTGCAGAGAGTCATCTCTAGGTGTAGTGGCCTAAAAATTATATGGCCTAGCATGATCTGGTGCACGGAGATGATGATTTCTAGGTTAAGAAAAATAATTTCCCGGTGAATAGACAAGTTAAGAGAATTATCTTCCTGATTAATGAAATAAATACTCGGTGTAATGGATAATTATAAAATTTAATTGATTTAAATTGAAGTTAAATATATGGGTTTGTTAGAGACACTTTTGGTATTTTCATAAATTTATTTCTATTCAAAAATTATATTAAAAATTAATGAAATTATTGAATTACTAAAGATATTATATTTCATTTAATGATACAAAAATTACATTAATACACATAAATAATTAGTCCTTATTTACTTGTTTATCGTAATTTACAATTTTAATCATACTTAATATGATTATGTTTTTAGGTATATCACACCTTTGAACTAAAAAGTGGATAAATAATTTTGTTACGTAATTGATGTTATTGGAAGAACTAATGTTTTGTTAAAATTAGCCGAAAATAAAAGAAATAACAATCGAAGGACCAAAAATTAAAAAAAAAAACGTAAAACTTAAGATTAGTGATTTTATTTTTTTTTCTCTTAAGTTTAGGAATCCTTAAAATAAATCTATGATTATTGATTAAGATTCTTTTCCACTTCAAAGTAGCCCTAAGACTAGTACAAATATGGTTGTTTAGCTTGCACTTTATAACAACATATCAGACTTTTATTTTTATAAATAAAATTATGAATTATGTTTTTGTAAGACAATCTTATTTGGCTTTAATTTTGTTTTTCTAGATTATTGTCTTTTTATTTATGTTTTCATTGTGTTAGTTGGTATTAAAGCTCAACGATTCTAGTGGTTATTTGCTTATTGTGAGCTGGAATAATTATCACTATAAGAGGTAATAGAACATGACGTGCTCATGTAGAAGAGGATAGGGAGGTTCTTAGTTGAGAAAAAGACGTTCAAAAACTAGTGATTGAAAACATACATAGACAAATTAGAGAATTGAGAAGAGATGTTTAAGAACTGGTGATAAGAAACATGCAAATACATCTTACAAAATTAACCCATCAATTGGTGGAGGTGAAGGATCATGAGAAGAGTGATTACAGATCCATGGATAATTTTAAGAACCCATATTAGAGGCATGAGCAGGCGAAATAACTTCTTGATCATGATAAATATGATGTTTGACACTAAAAGTTTTGATAATTCTAGTTTTTTTATGGATTAAAATCAACTATCAAAATTCAACAAAAATGATTAAAATGATGTTGATAGAGAAGATTTACGTGCAAAATTTTTTGTTTGTGATGTTCATGAAAAGGGAATCAAATTAGATGCTGTTTCAGAGATGATTTTTGATGAAGCACATTGAGAAAGATATATCTCACATGTCTTTGAGGAGAATTTTAGAAGTGATGGGTTAAGTTAATGTTCTTATACTTTCGGTAAAATTGTGGAACAAATTTTCATATCTTTTTCTAGCTCTAAGATTGGTTTCATTATAAGGGAGATTGAGCACGTTGTTGACAGATACACTATTTCTAATGAAAAGGATGAGAGTGTAAAATAAAATAAATCAAATTAAATTTGAGTCTCTTTACAGTTGGTGTTATTGGCTCTAAATTTATTTTTATTTTTATTTTTTGAAATTAGGATAGGCTAGTGACTTACAAAATCTTGTAAACAAATCCTTTATTTAGTACATGAGATTCTCTTATGTTTAAGCTAGTAAATTTATAGGAGGAAAGTAATATGTAAAAAAGAGAATGATAATGTAGGAGAAAGTATGTTGTGATTATTGTGTTTATTGTTTTATCATGTATTGTTACTTGGTGACCTTAATTATTTATACATCGCAAGTCACATGAAATTGCCTTATAGAGAATGGATTAATATACCTACCATGAGAGGTAACCATGGAAAAATAATTACTTTTGGTCGTGCAGGTAACTTGAAAAACAAGTTATTCATGTAGGCTCCACATTATCCATTTTTGAAATAGGACTTTCAATTAGGCATCATACCGACAATTTATACACCCGCAGTAGTAGCTTGTAAAATGGAGAATTACATGGGCATCACGTAGAATAAAGAATACTGATAGGTGGTAATGGCGATAAGAACAAGCTTAAATATTGTTTAGCTAGACATTTTTTTTCTCCCTTTCCTTTTCTTTTTCCTTCTTCTTTTATTTTCATTGTTAGGTTTGATTAGGCTATACTTGGGTCAATTGAGCATTTTTTCTCTTTCTTGTCCTCTTAAACTCTTCTCTCCTTGGGTGGGGCCTTCATTGATCTTAATTGGGCTAAATTGAAAAAATATTGAAGAATTAGTGACTAAAATAAAAATGAGAAAGGAAAATTGCTTGGTGTGTGGATTACATGTGACGCATTAACAAGATTGTTATATTGTTTGCTTTGCCCCACCCACCACAATCTACGGGACATGTCAACGGTAGATCTCCAACGGTCTATTTTTAAGTTCGTCAAATGCTGATTTTTTTGTGTGTTGTTGGATTTATCTCTGTGAGGCCTACCTCTTGGGTAGGATAAGTCAATGGTAGATCTCCGATGATTTATTCTTCTTTTCTTTCTTTTATCTTTTTTTTTTCTTTTCTCCTTGTCTTTGATGCCAAGCTTTCCTTTTCTTCCTACACCAGCCCTACTTCTTGGGTAGACACATGTCAACAATGAATCTCTGGTGGTGCTTTGGCGATCTATTTTTCTTCTCTCTCCCTTCTATTTCCTTGCTCTCTATTCTCCTCAGCTTTCATGCCAAGTTTTCCTTTTCTTCCTACACCAGCCCTTCTTCTTAGGTAGACGTATGGATCTCTGCTGGTGCTTTGACGATCTCCTTTCTTTTCTCTCCCTTCTATTTCCTTTCTCTCTCTATTTTCCTTGGCTTTCATGCCAAGTTTGCCTTCCTTTCTTGTGCCAGCCCTCTTTTCTTCCCTTTCTTTCATTTATTTTAGGTCCGAGTTTCTTTCTATTTTCACTAGTTTTTTTCTTTTCACTATTTTGAATGGATGCCTTTCTTGTTTTCTTTCTATTTCTATTTTCACTAATTTCCCAAAAAAATAGTAGGCTCGACTGGGCCAAAATATTGGGTCCAGTTGGACCGTCATTCCATTGTTTTCTTGCCTTATCTTTCTCTTTTTTGAGCCCCCGGCTGGATTAATATTATTTTCCCTCTCTTTTTTTGGTCTTCTCCTTTTTTCGGGCCTAGTTGGGCTTCTCTTTATTCCGAGGCCTCATCACAATTCATTGCCATAACGTTTTGGGACGAAAGGCACGGTAGGAAGATATCCAACCTCGTTGGGCCTTCGTACAGGGAGAGCACGTCACATCTGAAGCCCATTTTGCAGCGAGCAATTGTTTGTTTTGAGACAGTTAAAACGCCCGCGTGTCGATGCAGGTTCGTTAGAGAGAGGACGCATTCGTTGGAATTCCCAGCTTGCAAGAGAGAAAGGAGAATTACCAAAAGAAAAAGCTGAAAAACAGAAAGAAAGAAATGGCAGCGAGAGACAGGGATCTAGAGCGTTTAATACCCATTCAAAATCCAGATATTAATATTAACAATATCATTACCAATGGAGGGTCTAATTCTTCCTCTGAATCTGTCTCTCCTATCATCTCTTCTCATCACTCCTCCAGCGAAGAGGTTCTCACTTTTTCATATTCACTTCTTCTTCTCTTTTTCGGCTCGTATTTAAATTGATATTGTTCGTCAAGTTTTATCGAATTTCGTTTTTGTGTTTTGAAAGAGACTGGGTCAATTTTCTGAGATTGCTTTAAGGTTATTGTAATATTATGTTACTTCTTCTATGATACTGGAAGCTAAGCGTGAGCCTCTCTTATAAAAATTAAGATGGACTCTTGTTGCGTCTAGGTCTAGACATGAAATGACATGACAAGACTAGTTCGAAGAAATAAAGAACTAGTTGTGGTGGTGCGGAGGACCCATGGATACCCCTTGCTTATGCGCGCGCGCGTGTTGACTAATATTGTGGGCGCATGCAAATTGGCTTGCCCACATGTTTGGTAAATCTCGGATGGAAGTCCATGGATGCAGCCTAAACTTGAAATTGTTTACGTAGTAATTTGTTAGTGATTTCTAATTACTTTGTAGATTTTAGTGCATAAGTCTGATGAGTTGATCAATGATTTAATTGTGAGATGTTAGATGTGCTGAAGGAAATTCTAATGAGTACCAGGTAAAAGTAAATGTAATCATAATACATGAGTGCAAGTTAAAGTGAGAGTGGCTTGATGCATGCTAGAATTTCTATGTCAATGTGTCTAAAATCTACCTAACTCAAATAATCTTAATATTTTGTCGTGCAGGCAATGTCTAAAGTCATCAGAAGCTGGGCTTCGAAGAAGTTCATGTCTGGATGGTTAGCTCTTTCTGCTCAATAGTTTCGATATTGTAATACATATTCATCTTTTTGTATTCACTTATCCATTGATGTTCAAACTTTTGCTTGTAGCCTCTTTAAAATTTTGCCTATGGCCTCTTCTCTCCTCATCATGCTGTTTCTTTTAGAATAATGTAAGTCGCTTAAATCATAGTTTCAAAGTAGTTAGGTTATCAAGAACATTTTCAGATTTTGATGTATATGACAATGTCTTAGAATTTTGGTAAGGTCATAGAATTCTCAGCCTTGTATCTGTATTCACATTCTCGCAAGCCTGATCAGTTGCGTCCAAGTTTTGTTTGCATGCGCACTAGTCAACCAATTGGTTAGGATTTAGCAGTTAAGATTCCTGAAAAAAACCTTCATTCTCTCATACGATAGAAGACCTTATAAACCAACAATCTGGCGGGAATATGTTGTCTTCCATTGTGCTAACTCTGTAACTAAATGGATATATACTATTAATTTCTTGATCTTTCCTTGCGCACTTATCTTGTCTAGTCCCCTGCATTCTGGCTAGAGTGCCAGTCTTTGCAAATTAAGTCCTGAATTGTATTTCAAACCCTATGTTTTCAATACTGATAGTCATGAAATATTTGCATGATTCAAGTTTTCCATATACAAAAATACAACATTCATTAGAAGAGTATGTGTGCCATATCTATCTGACTATCTTTGTGCATACATGTCTTACTGGTGCATAACAAGAATTGTAGATATTAACGGTTCACATTTTTGTTCCACATGGAAATGACTAATGTCTTCAATTCTGCATCCTCCTAAGATGAAACCATGGAAGTTTCTTTATACATTTTTGTTTACTTGGTGCATAACAAGAATTTGCTTCGCTTTTGTAGTGTCATTTTGCTTCCTATGGCCATCACATTCTGCATCACTTGGTGGTTTATTAGTTTTGTGGATGGATTCTTCTCTCCAATCTATGCTCATTTTGGAGTCAATATATTTGGTGGGTGTAAACATTCTCCCATTCTATTACATAGTTCACTAGATTCTTTCTTTCTCTTCTCATAGATACTTGCATTTTTTTAACATGTATTTGATGTTCAAAGCATCATCTGGACATAGCAATGAATAGTTGATTCTAAGGTAATGAAGAAGTGAGATTCTTACAGTAGTGGACGCTCTCAATTAAGCCATTTATTTATGGGAAGTTTGTTTCTTATAAAAAAAAATGATGGGAAGTTTGTCGTCCTTTATTACTTTAGCTGATGAGGATGCTGTAAGAATTATGAGGGATTATATGAAGGGGATAAGCAATTTTCTTAAAATAATCAGCTGGAAGCTAAAAGCTACCCCCATTGCTGGCATTATGATCATTCTGTTGGCCAGGCAACAGATTGGCCCAACTATCAGTGCCGTTTTAACCATGCAGAACCATAACCTCTGTTTAATAGGTAGAAAATCTCTCTTTTCTTTTTTACTGGATTCTTCATTTATAAATAGTCGTCATCTACCATTTTCAAGGAACTGATATCCAAAGGATATTCATTTTGAGCTGTTAGGATCAACAGTGCTCACCGCTCAGCAATAATTCTGTCATGACTACAAAAGCATATTCCGTTGACTTAAATGAGATAAATTGTTATGTTTTTGTGATTCTTGTTTAGGATATAAAAAAAAGTCAAACCAGCCCAAAGATTTTTATCTTGTGTCCAAGCTGACCAGAAATTCTAGCTGTTATAGTATTAGCCATTTAGCATGAGCTGTGAATGTGATTAGTACCATCTATGCGTTCTCTGTTCTGAAAAATACTTTTCTCATACTAATTTGTAATTAGGTCTTGGATTTGTGACCTCCATATCTTTCATCTTCCTGATTGGTGTGTTCATGTCCTCATGGTTGGGAGCTTCTGTTCTTGGCTTGGGAGAATGGTTTATCAAGAAAATGCCTTTTGTTAGCTATATTTACTCTGCTTCTAAACAAATCAGTGCAGCAATTTCCCCAGGTTTGGATAATCGACTCCCTTCCTAAGATTAGGTTTTTTTGAACTTGGAGTTTAGAGATAAATTTGTTTTACAGATCAGAGCTCCAACGCCTTCAAGGAAGTGGCCATCATAAGGCATCCACGTCATGGGGAATATGCTTTCGGATTTATCACATCCATTGTTATTCTTCGTGGAAGCATGGGCGCAGAGGAACTGTGCTGTGTTTATGTGCCTACCAACCACCTTTATCTTGGAGATATTTTCCTCATCAGTTCGAAGGATATTTTGAGACCTAATCTCTCAGTTCGAGAAGGAATCGGTGAGAGTTCTGTAGTCCATACCAATATACAATAAGCAAATCCTCTGGTAGTTTCAACAAATAGGATGTTAATCTCGAGCTTCCTTTTTCATGCGAGGCAGAAATTGTCATCTCAGGGGGAATGTCAATACCACAGATATTGAACACAATGGATTCACATGCTGTTCATGCAACAGGACTTGGTAAATTCGCAGTGCCACCAGTATAGTTGTTTTCAACAATTTGTCAGGTTTACACTTCAAGAAGAATTGTGCATATAATGCCAGGCAGTATTGCGTCATCCCAGGGTGAAGCAATGGTCCTGGTCTGCTAATCAGTAGAAGCATTAGATTTTTTATGTTTTGAAGGGTTAGTTTTTAATTCCGAGAGAAATCTTATAATACTGAATGGGATTTCTGTCTGTCTAATTACACTTTTTTTTTCCTTAGCAGAATTGATTTTGGAGGTTAATGATTGATATGATTTGAATGTTATGATAAGCATCAAGTTGGCTCAGTCATCTGAAGTCAATCGGAAATTACATTGTTAAGCTTTTCACGAACGCCGGGCTCTTTTTCTTCTTTTTTTTAATCCTTGTTAAAAAATGATATTGCTTTTCACCAGTTTTTGCTCTCATTTGACTTATCTGGGAAGGAAAATTAAAGAAGGTTTTTTTATTTGTTTAATCTCTTCTCTCTTGACTCTAAGAATACTATTTTGATCCCTCTATGGACCGAAGTTTCCTTAGGACAAAAGGAAAAGGGGGAGAGAATGTGTAGCCTAAAGAAGCATGAAAAAAAGGTAGCATTGCCATTGGCTAGACATATTTCAAAAGGAGACCACAAGACACAAGGAGGTACCAACAGGAAAAACCAATGAGAAGAACGACAGAGAGATGGCAATACCACAGAAGACAAGACTGGCGCAGAGAGTTTCCATAGAAGCTCACATCAAAACAAATCAGATAGATAGGCAGCCTTCCCTGTAACATCTCAGCGTAGCTAGAGTTGGTATCGGAACTTATTACTATTTCTGGATGATGAACAGCATGATGTTAGTTACCGGCGATGGCCATATCATTTGATCTCTAAAAAGACGATGTTTGCTTGTTAAAGGAGTAAAGCCTGGTTCCTCGGGGGGGGATGAAATGGAGCAAAGGCTTTGAAATAATACTAATTAATCAGATAAACAAACAAAGGTTCCGTTGTCGTCCAGCGGTTAGGATATCTGGCTTTCACCCAGGAGACCCGGGTTCGATTCCCGGCAACGGAATGTTTTTTATTAAAACGATATGCGCTTCACCGTAGCTATCTCGAGGTATGTTTCTTTTTGTAATTTTTTATTTCAAATTTTCAACTAAGGATTTAACTAAAGAAGCTGAAACTTTTTGTGACTCCATTCTCACAATACATCCTAAATATAATCATTCATTTAGATCAAGATGATGACAGAGTTAAAGAGTACAGATACATCACTTGTTTTGAGCTTCGAACTTGAATGGCAGCACTTTTTTTCCTAAAAAACCCGTGATATCATCTAGAGTCCTTTTCTTATATATATATTCTATCATTTTTTTTATTTAACCTTTTTATTTTGTGTTGATTGAAATTTAAGGTTGATAATTTATTTTGATCTATTTTTTATATAATTATTTTAATTTTAAAAAATATTCATGCTTGGTTTCGGAAAAGAAAATCTGATTTTATTATTTACAAAAATAAAAAATAAGAGGACAAAAATTGAAGCAAATAAAAAATGGTGTTAGTGCCTTTTTTTGCTTAATTTTTCCCTAAGTTATTTTCAAGTTTCCTTTTTGGTACCTTAAGTTTTGCAATTAAACAATTTAATCCTTAAGTTTATTTTGTTTAATTTTTGGTTATTGAGTCTTAGAGATGATAAAGTCACAAAAAATAGCTAATGAGAGTTAAAGATATTGATTGGTTGGATTTTAATGATAAAAGTAGTTAAATTTAATGTCAAAGTCTTTTCCTTGATGAAAAGAGTATTATTTAGGTGATTTTGGGCTTTTAAATTGATAAAAAAAAATAGATCATAGTTGAAAGAGATATTTTTTTTCTACTTTTTGATTTTGTATTTTTAACCTGATTTTGAAAATGTTTTATTTAAGAAATTAAATTTTTAAAGTTATAATAGTGTTTTTTATACATTTTTAAATGAAAATAGTTTAATAAATATTAGAGTTTTAAATATATATAAAAAATATCTATCTTGATTTCCCGACCACCTCTTTGATGGTCTAAAACTAAGTCTATAAATGATGCAATGTGTGTTTTTTATAAAAAGAAAATATAAAAATAAAAAAAAATATTATTTTTCAATTTAATTAATAATAAAATATCAGGCTCACATGTTGGGCTTGGATTTCAGTGAGCTAAGCATGTCGGGTTTTTCAAATCTATGTGTTTAGCCTGTATTTTTGTCTTTATTTTTATTTCTTTCTCATTTAAAGTTTATTTAATTTGAACTTAAATAACTAAATATATATTACATATATTGCTCTATTAATTTCTTAAATTAATATATAGGAAAATTACTCTTCTGTCTCATCAATTGACTAAAAATCTTATCATTAAAAATCAATTTCTCTCTTTTCCTGAACCCAATTCGAACAAAAAAAAAAAAACAACGATTATAATTATTATTTTCATTGCAACTTATGACTGCATCCTAATTGGTTCCTTGTTAGCTGTCACGCACATAATAAATAACTGTATTACCGATAACATCATGTCAGAGAGTCCACAGTATATCTAAAGTGAAATTGCTACATGCTTTAGAGTTTGTGTTACGTGTCCCATATTAGTTGGGGGTTAAATATTTTTATTTTTTATAAAAACAATTATATATATATATAGATTTTTTAATGTATTTTTGTAGTTTAAAAAATTTAAGTTTTAAAAAAAATTATAAATATATATAATTAAATAAATCGAGAACTATATATATGAATAAATAAATAAATTATCATTAATGATATTTAAAAATAAAACTTGAAAATCAAGATATTTAATATAGAAAGACGGAATATTTACCTTGATGTGTTTGATAAATTTATTTATTAAATTAATTTATTTATTTAAATAAACTATAATAGAAATAATAGAAATAGAGACACAAATTAAATTGATCGAATAAAATAAAATGAGAAAAAAACATAATGCAAGGCTGCACATATTAGAAATATTATCTAAAAATAATTTTTTATTTTCAAAAATAAATTTCATTCATACAAAAGATCAAAAAAATTATAGATGAATCAGAAAAACTCTTCAAATTTAAATGCATAACTAAAAAAAAATTTATTTAAAAAAAGAATTAGAAAAACAATTTAAAAAAACAAAGCAAATGGCAGGCATTGATGGGCCTAGCCCATTTTGTTAGGGCTTATGCGACTAGGCCCTTAATGTTTTATTTTTTGAAACTAGAGTGAACGACATGTAGTACGCCCTAATTTAAAAAAAATCACACAATGCATCGACCGATTTGCCTATATTTCAGCCACTGTGGTAGTTGGAAAATCAGTGCTGGAGTTTTTTTTACCTAAAAACCTATTTTTCAATTCATTTTTTGACCCAAAACACCTATAAAATACCTTAAGAACCGTGATAAACTCATCTATGGCATATAGAAACCTATTTTTTTTACCTAAAAACCTATTTTTCAATTCATTTTTTGACCCAAAACACCTATAAAATACCTTAAAAACCGTGATAAACTCATCTATGGCATATAGAAACCTAAAAAACAGCTTCAAAAACTGAAATAAACCCAAGCCCATATCTATTTTTTCATGAACTTTAAAGGTTCAAAAACACATAGTATGAACTCCTCTCATCAAATGGAATCATTTGACATAGATATAGTATATTTTAGTGGCTTAAATCGGTGTTAATGACACTTCTCTTTCTCTCTCTTGCCGGAATCTAGTGACCTCTCTCTCTTCTCTCAACCAATAAGTAAAAATAACAAAAATGAACTTTTATTCTAAAATTAAATTGAAAAAAATATTAAGGTGCTGAAATTATATAATATGCATGATTTTTAAAGTTCAATTACCAAAATACATCTTTTATGAAACTTATGGAAAATCACTCATGTTTGGCTTTTTTTTCATTTCAATCCATCTTATTTCAAACCCATATTTTCATAAGAAATAAAAATAAATTAGTTTTTAATTAGGACAAAGAAGCACAACAAGTGAAGCGCGATATTTTGCCAAAATATTTTTAAACGGTGTTATTCTATCAAATTCTTCTGGTTATTGTGCTAATTGTTTTTCAAGAAGGAAATTGCTAGATTTTTGTTTGGATGAATAGAGGTTCCAAAAATCATGGATTAGTTTGCTTGTATAAATTAACCACACACACCCTCAAATTGTTTCTGTGCATGGAATTGTTTGTAGGACGACATGTATCTCATTAAACCTTCCTATTTGACGCTTGCCCAAGATTCATGTGCAAGAAATCCGAAACCCAGGAAAAAGGTGATGTAAGTACTCTTCGTGGGAAACATCTTGATCTTATATAATGCCTGGGTCTTTATCTTTATTGAGTCACCTGTCAGTTTTAAGATGTTGAGTGGAGATCTGTCCAGAGAACAGCAATACACTATTCTAAGAGTCACCTTTTCAATCCAAAAGATAAAACAATTCTTGGGTTTAATAATTAGTTGTCGCAAGATATTCCCCACTTTGC
>Ga0325403_1001620_pt1 | contig 18997 bp, 13 predicted proteins | sample PopdelMetagenome_19_FD_205665 | JGI IMG/M metagenome (GOLD analysis project Ga0325403, IMG submission 205665) | Populus deltoides microbial communities from Bellville, Georgia, United States - Xylem-PdKOR-R4 | ecosystem: Host-associated > Plants > Phyllosphere > Stem > Wood/Secondary xylem...
CCGGTTTTGATATCAAACTTAGCAATAGATTATCTACAATAATAACTTAGAGTCCGCTCTAGCAATTAAAATAAACAATCATAGAAAAAATAAGCATAGGAGAACAAACATATTCATCATATAAACTTAAAAGAAAAGGTAAAATAAATCTCACAGTTCTTGAAATCCGAAGGTTTCCGTGTCCTTGCAACCAAGAAAAAGTGTTTAGCCTTGCATGTTTGTTGAACAACTAATCAAAAAGAAGGGAGAATACATAATTTAGGGTTTCTTAAAGAAAGGGGGCGTTTTTCTCTTCTTGGCTGGCTGCCCCTCTTCTCTTCTCTCATTCTTTTTATATCTTAGGAAACCCTAGGTCTCTATTTTACAAAATAGTCCTCCATTAAGTAGATTGTTTACATTTAAGTATTTCAATAACTATTTTCCTAAAAAAGGAGAAATAGCCTTACATGAAATCTTCAAGCTTTGACTTAGAGGAGCTAAATTGCTGAAATAAAAACTTGGATATCGGTCTAGATGCTTCGAAACGTAATTTGGACTCGTTTCTTCACGAAACCTGTTTGTGGCAGAATTCAGATGTCATCTTTGAAAAATCATATCTCCCTCATATGACATCGTTTTTGGCTTAAATTGGGAGCATTTATATACCTTTGAGTCATGAATCCAAAAAAATTAAGTTTGCATAAATTGGACTTCTGTAGCTCCAAATATTCAATTTGGAATGGCTGAAGGTCAACATTGGCAGATTGCGAGATTTGACTTTGAAGGCTGCAATTTCCATGCTGTTTCTTATTTTATTTTCTTGCCTTGGATGTCTAGGAAGGTATTGATGTTAGCTTTTTAATTCCACTTGAATCACTTCATTTCAACCTCTAGAGCTCACGCTCTGCACAAAACATCGACTGAAGGTCAAATCTGTCAATTATCTCCAATTTACTCCTTTTTGCATCTTTCATCCAAAAGTGCCTCCAAAACATAAAACAAAGAATATCAAGGCATTTTATATATAAAACATAGGCAAAACACTAGTTAAATGTGAGTGAAACTATTGAATAATATGGTTGCATCATATACATACATAAATATGGTTTGCATTCCTATCCTACTAGTAGTCATCACGAATTTAAACAGAAGCATCTAACAATAGTTATACATTCAATATATGTTGTTCATGTAAATTACATCGTGATTTAAAATGCAACTACATGATTCCTTGCAAAAGTATGTTCCCATGTATTAGGGTTCCTAGGCACCTCATTGGTGTGACGTCCCTCTTGCAGTACAAATATTTATAAGAATATAGTTAATTAATAACAAACGGTCAAGTAGTTTAATGAAGCATTAACATTATTCTATGTTTAAAGCATAACATTCATGGTTCCTTCATATACTTGGTATGTACAACTCGTAATACACATGAATGCATCAATTCTTGCAACTACTCATAACTTTCAAATTCAGCTATCCTTTTAGGGCACCAATAGCCGAAACTAATCATTTATTCATCTCGGTCATCCACTCAGGATGCCATTAGCCGAATCTAATAATTTATTCATCAACAATTAGTCCTTTGATAGCTTGTTATTTGTACTAACACAATATGGTGACATTCATTATAAAACATTTCATAAATTAGCATTATGAAAGAGAAAGGTGAAAACCACCTAGATGTTCCACCCGTAGGATGTTCTTGTCCTGACGAAGGTCCGATCCCAAATGCACCACCTAAAACATCAATGGCCACAAATCAGTAATTCGTATTTAGTAATCACACACAACTCGTCACTACGCATGTCTCAAGCATACACAAGTTTATGTTCCATTGTTCCACATATTACCATTACACAAAGCAATCATCTTAATCACTAGGCCATTTTAGATACGTAAATCTACTACAGAATTTAGTTAGCAAAAATTGGTTCGCTAATGACCTAGTCGTCAGCGAAAACTGATTCATGGTTGACAATAGAAATTCGTTAGCAAATACTGATTCGTTGTAGACAACACACTTCGAAAATGAAAGCTAATTCGCTGCAGACACCAAAATTCAGCAGGGAACGCTGATTCGCTGTGGACAACACAATTTCAACAACGAACACTAATTCGTTGTAGAAACCTGAATTTGATAGCGAAAGCTCGTTCGTTACGGACAACACAATTTCGACAGCAAATGCTGCTTCGCTGCAAACAACACAATTTTGGCATGAACACATGCATTTTAGTTCCAACATTACCCTTGTTCTTAGAACCCAGCATAATCACATAACTTCAAGCATGAACATGTGCATTTCAGTTCCAGCATTATATTTGTTCTTATAACCCAGCAGAATCACACAATTTCAAGCATGAACACATGCATTTCAGTTCCACCATTAAATTTATTCTTAGAACCCAGCAGAATCACACAATTTCAAGCATGAACACATGCATTTTAATTCCAACATTACATTTATACATTAACACATTTCCAAAGAATTTTATCAAAGGTTTATTACAGAAATTACATCACAGTTGCATGTACGATTCTGTTTTTGGCAAGGTCATCCCTCAAGCATTTGGCCACCTAAACTCTTGGTCTGTCCAGCCACCATTATGGTCGGCCAACTACTATATTTGCATCTATAAAATCGCCCATCCCTCCATATTGTCTATTTTGGTTATAGGTCCCTCATTCAACCCCTTTATTGTCTTTGTTTTTAGTTTAGTTTTTCTCCTAGCAGCTAGTGTAAAATCTTGGCCAATCTCTCATGGTTTTTCTTCTTCCCTTTGGTTCCAAGGCTTAAGAATAGATGAAGAGAAGATTTGGTTCATACCTTATTGTTTTTAGTAGTTTGAAGAAGGAATTTAACAAGTTTTTCTCCCCCTTGTGCTCATGTTTTTCTGCTTCTTCTTCCTCTCTGGTTTTGGTTTTCCTTCCCTCCTTCTCTAGTTGTACCAGCCGACTTGTTACATACCCTCTTTTGTCATGATTTCAACCATTTTCGACACTCATTAACTCTCATTTTCTTTCTAGGGTTCAAGAGGGATGCATGCAGCTGGATTGGGGGTTTTCTTTTTAGGAAAGAGGGAGGGGGTTTGCTGCATGCAGCTGGTCGGGTTTTCGAGAAGAGTAAGGGTCACCCTCTCTCTCTCTCTCTCCCTCCTTGCATATATACCCCCCTTAAATGAGGTGGGGTGTTTGGGGTTGGTTTAAAAGTGTTCTTGTCTTCATTTTGGTTATTCCAAAAGTGGTTTCCCCCTTCTTAACTCCTTAAGGTAGGGTGGCTTGCTCCCCTAAACTATCACTTAGCATGAGCCGATCTTTTTACTTAGATTTATGTCGGGCATTACAGCCATGAATGACGTATGAATTCATTAGCGCACATAACCCCCTGTTGACTCAGAAATCATCAACACAAAACTGTGTCAGTGCCGATTTAGGAATCGACAGTGACGATGAGGTTGTTTTTAGCTTTTATTTTTGTTGGGTGTTTATACTTCTGGTCCTTGATTTCTTCCCAACATAAAGGAGTCCTGCACCTCCTACTATATAAGGCTTCGTACGGGGCCATCCCTTTCGTGGCTTGGTGACTATTGTTTTATGTGAACTCCACCAATGTTATGTGCTCTTCCTAGTTTCCTCTGAACTATAAGACATACGCCCTTAATAGGTCTTCCAAGACTTGGATGACTCTTTTTGATTGGCTATTGGTTTGGGAGTGAAATGTAGTGCTTATATCCATTCTTGTTCCCAAGGCATGTTGTATGCTCGACCTAAGTCAGGAGGTGAACCTTGGATCCCGATCCAAGATAATGGATATCGAAATCCTGTGGAGCCGTATTACCTTGTTTATGTAAATCTTGGCAAGCTTGTCTACTAAATCGATCATCTTTGTAGGCAGGAATAGTGTAGATTTTGTCAAACGGTCTATGATAACCCATATTGCATCATTCCCTTTCCTCCCTCTGGGAAATCCTAACACAATCCATGGTGATCATCTCCCACTTCCATTCTGGAATTTGTAATGGTTGCAATGGTCCTACTGGTCTGTGGTGTTCAACTTTGACTTGTTGATATATTCCATAATTTGACATATACTCGGCTATTTCTCTTTTCATATTAGGCCACCAATAAAGATGTTTCAGGCCCTGATACATGTTAGTGTTGCCAGGATGTATAGAGAATTTGGACTCGTGTGCTTCTCACAGGACCATCTGTTTAACCATCTTGTCATGAGTGTCGCACCCGACATCGCGGCGGCCCTAAAAATAATCTCTATTGTGGAAAAAGAACAGATTTCTGGCATCTTGTTCTTTTAGAAAAATATCTTGTCTAAGGAGTCGCCACCTAGTATTATGGTCACTAGGAACCCTAACTGGTCAACAGAAATTCTATGGCTCAGGATTGGTTACGTAAAAAGGAAGATATTATCACCCCTTAAACGTTCTGCCTAAGGCAAACTGCATTGCTATTTTTTTGTCTTAAATTGCTAAATCTTTATTAGTTTATGCTCTGATGGTTTACTTGCAATATTCCTGACTCTGGAGCCAATGAATATTCAACTACGAATAATTCCAACTCTGGCGTTGGTAAATACTACATAGCTATAAAATAAATTTGGATCAATATTCTTATTCCTGACTCTGGCGTCAGTGAATAAACCAGTAAATTTATTTATTTTTACACATGCACATATTTTTTATTTTTTTTAGCTAAATAAAATAAAATATAACGAATAAAAATAATATAAACTTAAACCAGTATTTTACTCTCGACTCTGACGTTGGTGAATAAACCAGTAAATTTATATTATTTTTATCCATGCATACACATATTTTTTTAATTTTTCTATTTCTCCTATTTTTTTATTTTTTATTATTTTTGGGGCTGGGCCCAGCTCAGCCCACATGGGCTGGGCTAGACCCAGCCGGCCCAGCTGGGCTAAGCAACACGCGTGCGCTAACGCACGCGTGTTGCTACACTATGCAAGTGAATTAAAATTCACTTAATTCACTTGCACAGTGTAAATACTACTTCACCGAAATGATGCGAGAAGAAGAAACTCTTACCTGGTCTGCTGGAGGTGATGGAGACGATGGCGAAGCTGAAACCGAACGAAAGGCAGAGGAAGCGGCGTACCTTGGTTGGCCGAAGGCGACGAAGACGATGACAAAGCTCCTTCTATGTGATTGAAACACGCTTGGCAGGGCCCTCTTTTCACCTTTCTTTGCGTTCTTCTCTCTGTGATTTGCGTTTCCTTTGCTTCTGGTTATCTAGTCTATTATCCCGATTTCTTGAGACGAAGGAACGAAGATGATGGCGACGCTGGGTTTTTTTTATTTGCAGGAGGCGATCAAGAAGACAGTGATGTTAATGTTGGTATTCTGGGTTTGTTGCTTACTTTTTTTTTTCCTGTTTTTACTCTGTATACTGTTTCCTTTATCTCTGTTTTATGGGTTTCTTTTATTCTGCCTCTCCTGGTTTTTTCGTTCTCTTCCCCCAGTTTTTCTTTGTTCCACCCCCTGTCCCCCTGTTCTCTGCCGTTCGTGGCTTTTATAGCCAGAGAAGACAATGCCGTTTCTTCCGACCATAAAGTGTGATAATTGCAGAAGTAATGGCTGTGCGGTGGTGGGCATCCGTTTCGGTCGGGTGAGGAAGATGAACAGTAAAGAGAAACGGCGTCGTTTCGGTATTCACAGCTATATGCATTTTGGCCCTTGAAGTTTGGAAAGTTTTGCAATTAAGCCCCTAGTTAAATTGTAATTGGACCTCTGAGTTTCGGCGCTTTTTACAAGTTGGTCCTTGGATTTTAATCTGCTACAATCGTGTCCCCAATTAACCCCAAACTTTGCTATTTCTTTAATTAAGTCCCTGATTTCATTAATTTAATTAAATCCAAAGTCCAATTAAGTCTAAAACTTATCAATTCTCCAATTAAGCCCCTGATTGGATTAATTAAATTAATTCCAAGCTTAATTAAGTCTCAAAACTTATCAATTCTCCAATTAAACCCTTGATTGGATGAATTAAATTAATTCCAAGCTCAATTAAGTCTCAAAACTTATCAATTCTCCAATTAAACCTTTAATTGGATTAATTAATTCCAAACTTAATTAGATTAATTTCAAAGTTTAATTAAACCCCAAAACTTCTAATCATGTTGTCCTTAACCCAAATTTTAATTCATTCTTCATTTATCTCATTTTACTATTATCATTTTTTATCATCATCATCATTTTTTATCCTTTTCAGTAAATAAAATAATAATAAAAAATAAAAAATAAAAATAAAAATGGTCAAAATTTGGGTTATAACAATGAGGCACGTAGAAATGTTGTCCCATCATCAAAATGGAGTTTCTATCCAGACCTCTATTTTCTTCCTAATCTTAGATCCCTCAATGTCACTGAATTGGGCTCATAATATCTATTCCTGATGTATTGACCGCACTATCAGTTGAGCTAATAGTTCACCTCCTGAATTAATACCCAATTCTGCACCCATCTCTTTTAACTCCGCCAACTGTCATTCCTTCCGCCATGTTGGCTTACTCAAGGTGGTTTTATTCTTGCGATTGAGAGCATTCACCACTACGTTTGCCTTCTCATGATGGTATTCCATGGTGCAATCATGGTCCTTACTAAGTTCTATCCATCTTTTTTGCCATATATTCAACTCCTTTTGCGACATTAAATACTTCAAACTTTTATGTTCGGTAAAGATTTGGGTTTAAGATCCGTACAAATAGTGTCTTCATATCCTCAAGGTGAATACCACATCGGCTAACTCTAGGTCATGCACCAGATAATTCACCTCATGAGTCTTCAATTGTCTCGACGCATAGGCGATTACCTTCCCATATTGCATCATTATACACTACAAAACCTTTGGTTCCTAAGGGAAGTGTTAATACTAGAGCAGTGGTGAGCCTCCTCTTTAACTCCTGAAAGCTTTCTTCACATTCTTTCTACCACACCCACTTCTTATTTTTCCTAGTTAACTATGTCAAGGGGGTTGCAATAAGGGAGAACCCCTCTCTAGTAGTACCCTGCAAGTCTTAGAAAACTATGTTTTTCGGTCACTAAGGTCGGTCTTTCCCATTTCAAGACTACTTCAACTTTTTAGGGGTTTACAAAGACACTTTCGGCCAAAATCAAATGCCCCAGAAATGTCACCCTTTCCAGCCAAAATTCACATTTAGATAGCTTCATGTATAACTGGTGATTTCTTAGGGTCTACAAGGCTTGCCTCAAGTGTCCTTCATATTCCTCTGGAAACACGCCTGGGAATTCCTTTACCATAGGAATATCCTTCAATCGTGAACCCTTGCCATTCGAGTTTAAGATGTATACATGGTATCCCATGCATCCTTTTCTTAGAAGTTTCCTGGCTATTACAACCGATATTAAAGCGATCGAGTTAGGAATCTTCTCTCTCTTGAAAACCATTCTCCTACCCTTAGGTGTTTGGAATGTAACAGTTTTAGCATAATAATCTATTAGGGCCTTGTACATACTCAACCAATCCATGTTTAGAATTATGTCAAAATAATGTAATTCCAAAGGTATCAAGTTTACTTTTGTTTCATACCTCGCTAGACTAACCCCCACTCCTACATACATACTATTTGTTTCTACCATGTTCCCCATTGGAGTTCCAATTATGAACCCATTTTCTATTACTTCTACCACCTTCCCTAATTTGGTGACAATTCTCCTAGTAATAAATAAATGGGTGGCACTTGTATCAAACAACACATGGACATTAAAGTTATTCATCAGTAGCATACCTGTCACCACATCTGATACAACTCTGACCTCTTCTTGTGTCAAGTGAAAGACCATCCCTAGGGCTCGGTCATTTTATGCCCTTGGCCTCCCTCGATTGGAGTTTGCCTCTGATTGGAAAGATCTCACCGGCCTATTCACGGTGACTGACTGTTGATGGCTCTAACTCGGCTGCCTATATCTCTCCACCTGCTTAGTATTCCTGTTGGGGGCACTCCTTCTTTTAATGACCTCTTTTGCTGCAATAATGGTACCCTTGCCCCAGATACTAACAGTTTCTCCATCTATGACCTTCCCCTCTGCATATAAAGCATCGCTCTAGTGAAACTGAGCAATCCCTAAGGTGTCTTTGTTCACACTTCACACAATAAGGGTAGTTAATATTTTTGTAGTCACTGGTCCCTGTCGAAGAGTTTTCCCTTGACTACGACTACCCCTTCATTATTCTTCCACTTAATTATTGGTGGAGCGGCATCGTTAAAACCCCCTTTTTCTTGTACTACTCGAACATTCCACTCTTTCCTTTCTTCAAAAATGGTGGTCTACTGCTAGGATAATCCCCATCTTTTTTTTCTTGTACCCTGATGCCCCTGTTGACCCTCTCCAATATAGGCTTCTAGAGCTTGTGCAGCCTCAATTAACTCCCTCATGGATTTAAATCGTAAGACGATCAACCCTCGCCTCAACTCCTGCTGCAAGCCATCTCTCAGCTTCTCAATCATATGTTCTTCTGTCAGAATGTAGTGTAAGGCAAATAATGAGAGGTCATGGAACCTCCTTTCATACTCTAACACTGACATATCACCCTGTATTAAAGCCAATAATGTTTTTTCCTTCACCTTGTGATGGTATCTGGAATAGAACTGTTTAAAGTCACTCCAAGTCAGTGTCTCGGTTGCGTACGCCTCAATTGAACTATTTTCCACCATGTTTGGCCTGATAAGAAAATAATTGAGTATCATAGTTTACCTGCAAAACCTCGGGTATATTAATCTGGATCCTAGTCTTCTCCACCTTCCCGATCCACCTCTCGGCTATCTCTGCATCCTATTCCCCCATATATGGTTCAGAGCCCATTTCTCTCATACTCTTGACCAATCATACAAGTAACACCACATTGTCCGTGGTCATGATAATTCCTAGGGTGGCATGCGGGACCTGTGCGGCTGGGGCTGCTTATGTCGTAGAGGTAGCCATGCTCTTCATCGTTGCTTTAACTATCTAGATTAGGAGCCCCGAGTCTACACATGGTAGGGGTACTCTCGTTGGGATTGTTGGGGGCACCTTCATTCCCCCTTATGACCTCACCCCTGTTGGACGTACTTCTTCCGTCTGTTTTGGGGTCTGTTCACCCCTAGCTTCCATGGTCCTTCCTTGTAAGGTCTTAGATGGTCTCACTAGGGTATGAGAAGCCATGTCATCTAAGGGATCTTCGTCTTGCCAATCTTAGGCATTTCAACCCATGTTCCTCCTTTTTATGGAGGGTGATTCAGTTCGGGTCCCTTGTCGAGTGCGTACCATCCTGAAAATTGTAACACCCCACACTTTCATATATGTTTATAGTTATTTTTCTATGATTTGGTACTTAAAAAAAATACGAGTAATTTTTTTTATTCAGTTCTTATATAAAAGTCTTGAAATTTCCACTGAAATTTTGGTAGAGTCTCCCCTTTACCAGGAGGTCTCAAGTTATCGACCTATGACCTACTTACACTTCAAATATCTTATATCTCATAACTCACTCACGACCTAATCATCCCAGGTCCTAATCCCACAAACATCATCATCATCACATCCATAATATTTATATCATACATTGAACAACAAATATTATTTTCTTTGTATCATAAACAAATATAAATAGCTTAATCATGAAGTGAAAATATAATAGTAACCAAAATGAGGAAGACTTGATATGTAATAATAAACATGAAATTTATTGCTACTTATATTATGATCCTCCAAACAAGAGTCTAAGTTAAACTAGTTACAAACAATAACACTATGCAATACTGCAAAAGTTTACGTTATAATTACATGCCAAAAGAGGAAGTTTATACATGCACAAAAGTCTCCTTAACATTTACAGGTCACACGAATGGAGAAACGAGCCTACCAGGTATGGGAAGTTTCTGTAGTTAATGAAAATAACACAATAAAATTTATTATATTAAAATAGTCGTAAATATTTTAATAAAAGATTCTTTCTATAATAATAAATTTAGCGTAGTTCATCAATCTCTCTTTTTATTTTATTTTTGTTAGATCTTCATGATTCGTTAGGTAACACGGGCACTTTAATACTTTCATCTTTCAATATGACGTTCCATTATTAGACGCTTATCTCTTATCAAGATTCCTTAGTCACCCTTAGCAACCAAATCAATTTCCATAATTCCAGCATTCCATATTCGAAAGCCAATTTCATTTATGATTCAATAATGTAAACACCAAAAAAAAGTACAGCCAGAAATGACTCCACCATCGCTGCTGATTTCTGAATTGGCAGCGACATAATTTGGCTGTGGTTTCTAAATCGGCAACAACAAAGTTTATGGTTGTTGATTTCTAAATTGGCAGCGCCGTAGTTTTTACTGCTGATTTCTGAATCGACAACAACACTGTAAAACCTAACAAAAATTAGTGTTGGACCGGCTTATCCTAGGGGAGAATGAGAATAGAAACCAACCCAAGATAACCCAAAAGGAGGATAAGGACAGCTTTGGTCCAGCACCCAAACACCCCAGCACACTTATAGGGGCTATAAATACAAGGAGAGAGAAAGGGTAACTCTTTACTCTTCCTAAAATGAGTTGCATGCTCTTGCCCCCTTCCCTCTTCCCAAAATAAGATGTATGCTCCTGCCCTTTCCTCTTTTCTCAAAAGAGCTCAACAAACTCTATTGCATGTGCCTCCTTAGGCATGAGAGAGAGAAGGGAGAGCTAGAAGGAGGGCTGAACACCTGCAAACATGGAAGGAGAGGGAGTCTTGAACCAGTAGGAAGCTAATTGGAGGGAGACACTGAGAAGAAGAAGAAGAAGAAGAAGAAAAACCAAGTGAAAAAGGGAAGAATACTGTTAACCTCTTTCCTAAAACTACTAGATTTGTGAGGTATGAACTATGCCACATCTCTATCTGTTATTGGGACCTTGGGGTAAAAAAAAGAAGAAGAAAACCCTAAGAAAATGGCTTAGGATTCTTACACCAGCTGTTAAGGAAATTTAATCTAGAAAAAAGGAAACAAACAAGGCTGATTGGGGGGACATATTCCAGAAACATTGACAAAATGAAATTGATGAACATGATGAACAAAAAGCTAGACTAAAGGTCGACCAAGGGAAATAATGGAAAAGGATGAAATGAAATGATAAAACCTGAAATTTTTGACCTTGTTTAACTCATGGAAACATGCATGAGCTGAGGTAAATATTCGTGTTCATGATAAGGTATGGATTTAACATGCATGAGTGAAGAGTTATGTGAAAATAAAATGGAAGAATGTGCAAAATTATGATCTTGTGGTGCCTGCAGCGAACCTCCATTTGCTGCTGAAATTGTGTTACTTGTATCGAATCTGTGTTCACTGCCAAAATTATGTTGATTGCAATGAATCTGTGTTCGCTGCTGAAATTGTGGTGCGTGTAGCGAATCAATGTTTGCTGCCAAAATTTTACTACCTATAGCGAAACTGTGGCTGCTGAAGATGTGTTGCCTATGCTCGCTGTTGAAATTATATTACCTGCACCAAACCTGTGTTCACTGCCAAAATTGTTTTATCTGCAGCGAATCAGTTTTCGCTGCCGAATTGTGTTTGCCTACAGTGAATCAGTTTTGACTGTCAAATTGTGTTGTTAGTGGCGAATCAATTTTCACTATTGAATTATGTTTGTATGTAGCGAATCAGTTTTGGCTGCCAAATTGTGTTGTCAGCGACGAATTGGTTTTCACTGCCAAATTCTGTTGTCAGCAGCGATTCGATTTTCGCTGCTGAATTGTGGTGTCAGCAGCGAATTCGTTTTCGCTGCCGAATTGTGGCGTCACCAGCGAACCAATTTCGCTGACAATTCTGAGTTCCAGCTAATCATTGCGTTGGCGAATCTGTGTCTCTAGCGAACTAGTTTTCTCTAACTAATTTGTGCAGCTGATTTACGTATCTAAATTGGTCCAATGACTAAAATGATTGCATTATGTGATGGTGTAATATGTGGAACACTTGAATGTGAACATGTGGATTCTTGAAATATGTATGGTGATGAGTCATGTGATTACAAAATATAGATGTGTTGATTTGTGACCATTGATGTGTTATGTGGTGCGATCAAGACTGGACATTCGACCGGGCAAGGGTACCCCACAGGAGGAACAGGTAGTTGATTTCCACCCCCTTTTAGCATAACATATGTTTCTGAAGTGAATTTATTACGAAGGATATATTGTTGTGCTATATGGAATGTTGAACTGTCACGAATGATCATATAGGTATTACGAAGGATCTATTGTTGTATTGTACTAACATTAACTATCACGAATAGTTGTATGAGTACTATAAAGGATCTATTGTTGTATTATACTGAATGTAAATTGTCACGAATGTTTATATGAATATTGTGAAGGAATTATTGTTGTGTTATACAAAATGCTAAGTTGTTATAAATATTTGTATGGGTATTACGAATGATATATTGATGTATTGTATTGAACATTAACTATCATGAATAGTCGTATAAGTATTACGAAGGATTTATCGTTGTATTATATTGAATGTTAATTCTCACAAATGTTTGTATGAGTATTGTGAAGGATTTAATATTGTGTTATGCAGAATACTAAATGGTTACAAAATGCTTGTTTAAGTATTACAAGGGATTTATTGTTGTGTTATACTGAATGATAAACTATTACGGAACGTTTGTACGAGTATTACAAAGGGTCTACTATTATGTTATAGTGAATGTCAAATTGTTATAAATCGTTTGAATAAGCATTACAAAGGATATATTATCATGTTATAGTGATTTCATAAACCGCTTATGGAACGTTTGATTGGTTAATGATTAGCTTCGGCTAATGGCATCCTAAGTGAATGACCGGGATGAACAAATGATTAGCTTCGACTAATGGCATCCTAAGAGGATGACTAGGATGATGAAATGATTGGCTGCGGCTAATAGCATCCTAAGTGGATGACCGTGATGAACAAATGATTAAATGAATAAATGATTAGCTTCGGCTAATGACATCTGACATGATCAAAAGATTGATGTCTTATCCCAAGTGTAGGAGTGTCGAAGTAATAAATAACCCAACAAGACCGAGGTCAAACCACATGGAGGTCAACTATATAAAATTACAAATAATAAATGGAAAGGAATTGAAGAGAACTTTTGAGATGAGATATTGATGTAAGGATTAAACAATATTAAAATGGAATATGGATTTATATGTGTGAAAATGTAGATATGATATCCATGAATATACGTGTGTGGTATTCTTCTTATGAGGATGTTATGTTGTGAAATAACATGAGGTCAGGATAAATGAAAGTACTAGTTATGTAACTTGTCGTTCGACACTCTTGTATGAACTTGTGATGATAACGAGACTAGAACATGAATGTGACTTTATAAGTATGTCAATAAAATGTAATGTACACCTATGAGTATGGAAATATAATGTTATAAGCATGTGTATCAAGAATCCGTTTTATGAGAATGTTGATTTTCGTTGTCCTACGTGGACTGTGTCTTATAAATGAATGAAATGCAATTATAAATCTGCAGAATGATATGGTGAAAAACATCTAGAACCTAATGACTGATATATATATTCCAATGATTTTGGCTTTGAAAAAGCCGGGTTTTTACAAATAATCATTTCCAGTAATTTAATTGATTGCTATACATTCGGCATCCCATTCTCGGAAGCCAATTTCATTTCGTGACTCAGCGATCACTTCTAGCAATTTAATCGATTGCTATACATCCAACGTCCCATTCTCAGGAGCCAATTTCATTTCGTGACTCAACGATCACTTCTAGCAATTTAATCGATTGCTATACATCCAACGTCCCATTCTCAGGAGCCAATTTCATTTCGTGACTCAACGATCACTTCTAGCAATTTAATCGATTGCTATACATCCAGCGTTCCATTCTCGGAAGCCAATTTTGTTTCATGATTTTATCAATCACCATTAACGACTTTATTGGTTGCTATAAATTTGGCATTCCATTCTTGGAAGCCAATCTCATTCTATGATTCAAAAATCACTTCATTCTAATATTAAATCCATATCAAAAGTTTCATCTTTACGATAATTAATACAACAACTCAAATAAATTCATTATCGGATTACATGGCTTAATAAGAGAAATCAAAGTAGTGTTGTCACCTACCAGGAATATGATGTTCCGGCATGGGTACACTGGACTGCTTCAGGACCCTCTCCTACACCATAACGAGATTAAAGTTTGTTAATCAAAAACTTTGGATCAGACTGCAAATCTTAATTGACATATTCTTTCATCTAAAAATTTAAAATATATTAGTTCATTTATGTGTTTCTTATTCAAAATCCTGTGACCATTTCTTTTGAAATATCCATGGTAAGAGATTCCTTCAAATAGTTGTCATTCATTCATCAATGTGCTTTTACGACTAAACACTGCTTTGTGTTCTAGTTAAAACTTAACTTGTTTAATTGGGAATGTGGTATAATTCTATTTTCTCACACATTAACATGTCCCTTTTTTATTATTAAGAAAAGGGAGGTTAGATTACCCATTAACACATCTAATTTTACTCATTTTCTACACTCTTACAAATTTGTCTTTTAGGTGGCAACCTGATCTTTTTATGGATTTTTATGCATAATTGAAGCTTTAAAGGTTCAACTTAAGCAAAGGTTTTCTTCAAATGAGAGTTAACATCCCTAGCACTAATGCCATTAAGAGGTATACTCAAAATTCCATTCCCATCTATTTCTAATTTCAGCTACAATTTAATCATTATAAGTTGTCACACAAAATACAGCAGGAATTATCTTCTGTTTTTTATTCGTAACTTGAATTTTAGGAACTCGAATCAAGTAAGGCCAATTTTTAATGAATGTTAACACCCATATGCACAACTTTAAAGAAGAAACTTATCCAAAATTTCATGCTCCACTAGTCCGAAATTTACTCACAAGTTAGGCAACAATTTCAATTTTAGAACGCATAACTTAACCCTTCATTAGTATTTCGCCCACATTTGGAGTTCTATAACTCCAAATGACCCAAATCTTGTTGCAATGGAAAGTTAACATACCTACACTTAATAACATGAAAAAATATCTCAAATTCTTTGGATTTCTATTCTCAAACTCAGCTGCAACTTGGATGTCAGTGTTGTTCAACTGCAGTTCAATGTCTCCCTTCATCAATAATTAAGCAAAGAAAGTCTTCCTCCACTCTTCTCTTCCATTTGGCCGAACCCAAGGGCCTCTCTCCCATCCCAATATCTTCTTCAATCTTGAATAATAATGTTATTTTATTAAACAATTAATCTTCTAAGTGCAGAATTTATGAGTTTTTCCTCTTCCACCTCTAATTTTTGCTTAAGAACCCTAATAGACAAAATCTGAAAATTAAGGGTTTTACTTACAATTTCAGTTAGGAAGTGTTTAGAATACCTTAGTTTATGCTCTTTAGCCTCCAAAATCCTTCTTCACATCCTCTTCTTCTCTTCTTTCCTTTTTCTTCTCATTTTCTTCTACCTCTTCAATCAATATCTGTTTTCTTCTCTTGATAACACCTTAGTTACTCCATGCATGTTTCTAACTCTCATCTCTCTTTGTTTTTTCACACTTTAAGGAGGGCAAATGGTGGCATGCAAGGCTGGTTGGTCTTCTAAGAGGAAGGATAAAGATGGGGAAATGTTTTTCCCCTTCCAACCGTTGGCCTCCCTTAAGAGAGAGAGGCTTCCTTCTTTTTTATATATATTTAGGTCCTCCTTATTCATTTTTTTTTTCAATTTAGCCCTTGGCTAATTTCTTACTCTTTATTTTAACTACCTCTCTCTCTCTTTCTCTCTCTTTTAAAGTATTTTGACCGGGGTTTTACAAAAATAATCATAACAACATTAATATCATTGATCCTCAAGATCCAAACCAGATGCTTTGATACCAACTATAATGACCAGGCTTTTATAAAGCCAAAATCAGGGTGAATTTTTTTTTTTTTGTAAGTTGTTAGGTTCTCAATACTTTTCACAACATCATATTATAAATGCATTTCATTCACTAGCAAGGCATAAATCACATAAGATATTGTAAATTAACATCCCATGCAAAAGTATCCATATGAATTCTCGCAATATTATATTTACATGCTTACAAATCTAAAATTATTATATATACATATTCATAAGTTTGCATTCCTATTCTAATACTACTAACATTATAAGTTTAAACAAAAGTTTTGAACGATGATTTATACATTAAATACATTTATTCATGCAAAATAGATAATGTCATAACATGCGAATACAAGGTTCTTTGAAAAAGATGTAGGTCCGTGGAGTGGGATTCCTATGCACCTCATTGGTGTGACGTTCCTGCTATAGTACAAACATTTACAAGAATTACAAACAATTAATAATAAGAAAATAATTAATTAAGAGAAAACATTGTCATTACTTTCCATTTATAGTGTAACAGTCATAGTTATTTCACATGTTTTCGTACAGACACAACATTGTACTCAAGAATGTATTATTTTCTGAAACTAACTATAACTTTCAAATCCAGCCATCCACTTCGGACGTCATTAGCCAAAGCCATTCACCAATTCAACCCAATCATCCACTTAGAACGCTATTAGTCAACGCTAATCATCAATTCAACCCGGTCATCCACTTAGGATGCCATTAGTCGACGCTAATCATCAATTTAATCCGGTCATTCACTTAAGACGTCAAAAGCCAAAGTTAATCATCAACTCAATCAAGTATATCGTAGACAATTTAACATTTACCATAATACACTAGCAATCTTTCATATTGAGACTAATTCTGAGAGTTAAAATTATGTAAGAAGGTAAAAGTCACCTACCTGTTCCTCCTGTGGAGAGTCCTTGTCTGGTTGAAGGTTCGATCCTGGTCGCACCACTTAACACATCAATGGTCACAAATCAGCACTTTTGTATTCATTAATCACATAACTCATCACCATACATATTTCAAGAATACACATGTCAACATTCTAGTGTTCTATATATTACACAATCATACAATGAAATCTTTACAAGCATTTAAGTCAATTCTGGTATGAAAGTCTGTCGCAGAAAAATCATTAGCAAAAGCTGGTTCCCTGCTGACGCAAAACTCGCCAGCAAAAACTGATTTGCTGGCAGCACAGAATTCGGCTGTGAAAACTGATTCGTAGGTGACAAAATTCGATGGCACAATTTAGTCCTACAGTTGACGCATGAAATCATTAGTGCACTTAGTTTACTGTTGGACTCGAAAATCATTGATGAAAACTGAGTCGTTGCCAACCTAAGAATTGTCAGCGCGATCCAATTTTGTGGCTGACACTGAATTTGTCAGTGCACATATCCTATTGATGATACCGAAATCATTAACAAGAACTGAATCTCTGTTGACTCAGAAATCATCAGCGTGATTCAGTTCTACGGTTGACGCTGAATTCTCCAACGCACACATCCTACTGCTAACTCAGAAATTGTTGATGAAAACTGAGTCGCTGTCAACTCAAAAATCATCAGCGCGATTCAGTTCTACGGTTAATGCTGAATTCATCAACGCACACATCCTATTGTTGACTAAGAAATCGTTGATGAAAGCTGAGTCGCTACTGATTCAAAAATCATCAATGAAACTGCTTCCATAGTTGGCGCATGAATTCGTCAACACACACACAATCAAGCTTCTTACGTTTTCAATTCCATCATGCTAAATTCATCAACACAAACTAATAATCAATGCACATCATACAAGGATATCATTTACATCCTATGTCTTAACCCTCTAAGGATCATACAAGGTTCCTCCATTGTTTTGCTCAATTCTTATGACTGGCATTACTGCCCATTTCCTTTAGTTACACACACAAATCATTATGTTCCTCATTAGCATAATCACAATAACAATCCACAATTACACATTTATTCCCATGATTCACAATTATACATGTTCATTCATCATACACAAAACCAAAGCATTAATCATAATAAAGTTCTCATTTTAGCTCTAGCATGTATCTAAGGGTCACAACCACACAATTTTGCACTTGACATCAAACCAACACATTTTCATACAAGTTCTTTAACCACGCATGCAGAATTCATGCCATTAACATATATACAATTTCTATTTCGGTTTCACATGATCAAAAACTCTAACAAGGTCATCATCTTTGCATTTTATCCCTTTAATTCGTATTTTATCCAACCCTTACTATAGCCGGCCATCTTTCCAAGTTTTTTGCATTCAAAATTATTCATTTCCTTTGTTAAATGTTCTGGAATTAGATCCCCCATTCAGCCCCATTTTCATCCCTCTTTTTAGTCTAGTTTTCCTTAACAGCTGGTGTAAGAATCCTAAGCCATTTACTTAGGGTTTTCTTTTTCCTTATCAGTCCTAAGGTCCTAAGAACATGTGGAGAAGTGGTATGGTTCATACCTCATGAATTCAAGTAGTTTTGGGAAAGGGTTTGATAGTATTTCTTTCCCTTTTCTCTTTGTTTTCTTCTTCTTCTCCCCTCTTGGTTTCTCCTTCTTTTGTCAGCTTCCCAATGGTTCTACACCCCTTCTTCTTCCATGTTTACAGTTGTTTAGTCTTTTTTTAGCTCCCCCTTCTCTCTCACACCTAAGGGAGGCACATGCAGCTAGGGTTTGGTTAAGCTTTCTTTAGAAAAGAGGAAGAGGACTAAGTGCATGTAGATGGACACATGTAGCTGCTGTAGTCATTTTTGGAAAGAGGAAGGGTCACTTTCCCTCTCTCATTTGCATTTATACCCCATCTTAAATGAAGTGGGGTGTTTGGGTGCTAGACAAGGTTGTTCCTATCCTTCTTTTAGGTTATTTCGGGTTAGTTTCTATTCCAATTCTCCTCTAGAATAGGTCAGTCCTCCTCCTCCAGGATTATCTCTAAGGCTGACCGGTTTATATCCTTCAATTCTTCCTAATAGGTCGATCAAAGACTAATTTTTTTGTTGGATTTTATAAGGGTC